>Ga0073928_10005267_pt1 | contig 18304 bp, 13 predicted proteins | sample PaiPotPPA55metaG_FD_76969 | JGI IMG/M metagenome (GOLD analysis project Ga0073928, IMG submission 76969) | Iron sulfur acid spring bacterial and archeal communities from Banff, Canada, to study Microbial Dark Matter (Phase II) - Paint Pots PPA... ... | reverse complement strand
CTAGCCCATCAGCCGCTTGGCGGCAGCAAAAGCCCGTGATCCGGCGCCGGGATGCCGTGTACCGCCGGGTACTCCACCCTCCACAGGTACAGGCCGGCGGCCGGGGCGGTGGCGCCTGCGAGACGGCGATCGCCCTGCTTGAGCACCCGGGCCATGGCCGCCGCCGGATCCGATTCGCGCTGCACGTCGAGCAGCGTTCCCACGATGTTGCGCACCATGTGATGCAGATACGCGTTCGCCGCAATCTCCAGCCATACGTAGTCGCCCTCGCGCCGCACCTCGATGTGCTCGATGCGCCTGACCGGGGTTTTGGATTGGCACTCCACCGAGCGAAACGCGGAGAAATCGTGCTCGCCGATCAGCGCCTGCGCCGCGGCGTGCATGGCCTTCGCGTCCAGCGGGCGGTGGATCCAGGCAGCCCGCGTACGCAGCAGAGCCGAACGCGCGCTGCGGTTCAAAATGCAGTAGCGATAGATACGGCGAGTGGCCCTGTGCCGCGCGTGAAAGCCGAGCTCCACCTCACCGGCCCATTGCAGGGCGATCGCCGGCGCAAGCTTGGTATTGGCGCCCAGCACCCAGGCGCGAGGGCTGCGAACGGCGTGGGTGTCGAAGTGAATGACCTGGCCGACGGCATGCACGCCTCGGTCGGTACGGCCGGCGCAGATCGCGATGACGGGTTCGCCGGCGACGAAGGATATCGCCGCCTGCACGGCGTCCTGGATCGATACCGAGTGCTCCTGCGACTGCCAGCCGGCGTAGTCGGTGCCGTCATACTCCAACAGGGCGGCGACGCGGCGGGCTTTGGGTCCCGGTCCAGAGGCCCCCACGCTAACCGGGCAGAGTCTCGATCAGCCGTTGCGCTTCCTGTTTCTGGCTGGCGGAGCCTTCCTGCACGACCTCGTCGAGAATGCTGCGCGCGCCTTCGGGGTCGCCCATGTCCATGTAGGCCCGCGCCAGGTCCAGCTTGGTGCCCACCTCGCTCATGGTCACCGGCTCCAACTCCACCGGCGGGAGATCGTCGGCTTTGAGCTTCGCGGTCGCGGTCCTGGTCGACGAGATCGCCTGCAGCCTGTTGGTCGGCGCCTCGGAGCCGTTCATCGCTTCGCCCGCTTCGCCCACGTCGAGATCGACGCGGCTGCGCTGACTGGCCTCGAATACTTCATTCGAGAACACGTCGTCTTCTGAACGCGGCTGCTCGACGGTGTCGCCGCTTCCCAATGCATTCGCCAACCGATCCAGATCCAAGTCGATGCTGTCGCCGCTGAGGCTGCGCAGCTTCGAGGTGGAATCCACGTCCACTTTCTCCGCATCAGCCACATCCGAGTATTCGGGCGATTTGAAACGCGACGTGGAATTGACGTCGAAATTCCCCGGCATTTGCACCGTGGGCGCGGACTCGGGGCCCAGCACCGCGGTCTTGACCTCCTCCTGGCCACCGTCGAGATCCGCGATGAAGGATGCTTCCAGCTCGCGCTCCAGATTGGTCAGATCGCGATCACGTGAGCGGTTCTCCATTTCCGCCATCATGCGGCGCGACTTTTCATCGAGGCCGGCCACCATCGTCGGCGCATCGTCCGGGTGGTCGGTCTCTTCGAGGTGTGCGTTGCTGACCGATGGCGTCCCGGTCTGTTCGAGCTGGTCGAGATCCAAGCCCAAATCGTCGATGGACACCTCAGCGGTTTGATCGGCGTTCACCGACCCCAGCTTGGAGGAAATACGGTCGCGCACATCGCCGGCTCTCAACTCCGGCGATTCCGTCGTGGGCGAGTCGGTGAAACTCATCATCTCGGACTCGACGGTCGGTTCATCGCGCGGCGGCATCTCGCGGGTCGGGGACTCGTCCGAACCGCGTTCCGGCGCATCCAAGGTAAAGTCGAGATCGGATGAGGTGCGGACGGCGGCCGATTCGCCGGTCGACGCGGTATCGTCGCCCTCTTTGGCGAGGGAGTGATCCAACCTGCTGCGCTCGCCCTCCGGCTCGCCGAACAAGTCGATATCGACGCGGTTCTCTCCGCCCTCGAGATTCAAGTCGACCAAAGCGCCCGCGCCGCGGCCGCTTCCGGCGGTGGTTGCGAACAAGGGTTCGTCGGGGCAAATCTGCTTGCCCATGATGACGATCTTGTCCCACTCGCCGGCGGGAGCACGGTCGCGCGTCGCCTCCAGTCCCTTCGCTGTTTGCAGGAACGCGTCCTTGTTGCCCCAAACGAAATAAATCTCCAGCAGCTTCAGGCGCAGATCGCGCCGATCGGGTTCGCGCTCGAGTGCAATGCGCACCAGATCGGCCGCTTGGTCATAGAGGCCGTACGCCATGTGGAAATCGGCTTCGGCGAGAGGGTCGCCCTGATCGAGATTGACCGCGCTCTCGCTCGACATCGTGTCATCGGGCGCTTTGATATCGGCGTGCGTGTCGGCCAGGCTTTCGGGTGCGGCATCGAATTCCGGCAGTCGATGTTCGCCGGATTCCTCGACCACGAATGAATCGTCGCCCCTGCGCACGCTGGTGAGCTTGGCGCTCGGATCGCGGAAGTCTGCGACGTCGGTCGCTTCCAGCCCGTGGAAGTCGCCTCCGCCGGCGCGCCGCCGCCGCCAAGCGGCGAACATCAGCACGGAGAACAACGCAATGATCACCGCGGCCGGCACCCACCAATGGGCAGCCACCCAGTCGATCCAAGATCCTGACTCTTCAGGCGGCACCACGGCCGGCTTCTTTTGCACGACCGGCGCCGGCGCGGGGACGGGCACGGGCGGTGAGGTGCTTTCCACCGGCGGCGGCACCGGAGTTGCCGTGGGCGCAGACGGCGTGGATGCGGGCGCCGTCGGCGCGGGCGGAGCAGCCGCGGTGACCGACGGTGCGGGTTTGGTTTGGGCAGGCGGCGGCGTGACGGGCGCCGGAGCCGGCGTCGTGGCCGGCGCGCCGAGCTTGCGCTGCAGGGCGCTGAGCTCGCTGTTTCGGATATCGATCAAGCGATGCGATTCTGCGAGCTGCCCTTCCAGATCCTTGACTCGGTCCCTGAGCGCTTGCGCTTCCGCAGTGGCTGCATTGGAATCGCCGGCCCCGGTCGAACCGCCGCCGGCGCCCGGAGTCACGAGACGCAGGTGACCGCCGGATTCGCCGCCGCCCGTGCCGCGCCATGCATTCATCTGGCGGTGCACTTCGCTGGTGGCCTCGGATTGATTCAAAGCGGCAATATCATCCGCGCCCGGCACACGCAGCACTGCGCCGCGCCGTAAAATATTGATGTTCCCGCCGAACGCGTCAGGATTCGCGCGATACACCGCCATCATGGTTTGATCGATGTCCGCCTGCTTCACCGGCACATTGGCGCGCAAGCTCCGCGCAATCTTGGTCAGCGTATCTCCCTTGCCCACCTGATAGGTGTTGCCGGCGAGCGGTGCAGCCGGCGCTGGCGCGGCGGCGGACGGTGTGGCCGCCGGTGCCCGATTGACAGCCGGCGGTGCCGCGGCGGGCGCGGGCGCAGGCCGGCGCGTCGGAGCGGCGGAAACGGTTGGCGCGGCGACCGGAGCTGCGCTGCTCGCGGCCTCGCCAGGTGTGTACACCGGCGGGTCCAGCAATACCGTGTACTCGCGCATGAGGCGGCCGCGCGCCCAATTCACTTCGACCAAGAAGGTCACGAATGGCTCAGGGATCGCGTCGGTGGAATGCACCAGCAAGGCGTCGCGGCCGTCCTTGCCCTTGCCCACCTTGAAGGTCAGCGTCGACAGGAACGGCGGACGCTCGATGCCATAGCGGGTGAACGCATCGCGGCCGGCCAGGCTCGCGCGCAGGGCAGTCAATTCATCCGGGGTGGCCGCAATCAGGTCGATCTCAGCATTCATCGGCTCGTTGAGCGCCGATTTCAAATGGATCTCACCCAGGCCAAGCGCCCAAGACGAGGACGGCCACAAAAACGAGGAGGATAGCAGGCACGCCATCAGCAGTAGGCGAGGCATCGTCTCGAACATTTCTTCTCCCGGGAATCTGGCAGGCAAGCGGGTAAAGTTCATTGTGCTATAGGAGCTTGCAATCGAATTCTCACTTGCCACTTACCTTTTACATAAGCCAATAACTATATCTCACTGGGGTCTATTTACCAAAATATGGGCCACTGAAACTGCGTTATGTGCCGCACATTTCCGAACATTATCGGCCACGACCCAAAAATTTAGAGCGCGGTCACGGGTCAAATCCGCCCGTAGACGGCCTACATATACCTTATCGGGTGCTATTGCCAATGTGGCAGGCGTCGGGAATTCCATGGTCGAACCCGGTTCGATGACGCTGAGACCCCTGCCGCGCTGCAACACGGCCTCCGCCTCGGCGACGCTTAAATGGCGCTCGAAGCTGGCATGCACTGCCAGGCTATGGCCGAAGAACACCGGTACCCGCGCCGCCGTCGCATTGATCTTGAGATGCGGCAAATCCAGCACTCGGCGGCACTCCTCCCACAGGCGCCGCTCTTCGCGCGATACGCCATCCGCCTCCAAAGCATCCACTTGCGGGATCACATTGAAGGCGATCTGCCGGCCAAACGCCCGTCCCCTCGCCTTCTTGCCGCTCAGCATGGCCACGGTCTCCCCGGCGAGCTCATCCATGGCGGCGCGTCCGCTGCCCGACACCGCTTGATAGGTTGCCACCTCGGCGCGCTCGAGGCCCGCGAGGGCGTGCAGCGGCGCGAGCACCGTGGCGAGCGCCACGCTGGCACTCCCCGGCAGCGCAATCAGACCCTGTCCGCCGACGGCATCCAGAGCGTCGGCGTTGACATCCGCCGCCACCAGCGGCACATCCGCGCGCGCCCGGAACGCGGCGGAACCGTCGATGACCCACGCATGCGCGGCGGCCGCTTCGGCGTAGCGCTCGGACAGTGCCGCACGCCCGCAAAAGAAGGCCAGATCCACGCGCGAAAAATCAAAAGCCGCGACGTCGCTCACCGGAAGAGTCTTGGCCGATTCCCCTCCCTCGTCCGTCACCGGCCGACCCACATGGCGTTCGTCGTCGAGCGCATGCAATTCTGCAAAGGCCATCTTTCGCGCGCGCAGCTCGTCGATCACGGCCTCGCCGATCAGGCTCGAGACGCCGACCACGGCGATCCGCAACCCGGTCTTCATCGCGGGTACCGTCATTGCGTGATGACCGGCGTGGTGCGGACCACATCCCCGCACTGGGCGCGAAACCGCAGATAGTGATCCATCAACACCAGCGCCATCATGGCCTCGGCGATGGGCGTCGCGCGGATGCCGACGCAAGGATCATGCCGTCCGGTGGTGACGACCTCGGTGGGCTTGCCGTGAACGTCGATGGTCTTGCCCGGCAGAGTGATGCTCGAGGTGGGCTTGAGCGCCAGGCTCACCACGATGTCCTGGCCCGAGGAAATGCCGCCGAGCACGCCGCCGGCGTGATTGCTCGTGAAGCCCTGCGGGGTGAGTGCGTCGCGATGCTCGGAGCCGCGCTGTTCGACCGCCCGGAAGCCGGCGCCGATCTCCACGCCCTTGACCGCGTTGATGCCCATCATGGCGCTCGCCAGGTCCGCGTCGAGCCGTTCGAACACGGGTTCACCCCAGCCCGGCGGCACGCCCCGCGCGATGACGGTCACGCGCGCACCGATGGAATCTCCCGCCTCGCGTATGCGCCAGATGAATTCTTCGAGCTCCTTGATGCGGGCCGGATCCGGGCAGAAAAAAGGATTGTCGTAGGCGCTGGCCGGATCCACCGGCTGCAGCACCAGCGGGCCCATCTGTGCGAGATATCCGTGAATACTGACCTGCAGCCGCTCCCGCAGAAACTTCCGTGCGATGGCCCCGGCCGCCACGCGCATGACCGTCTCGCGCGCCGAGGAACGCCCGCCGCCGCGATAATCGCGAAAACCGTACTTCTGCTGATAGGTGTAATCAGCGTGACCGGGGCGAAAACGGTCCTTGATCTTCTCGTAGTCGCGCGAGCGCTGATCTTCGTTCGCCACCAGAAGGCCGATCGGCGTGCCGGTGGTCTTGCCTTCGAACACGCCCGACAAGATCCGCACTGTGTCGGGCTCGTGGCGCTGGCTGGTGTACTGGGACGTGCCCGGGCGCCGGCGCTCGACGTCGGCCTGCAAGTCCGCCTCGCAGAGAGCCAGACCCGGCGGGCACCCGTCCACCACGCAACCGAGCGCGGGGCCGTGGCTCTCCCCAAAACTCGTCACCGTAAAGACGCGACCGAATGTATTGCCCGCCACTCGCTAGTTCTCCTCGTCCAAATCCCGCGCCCGCAGCAAGAATACTCCCCCGCCGCCCATCGCGATCTCCGGCCAAACAAACGGGAGCCTCCGAAAGGTGCGCAGCAGCGTGTCTTCGGTATTGCCGACTTCCACGACCAGAATGCCGTCGCTGCGGAGGTGCCGCCGCGCCCCGGCGAAAATCGCCCGCACCGAATCGAGGCCGTCGGCGCCCGAGGCGAGCCCAATTCTCGGCTCGTGCTCATACTCGCGCGGAAGTCTGCGCATTTCCGCGCGCCCGACATAGGGCGGATTGCTCACGATGATATCGTAACGGCGGCCCCTCACGGCGTCGAAATAATTCGATTGCAGCACCCTGACGCGGTGTTCCAGATTCAGGCGGCGTAGATTGCGGCGCGCCACCTGCAGCGCAGCCGCGGACACGTCGACGGCATCCACTTTTGCCTTGGGAAAGGCCATGGCACAGGCCAGTGCGATCGCGCCCGAGCCGGTCCCGATATCCAGGACCCGGCGTACGCGGCGCACATCCACCCAAGGCTGAAAGCGCTGCATGACGAGTTCGGCGATGGGCGAGCGCGGCACCAGGACGCGCTCATCCACATACAGCTCGAGACCGGCAAAGAAAGATCGGTGCGTGAGATAAGGCAGCGGCATGCGTTCCGCGATACGCCGTGCGAGCAGCGCATCGATCCGTGCCGCCCGGCGCGCGCTCAACCTTTTGGAATAGGCGCTCGAACCCAAGTCGTGGTTGAGCCCGGCGACGAAGAACACGAGTTCAGCAGCCTCGTCGCGCGCATTGTCGGTGCCGTGACCGAAGTGCACGCGCGCCGATTTGAGCGCGCGCGCGACCCGATCGATGGCCGAGCCCACGGATTCGCCGGCAGCATCACGTTTGGCGGCAGCATCACGTTTGGCGGCAGCATCACGTTTGGCGGCAGCATCACGTTTGGCGGCGGCTGCACGTCCGGCCAGGGCGGCATCAGCGGCTGTGTGGGATAATCGGCGCATGGCGGCTCAATCGAAATACCTGTCTCTAGTGATCCTGTGCATCGTCGGCATTGCAGGCTTCGCCGCCTCGGCAGTATGGCGCCACCGCGCGCCCCCGGTTGATCTGTCCACGGGAACCTATCTCACGCTTAAGCAAGAGGTGCCGGATTTTAGCCTGATCGACCAGCAAGGGCGGGGCTTTAGCTCCGCCAATCTACGCGGTCACTGGTCCTTGCTGTTTTTCGGCTATACGAATTGCCCGGATTTTTGCCCGACGACGCTCACCACCCTGGCCGCGATGCAGAAACGCCTGCGTGCAGCCAAGGCGCCGGTGCTGCCGCAAGTGATCTTCGTGTCGGTCGACGCCAAGCGGGATACCCCCGCCCAAATGGCGAAGTACGTGCCGTATTTCGATCCCGAATTCATCGGCCTCACCGCCGCCGATCAGCCGAGCATCGAAGCCGTCGCCAGGAAGCTCGGAGTCAGCGTGATCATCCGGCCGGCATCCGACGGCGCTTACACCGTCGATCACTCCGGCGCCATTTTCGTGTTCAACCCCGACGCACGACTCACCGCGATTCTGAGCGGCCCCTTCAGCGTGGAGGCCTTGCAGGGTGATTTCCAGCGCATCGTGGCCGCGCGCAGCGTCCTCTCCGGCCCTGCATGAACGACCAGGACGGCGCGAGCGGCAGTGGGGGTACGACCCGCGGCGGCATTCGCGAGCGGCTGTTCGTGTGGTTTCAATACCTGCTGCCGCAGCACGGACTCTCACGGCTGATACTGGCGGCGACCCGGGTGCGCACCGCGTGGTTCAAGAATTGGACCATACGCGGCTTCCTCAAGCTTTACCGCGTCGACATGACTGAAGCCGCCGAGAGCGATCCCTACCGCTACGGAAACTTCAATGAATTCTTCACCCGCGCCCTGAGACCCGGCGTACGCCCGATCGCGAGCGACCCTGCCGCCGTCGCAAGTCCCGTCGATGGCTGCGTCAGCGAAGCGGGCACGATCGATCGTGACCGGCTGCTCCAGGCCAAGGGGCGCGACTACCGGCTAACGGAGCTGCTCGCCGCACAGCCCTGGGCGAGCCGCTTCGAAGGCGGCTCATACGCCACGATCTATCTCGCGCCTTTCAACTATCACCGCGTGCACATGCCGCTTCGCGGCGTACTGAAGGAGACCGTGTACGTTCCCGGCCGCCTGTTCAGCGTCAATGCCGTGACGGCGCGGCATGTCCCCAGGTTGTTCGCGCGCAATGAGCGCGTCTTGACGCTGTTCGACTCGGATGCAATGGGCGAGTTCGCCTTGCTGCTGGTGGGGGCGCTCAATGTGGGCAGCATGTCCACCGTCTGGGCGGGCGACATCACGCCCGCGGCGCGGCGCGTGGTCACTCGGATACCTGGCCCGCCGACGACGCTGGAGAAAGGCGCGGAGCTCGGCCGGTTCAATATGGGGTCGACCGTGATCCTGTTGTTCGCGCCGAATCGCGTGCGCTGGCACGGTGAAGTGCACGCGGGCAGCGTGGTGCGGCTGGGGCAGTCGCTGGGGGTCATCTCGTGAGCTGGCGCCCGACGGCATCCTTGAGCGCTCTGCAACGCCGTGCGGCGATGTTGGCCGCCGCGCGCTCATTTTTCGCCGGCCGCGGCGTGCTCGAAGTGGAAACTCCGGTATTGAGCAGCGCCGCCGTCAGCGATCCGCAAATCGAATCGCTGGCGACTCGGGTCGCCGGCATGGGCGCGCCGGCCTATCTCTGCACCTCTCCTGAATACGCCATGAAGCGGCTGCTGGCGGCCGGCGTCGGCGATATCTACCAGATCTGCAAGGTGTTTCGCGACGGCGAGCGCGGCCGCTGGCACAACCCTGAGTTCACTCTCATCGAGTGGTACCGTCTGGGGTTCGATGACGCGGCTCTGATGACCGAGGTTGAGGCGCTGATCGGCTGCCTCTTGGCGCCCCATCGACTCGAGCCGGCGGAACGGTTGAGCTACTCGGCGGCCTTGCAGCGGCACGCCGGAGTCGACGCGCACGGCGCGAGCGACAGTGATCTCTCCGAATCGGCGCGGCGCCACGGCATCGTTTGCGATGCCGAGCTCGACCGCGACGCCAAGCTCGACCTCTTGATGGGCCTGGTCGTGGGTCCCCGCCTGGGGCTTGAGCGACCGTGCTTCATCTGCGACTACCCCGCCTCACAGGCGGCGCTCGCTCGATTGAAGCCGGGGCTGCCGCCGGTCGCGGCACGCTTCGAGCTCTACCTCCACGGCGTTGAATTGGCGAACGGCTTCCACGAACTGGTGAATGCCGGCGAACAGCGAGCGAGGTTCGCGCGCGAATTGAGCGCGCGGCGCGCGAGAGGCCAAGTGGAACCGCCGCTGGATGAGCACTTGCTGGAGGCGCTGGCGGCGGGCATGCCGGATTGCGCCGGTGTCGCCTTAGGGTTCGATCGCCTGGTCGCCGTTGCCTTGGGAGCGCCGCGGCTCGGCGAGGCCATGGCCTTCACTATCGACAATGCGTAACCTGCGCGGCGGCGGGTTCTAGCCCTTGCCGCGCGACAGGTACTCGCCTGTGCGGGTGTCGATGCGCAAGATCTCGCCTTCGTTGATGAACAGCGGCACCCGCACCACGGCGCCGGTTTCCAGCTTCGCGGGCTTGGAGCCGCCGGTGGCGGTGTCGCCGCGAACGCCGGGATCCGTCTCGATGACCTTGAGCTCCATGTGCGCGGGCGGCGTCACCTGCAGAGGGACGCCGTTCCACAGGGTGACGACGCACATCGTGCCGTCTTTCAGCCACTGGGCACCGTCGCCCACCGCTTCTTTGGAAGCCGTGAGCTGTTCAAAGGTTTCGGGCACCATGAAGTTGAAAAAATCGCCGTCCCTGTACAGGTACTGCATGTCCGTATCCACCACGTCGGCCGCTTCCACCGTATCCCCGGACTTCCACGTGCGCTCGATGGTCCGGCCGGTTTTCAGGTTGCGCACCCGAACGCGATTGAAGGCCTGACCCTTGCCCGGCTTGACCATTTCGTTCTCGACGATCGCGTAGGGGTCGCCATCGATCAGGATCTTGAGACCGGACTTGAATTCGTTCGTGCTGTAGTTCGCCATCGAAGGCCTCGGACTTGAAGGGCGCGTATGATAGCCGCAACCCCTGGCCTTAGCCAATTCCGGGACAATTCGCCCGCTCGGGCGAGTCGCCGGCAGCCCTGGGGGCTTTGACGGCGGTCCCAGAATCGATAGACCTCAGGGTGTTACACTTTGCGCCCATTTTCGGAGGATTTTGACCCGTGAGCGAACAGGGGGCCGTTCCAATGATCGTCATGACGCGGTCGCAGGACCACGTCGAGGCGATCAACAGCACGCTGCGCAAGGCCGGGCACCCGGTGCATTGCACGTGGCTGCCGGATGCGCGCGACCTCGGGGATGCCCTGACGCAGCTCAACCCCGAAATGCTGGTCGCGTTCATCGAGGAACTCGGCATCGATCTGGCATCGCTCATGAAGATCAAGCAGCAGAGCGCGCCGGGGATGCCGGTGCTCATCATGCGCGAGCACGTCGATGAAGCCGCCATCGCCGAGGCCATGCGCCTGGGCGCGCAGGATGTGGTGACCCTGGCCAACCGCAGCCGCCTGCAATCGGTGGCCACCCGCGAGCTTCGCGCCTACCGTCTGGAGCGCGCGCTCTCGACCACCCTGTCCTCGGCCCGCGAGTACCGCGAGCAGCTGCAAAACTTCCTCGAAGGTTCGGCCGACGCCATCACGCACGTGCAGGAAGGCATCATCGTCGATGCGAATCGCGCATGGCTCGAGCTCTTCGGCTATTCGGGCGACGACGCCCTCACCGGCACGCCGCTCATGGACTTGTTCGAGCAGGAGACGCATCCCGCCCTGAAGGGTGCGCTGGTCGCCTGCTTGCAGGGCAAGTGGGCAGGTCATGACCTCAAGGTGCAGGCATTGCTGTCGGACGGCTCGACTCTGGCGCTCGAGCTGCTCCTCACCAAGGCCGACTACGAGAACGAGCCCGCCATCCGCATTGCGATATCGGCGACGCACAAGAAGGACCACGATCTCGAGGTAGAGCTCGCCGATGCTGTCAAGAACGACGCCTCCACGCGCTTTTTGCAGCAGCGCTATCTCATCGCGGCGGTGCGCGAACGGTGCGCGCTCAGCATGAAGGGCGGCGTGCGCCAGTTCGCCCTCATCAAGCCGGACCGCTTCATCGAAATCCAGAATTCCATCGGCGTGCTCGCGAGCGAGGATTTCATGGCGCAGCTCGCCGACCTGCTGCGCACGCAGCTGACGCCCACTGATCTCTGCGGCCGCTTCGGCGGCAACGGCTTGGTCGTCTTGCTGGAACGCGGCACGGCCCGCGACGTCGAGACCTGGGCCGAGAACATCGTGAAGCGCGTGAACGAGCACATGTTCGCGATCGACGATAAGACCCTGGCGGCCACGGTGACGGTGGGTTTGGGGCTCTTGCCGACGGCCAACCCCGACGCGGGAGGGTCGATCGTCCCGGACGTGGGCGGGGCGATCACCGATGCGGTCAGCGCGGTGCGGCGCGGACGCGAGCTCGGCGGCAATCAGATGTACGTGGTGGACAAGTCCGACACCGACACGCGCGTGCAGGCCTACGACAAGATCTGGGTCAAGCACATCAAGAGCGCCTTGATGGAGAACCGCTTCCGCCTGGTGCAGCAGCCGATTGCGAGCCTGCTCGGCGAGGATAAGGGAATGTTCGACGTCCTGGTGCGCATGCTGGACGAACAGGGCAATGAAGTGCTGCCCGCGGAATTCATCGCGGCCGCCGAGCGCAACGACTTGATGAAGAACATCGACCGCTGGGTGATCGGCGCGTCCATGTCCTTCGCCGCCAACCGCAAGGCCTCGTGTATTTTCGTGCGCGTGTCGAAGGACACCGTCCTCGACAAGAGCTTGCTCCCGTGGCTCGATACCCAGCTGAAATCGCTCAGGATCGAAGCGAAGCGCCTCTGCATCCAAGTGACCGAAGACCTCGCGAATCAGTACGTGCGGCAGACCAAGGAGCTGGCGGAGAGCCTGCGCAAGCTGGGCTTTCGATTCGCTCTGGAGCACTTCGGCACCGGGCGCGATCCCTTGAAGCTGCTCGCCGACATCGACATGAATTTCATCAAGATCGACGGGTCGCTGATGCAGGGACTATCGACGAATCAGATTCAGCAGCAGCGCGTAAAGGGCCTTGTCGAGGCCGCGAAACGCAGAGGCATGGAAACCGTGGCCGAGCGCGTGGAAGACGCCAACACCATGGCCGTGCTGTGGCAGCTCGGCGTCGAATTCATCCAGGGGTACTTCGTGAATGCTCCGGAGGATGTGACCATGTCGTCGAGCGACAGGCGCTAGGCTGCGGAGACTTCGAGGCGGTCGACTTGCTTGTAGGCGCGCGAGAATCGCTGGCGGCGTTGGCCTTTTTTGTCTTGGAACTGCTTGAGGTCTTCGAACTTGAGCTTCATCGGCGCGCTGTTGCCGCTGTAGATCGTCAGCACTTCACCGGGCGCGACAACGGCCATGGCGACCAGGTACTCGTCGCGGTCCGCGGACTTCTTGCCTGGGATACCGAATAGATTCTGTCCCTTGCCGGCGGTCATTTCTTCGATCTGGGCGGTCGGCAGCGCCAGTACTTCGCCGCTGTTGTTGACGAATATGGCGAGCGCGGTCTTATCCGCGATCGGCTGCGCCGGCAGAACCCGCGCGTTTTCCGGTACCTTGAGTATCGACTTGCCCTTCTTGTTGCGGGCGTACAGCTCGCGCAATTTCACGGCAAATCCGTAGCCGGCATCGCTCGCGAGCAGCCATAGGTCGTCCGGCTCGCCGATCAACACGGCGGCAAAAGTGGCGCCGTCCGGAGGATCGACGGTGCCGGACAGCGGCTCGCCGTAACCGCGCGCGGCCGGCAGCTGGTGGGCATCCAGGCTGTAGGCCCGGCCCGTCGAATCGATGAACACGGCTTGTTGCAGGTTGCGGCCGCGGGCGGCGGCCTGGAACTCATCCCCGCTCTTGTAGCTCAAGGAGCGGACATCGATGTCGTGCCCTTTCGCGGCCCGCACCCAGCCCAAACGAGACAGCACGACGGTGGCGGGCTCGCTGGTGAGAAGCTCGGTCTCGGAAATGGCCTGGGCGGCCTCGCGCTCCACGAGGCGCGTGCGCCGCTCGTCGCCGTACTCCTCCGCGTCGCTCAGCAATTCGTCGCGGACCAGCCGGGTGAGCCGCGCCTTGCTCTTCAATATGCCTTCGATTTCATCGCGCTCCTCGGCGAGTTCCTTTTGCTCGTCGCGGATCTTCATCTCTTCGAGGCGCGCGAGGTGCCGCAGCTTGGTCTCGAGAATGGCTTCCGCCTGCTCGTCCGACAGCTTGAAGCGCTTGATCAGCTTAGGTTTAGGCTGCTCCTCCGTACGTACGATGCGAATCACTTCATCGAGGTTCAGGAACGCGATCAGCAAGCCGTCGAGGATGTGAATTCTCGCCTGCAATTTCGCAAGCCGGTGGTTCAGCCGCCGGGTGACCGTGGCCTTGCGGAACTGCAGCCACTCGAGCAGCAATGCCTTCAGGGGCATCACTCGCGGCCGGCCGTCCAGGGCGATGACGTTGAGATTCACCCGGTAGTTGCGCTCGAGATCGGTGGTAGCGAACAAATGCGCCATCAGCGCCGCCGTGTCCACGCGATTGGATTTGGGCACGATGACGAGGCGCGTGGGATTCTCGTGGTCCGACTCGTCGCGGAGGTCCTCGACCATCGGCAGCTTTTTCTGCTGCATCTGGGCGGCGATCTGCTCCTGCACCTTGGTTCCCGATACCTGGAACGGCAGCGCATCGATCACGATCTCGCCGTCCTCGATTTTATAGGTCGCACGGGTCTTGAAGCTGCCGGATCCCGTCTCGTACATCTGCACCAGCTCGTCGCGCGGCGACACGATTTCCGCGCCGGTCGGCAGATCAGGTCCCTTGATGTGCGCCATGATCTTGCGCGTGCTCAAATCCGGGTCGTCGAGCAGGGCCACACAGGCCTTGATCACTTCGCGCAAATTGTGCGGCGGAATGTCGGTGGCCATGCCCACCGCGATTCCGGATCCGCCGTTGAGCAGCAGATTCGGCACCCGCGCCGGCAGCATGGTGGGTTCATCCAACGAACCGTCGAAGTTCGGCGCCCATTCCACCGTGCTGGATCCGAGCTCCTGCAGCAGCAGCGTGGCATAGCGCGTCAACCGCGATTCGGTGTAGCGCATGGCAGCGAACGATTTCGGATCGTCCGTCGAACCCCAATTGCCCTGACCGTCGACGATGGGGTAGCGGTAAGCGAAATCCTGCGCCATGTGCACCATGGCCTCATAGCAGGCCGAATCGCCGTGCAGATGGAACTTGCCGATCACGTCGCCGACCGTGCGCGCCGATTTCTTGTGCTTGGCGCCGGCGGCGAGGCCAAGCTCGCTCATGGCGTAGACGATGCGACGCTGCACCGGCTTCAGGCCGTCGCCGAGGTGAGGCAGCGCCCGGTCGAGGATCACGTACATCGAATAATCGAGATACGCGCGCTCCGCAAACGACTTGAGCGGCTCCTTCTCGATCCCTTCAAAATTGAGTTCTTGGTCTTTCATCGCGTTGTCGTCACGGCGCTAAAGTTGCGCCAAATTACCCTTGGTCTCGAGCCATTCGCGCCGATCGCCGGCCCGCTTCTTCGCCAGCAGCATGTCGAGCATCTGATCCGGGCTGTCTTTCGCATCGATGGTCATCTGCACCAGCCGGCGCGTCTGCGGCGCCATGGTGGTTTCGCGCAATTGAAGCGGGCTCATTTCACCCAAGCCCTTGAAGCGCATCACGACCGGCTTGGCGCGGGGATTCTCCGCGGCAATGCGCTTCAGCGCCTTCTCGCGTTCCGCCTCGTCGAGCGCGTACACCACTTCCTTGCCCACATCGATGCGAAACAGCGGCGGCATGCAGACGTACACATGTCCGGCCATTACCAGCGGCCGGTAGTGGCGCAGAAACAAGGCGCACAGGAGCGTGGCGATGTGCTGCCCGTCGCTGTCCGCGTCCGCGAGAATGCAGATCTTGTGATAGCGCAAACCCGACAGATCGGTGGCGGAAGGGTCGACGCCGATCGCAATGCTGATGTTGTGAACTTCTTGGGATTGCAGGACCTCGGCGGTGTCCGCTTCCCAGGTGTTCAAAATCTTGCCGCGAAGCGGCATGATGGCCTGGGTCACGCGATCCCGCGCCTGTTTGGCCGATCCGCCGGCCGAATCGCCCTCGACCAGGAATAGCTCGCCGCGCGCCGGGTCCTGGCTCACGCAGTCGGCGAGTTTTCCGGGCAACGCGGGCCCGGCAACGATGCGTTTGCGCGCGACTTTCTGGCTGTCCTTGAACCGCTGCTGCGCGTTGGCGATCGCCAGCATGGCGATTTTCTCGCCCTGATCCGGGTGCTGATTGAGCCACAGGGCGAAGGCGTCCTTGATCACGCCCTGCACGATCCCAGCGGATTCGCGCGACGAGAGCTTCTCTTTCGTTTGTCCCGCGAAAGCGGGCTCGCGCATTTTCATCGAGAGCACGAAGCTCACGCCGTCCCACACGTCCTCCGGCGTCAACTTCAGCCCGCGCGGAACCAGGTTTCTGAATTCGCAGAACTCGCGCACCGCGTCGGCGGCTCCCGACCGCAAGCCGTTGACGTGCGTGCCGCCCTCCACCGTGGGAATCAGATTGACATAGCTCTCGGTGATGCTGTGCTCGGACTCGAGCACCCAGGCGAACGCCCAATCGAGCGAACCACCCTCGATATCGCGCTTGCCGTAGAACGTCTCGGCCGGCAGCCATTCTCCCTTGCCCAGCTCCTCCGCCAGGTATTGATGCAACCCGCCCGTGTAGACCCACTCATCGCGCTCGCCCGTGAACTCGTTGGCGAGCGTGACCCGCAGGTTGGGACACAGCACCGCTTTCGCCCGCAATACCTGTTTGAGCTTCGGGATCGCGAATTTATCCGTGTCGAAGTATTGCGGATCAGGCCAGAACCGAATGGTGGTTCCGGTCTTCGATTTCGGCACGTCGCCCACGACCTCGAGCTTGGACTTCAGGCGTCCGCCCGCGAAGCTCACGTTGTATTCCTTTCCGCCGCGGCGCACCCAGCACTCCAGGTGCTTCGACAGTGCATTGACCACCGACACGCCCACTCCGTGCAATCCGCCGGAATGCTGGTAGGTCTTGTCGTTGAATTTCCCGCCCGCATGCAGGCGAGTCAAAATCAATTCGACGCCGCTGATCTTTTCCTTGGGGTGAATATCGACCGGCATGCCGCGGCCGTCATCCTCGACTTGCAGGGAGCCGTCCTTGTACACCGTCACATTGATGTTTTGGCAGAAGCCCGCGAGTGCTTCATCGACGCTGTTGTCGATGACTTCGTGCGCGAGATGATTCGGCCGCGTGGTGTCGGTATACATGCCCGGCCGCCGGCGAACCGGGTCCAAGCCGCTCAATACCTCGATGTCGGAGGCCGTATAAGAAGACGACGCCATCGTTTTACCTCACCTGCCCATTGGATCCTGCCTGACTTATGATGCACCTGCTGCGGTCGCCAAACGAGGCGGCGGAGTCTACCATGCGGATCGCCGGCGAATCAGCTGGCAGCCCACTCGCGATTCGGCTATCGTTCGCGAACCATGGGAATTGCAAACGTTCAGAATCTGGTGCGCACTCTGCCGGTGCTGCCGCGTCCGTACGGCATTCGCGTACGCCTCAAACCAGGAGACCCGTTTGCGAAACTGCTGGGCACCGACTGGCAGAAGACCCACTGGTTTTTCACCGCGGCAGAACGCGACCGCGTCATGGAAGACATGTCGCGTAAGCATGAATATTCGCGAATCGGCGACCAGCCCGCGCTGGTGTTCGAAAAAGTCGAAAAACTCGCCGAGAGCCGAAATTTCTAGCTCCTAGCGCGCCACCTTCAACGGACCCACTCCGGAACCATCAAAATCGGGGTCGCCTCGACCCCGTAAATTCGGCGCGTAGCGCCTAAAAACTCCGGCCCAGGAATAGGTAGAACGCAGCGGTTCCAGACGTGTCGTACCCAGATCCGAGGTATACGGGCCCGAGAAAGGTGTCGAACGCCACGAACAGCGACGCATCCTTGTGCGCCGACGAAAAGCTCATGTCGCCGCGGTGCTGCCAGGTATTGCCGAGCTCGAGCGACGCGCCGAGATAGGCGGGAAACTCGAAGAAGCCCTCGCCGCCGCGGCCGATTTTGCGAAAGTAGATCGCGCGGGCGATCGCGTAGTGCGGGCCGATCAGCGAACCTTGGGCAAGACCCGACAAATTGAAAAATCCACCCAGGGAGTAGAATTCGGGCAAGGCGTTCGGCTTGTAATTGCCGTCCAACGTGGTCCCGGCCGAGGTCCAGAACAATATCGTGTTGCGTCCGCGCGAGCTCGCCACCAACCAATCGGCCTGCGTTTTGTCGGACGCGATGTCTGCGCCCAGATTGGTGCGGTTGGCGTCCCACTGCAGGCTGAACGTCTCGCCTTCGCGCGGGAAATGTACGTTGTCCAGGCGATCGTAGCTGAACTTGAAAAAGAACTCGCCGTTGTTGTACTGCTGTTCCACCAGTTTCGGGTCGCCGAGGCGCACCCGGGTCAGGCCGTTGGTCCTGTGGAGGCCCGCGCGGATTTCGCCCCAATTGCCGAGGTTGCGTCCGACGTCGAGATCGGCTTCGACCTCGCGGTCGCGAAAATCGGCGACCAACACGTTTTTGCTGAAAATCGGCAGATCGCGCGCCTCGATGCGCGCGCTCGGCGCCACGAACCAGGTGCGCAATGCATTGAGCGGCTGATAGAACTCGCTGACGATCTTGGGGTCGCTGCCGATCTGCAGATCCGTCAAGTTTTCCGCGCCCCAGTCGTTGATTTCGGTCAACACGAAGCGCACCGCGGCGTTGTAGTGGCTGTTGCCCTGGAAATCGTCCTCCAGGTTGAGGCCGAACCGCAGATAATTGGGGCCCCAGGATTTGCGCCGCGCCCGCACTTCGAGGCCGGATTCCTCGCCGGCACCTTCGTCTTGGTCGACCAAGGTGTAGTCCAGGGTCTCGAAATTTCCCAGGCCG
>Ga0073928_10005263_pt1 | contig 18309 bp, 20 predicted proteins | sample PaiPotPPA55metaG_FD_76969 | JGI IMG/M metagenome (GOLD analysis project Ga0073928, IMG submission 76969) | Iron sulfur acid spring bacterial and archeal communities from Banff, Canada, to study Microbial Dark Matter (Phase II) - Paint Pots PPA... ... | reverse complement strand
GATTATGCGAAGCTGTCACTCTCTAACGATCGGCCCATCACGCTGGCCCTAAAGAAGTTCATCCCCTGCTACGCTGCCGCACTCTGCATAAAGACGCCCTCCGCATTATTGGCGGCGTGGATTGAATCGAACATCTTGCTGCAACTGGCGTCTGCGCCATTTGACAAGCAGGATGAGACGCTCGTTCCCGAAGCAGGATCGTGCGCCAACTGCCCGAAGCGAACTGGATTCAACAAGCTACTTTTCCCAGACGTGCGAAAGGATTCCTGCACTTCGCCCGACTGTTTCCGGGCGAAGATCGACGCTTCCGTGAAAAAGACTCTGGAAACCAAGCCGCAGCTCATCCAGATTTCGGCGGCATGGAATTCCCGCGAGGGCGCTCCCTTGGGACGGAATCAATATGTGGAGTTGGAGATCAAGAGGCCGAAGGCAAACGGTGCAACAAGCAAGCTGTCGGCTAACCAGAAGCCATGCGAAAAGATGGCTGAGGCTATCGTCATGGACGGCGGCAAGCGCGGACAGGTCGTCAAGGTCTGCGCCGATCCGGCCTGCCGCGTGCATCACCCCAACACTCCTTCTCCTGAACAGGTTGCGCGGGAACGGACCGAGGAGCGTAGGCGCATCGAAAAAACCAAGCTGGAAATCACCACGCGGCACCGAGCTTTGGCGGCGGTGTTAGAGCGGGTGTCAGCACCATTGAAGAAGGCCGATCTTTTGACCGTAGTCCATCACGTCATCGGCCAACTGCCCTACAACCAAGTGCCCACTCTGGGGAAACGACACAAGGTCGAAGAAGGCAAGAGCACGAAAACTCCGCAGGAGCTTCTGGCAAAGCGCGTCAGCACGTATGACGAGGCCGCGCTCTGCCGGATACTGCTCGAAATCAGCCTGCTCGACTCTGCCTATATGCGTTCCGGCGCATCCTGCGATCTACTCACGGATGCTGCCAAGCGTTATCGCGTGGATGTCGAAAAGCTGGAGAAGGCTGTGGTTACTGAGTTTGCGGCGAAACGCAGTAAGAGCGCCAAACCTAAGACCAAGGCAAAAACAAAGTCCATCGGTTAACCCAGTTGCGAACGATTCGGGCGGAGTGGGTCCATCCACTCCGCCTTTTTTTTCGTCTTATACTGTCTCCATGTGCGGTCGCTAGGATATCTGCAAAATGGAACAGTCTGACGAGACATCGACGCGTGAGCTGGACAAGGCGGCAATAGATGCATCGCAACCAGGTTCGATGACGATAAGCGCGGATGCCTCTGCGCATGTTCAGGCGTCTGCTTTTGGCGATGCTCTTTTGCGTTTACTCCAACGCATTCAGAAGGAGGATGCACTTGTCCTCAGCCCTCTGCGCCTCGTTCTGCTGACGGCAGAGCTGGGGAATGTAGTCAGTCGTTGGCAGCGCGCGCTCGGATTGCCGGAGGCAGGCGTGTCGCAACAACCGGAGGGCACTGCCGTCGGCAAGACCATGTCCTGGGGCTGGGATGCGGAATCCGCAAGGTCCTTAATCATCCTGGCCGACTATATGGCCGCTGGTATTGTTATGAACAACACAGTGGCGATCTCAACCTTCGTCCATGAGCTGGGCCATGTGCATGACGATTTCTCGCGTGGCGTGGTCCTGGGTTTTAGGGACTCACAAACTTCTCCGGCATCAAACGACTGGCCTCGAATCTGTGCCTATGTGGCGGAAATCATCTGGAGCGAGTATGCAGCGGAATCAGTCGCCGCTTCCTACATGGCTCACGATGACTTGCGCGCGTTGCTGGTGAACGATCCTCTTCACCTCGCAGGCATAGACCAGCGTCTCCGGCAGGCGGTTTGGAGCTACAAGTGCCGGCGACAGACTCTTGTCTCGCTGTGGAATGGCTCCGTCACCGAATTCTCCGATATGTTCGCGAATCTTGGCCGTGCAGTCGCTCGGCTGGCATTTGCGGATAATTATGAGGAATCGCTTGTGCGACTCGCTCACCCCAACAATGAGGCGGCACGCTGGGAATCAGTCGTCAAACGCCTCGTGCAGGAACTCGAAGCCCTCGGAAGCACGGGCTACTCTAAATGGGGGAGCGCTCCATTCAGCGGGCTCCAGGAAGTCATTGCGGAAGGTTTTCAGGCGGTTGGTCTTTTCCCGACCTATGACGGCGGCACGCTCAATGTGAGGGTCCGCTAAAATAGTGGGGTTCGCTTTGTTCAACCCACATGATCTACCGTTGTGGGCATTTTGGGCGGGCGGGCCGTTTGCTTTCCGCAAGCTAGGGTTCAAGGACGCAAGAAAATGACCGGAGCGCAAATTAGTAAGAAAGTCACGCCCGCGGGCGAACCGCCACGCGTAAAGAAGCTCCGGCTGGAACTAGTCAAGATCATTCCAAGGTTTCCGAACAACCACGAAGCGCTCCGGCACATGCAGCAAAAACGCCTGTCCGATGTTCTCATTGACTACATCCATTGGCGGGCACGCTATGTCGGCAAACGGCCGCGCCAGATCGAGATTGAGCCTGCGGCCAAGGCCGACCGGCGCTGGTTGGCGATGGCAGCGGACATCGAAGCGTTCCTGGAGAAGGTCCAGAGCGGAGATGATCTCACGCCGTATCTATCCTTGACTCCGCACACACGTGGCTATTCGCTTGCTGCCCACACACCGGGAGCGACCAATGAGGACAGCTGGTCAGACAAAGATTTTTTGTTGACCAAAATGAATTATCACCATTTCCACCTCGGTACACACATCGAAGCGGCCGGACACGCTGGGCGCACGAACGATCTAATCTTCGCCGAGGTAGGCCGGGACAAATTCAAGGTCATAGCGATTTTCAATCACGATGTCTTCGACCAAGATTCCACCGAGCGGAGGCGCCTGTCTGCGCTACACAGTAGGATCATCTTCCGCGGACTTCCGCCCGGCGCCGGCTTGATGGATGGGCCGGTTACGCCTTCTGGGCATGCGATACACGTCGTTATGTATGCGGACTACTGCGGGCGCTGGATAGAGTCGGTCGATCCGCAGCTCGACGATCGCACCTACATCGAGAAATGGTATGCGCTAAGTAAGATTGAGTTGCCTCCCAAACCCAAACTCAAATGGATCTTCTTGCACCTCGATCTGGCTGTCTACGAGAGTACCAAGCGGACTGCCTTTCTCGTACAACAGGGCTGGAACTGATGTCGGACAAGGTAGCGGTTGGGTTGCGCGGTTGAGTTGCTGTGGGACAAGGTAGGCCTATGCAAGCCATCACGTCGCAGCAGAGCCACATTGGCCAGCCCGATTCTTGCCTTGAATGCAAGAAAGCATTAGTCGTTTCGCCGGGCTTCGCTGTGGAGGTCACAAAAGCCGATGGCGCGGTGGAGGGATATTTGCACCCCGCAGGGGACTGCCGCGCCAAATGGGAAGCTCAACACCCCGGCTTCAATTACGGTCACCCGAAGTAGCGGCCAAGCGACTCGTCCCGGTAATCTTGCTTTTGCTCATAACCTCTATCTTCTATCTTCCTGGCACTTTCTAGCCATTGTGCTGATCCAAGCGATCCACGGTATGATCCTCCGCGAAGGACACAAAGGTTTGCGACTCGCTTTTGAGGGGGAGCGAGTCACTCTCCGAGATTCTGGAAGAAGATTATGCGACTGAAATACCCCTTACACAAACTTCTCTATTTCATCACTGTGGCTGCGATCCTGCTTCCTCAGCAGATCATTTCCCAGACACAATCTCCGTCACAATCACCAACCCAGCCGAGCGCGAATTCATCCGCAGCGAACACAACAAAGCCGTATACAGCCAAGGTGAATTGCACAAGCAGTGGCACCTATGTGAACTCCAAGGGCCAAACGGTCAAAAGACCGGAGTCTTGCTCGGGATCGCCAAAGGCAGCGACGGCGCAGTGTGTGGATGGAACCTACAGTTTCAGCCAGAGCCGACGAGGAACGTGTTCGCATCATGGCGGTGTCGCCAAGTGGTTTTGAGAAAACTCCCAGAGCGAAATTGAGACGCCCAAGTCGCGATGTCCAGAATCTGGAGTCCAGTTTGGAATCCATAGAAACAAAAATCACGGGACTAGAGTACTGAATGGCTGACCAAGAACATTCCTCGATACTTCCACCAGAGCGTGACACGAAGCCCCAGGGAGCGGAGCCCTCCCAGGATGCCCTCGTTCAGAAACTCAGCAGCGGAAAGTACAAGAAGTATGCTCGTTTTGTCGTGGCCGCTTTGAGTGCTATTCCATGGATCGGCAGCCTCATCGGAGCGGCTGCAAGCCTCAGCGCCGAGCAAGATCAGGAAGGCATAAACGAACTTCACAGACTCTGGCTTGAGGAGCACCGGACAAAGGTCTCCGAACTGGGGGCAACGTTGGGCGATATTTTCACTAGGCTTGACGGTTTTGGCGAAGAAGTCCAAGAGCGAATTGAATCACCCGAATATCTGGCTTTGGTGCAAACTTGCTTTCGCTCTTGGGACCAGTCTGACACCCAGGATAAAAAGCAGATGCTCAAAAAATTGATCACAAATGCTGGGGCAATCAAACTTTGTCCTGATGATCTGATTCGGCTCTTTATGAAGTGGATCGATCAATATCACGAAGCCCATTTCGCTGTGATAAAAGAGGTATACCGCCATCCTGGTGTCACCCGTGGGCAAATTTGGGACAGTATCCACGGCCAGAGGCCAAGGGAGGATTCAGCCGAGGCTGACTTGTTTAGGTACTTAATCCGTGAATTGAGCACTGGCGGAGTCATACGACAAGCACGGGAGACGGATGCTCTGGGGAGGTTTTACCGAAAGGAAAGATCAGGTCCACGGTCGGGCGGTAGTGATGTGATGGAGTCTTCATTTGAAGACACCAAGCCTTATGTCCTGACCGAGCTAGGGAAACAATTTGTTCATTACGTGATGGAAGACGTTGTATCACAGCTTGGACAACACAATCCAAGCGCGGTGTGAAGGAGAAACGGAAAATGAGATGCGCAATTGCAGGACTGGTCCTGATGTGCGCCGCTTATGCATCAGCGCAAAGGCTTGTGGTCAAGATAGTCAATCGCCAAGATAACGAGACGGATTACACGTACGTCGTGCCGGGTAATTTCAGTTCGCAATCCAACTCAAACGTGAATTGCTATGGAAGCGACGCCAATGTGAACTGCAATGGGACCACCACAACAAGTGGTTTGAGTATGCCTGCCCAGCAGGTCTCATATCACGTGCGCGGAGCGACATTTACGTTACAGTTGCCCGATGGTCGCGCCGTTGTCGTCAACTGCGAAAGTAAATTCAAAGAGCGCATGGCTGGTCCTCGGGGAAATCACAGGAGCTGCCGTATCCCGCTCGTTGATGAAATTAACGCTGACTTTCATGGGGATAATGCCAAGCTGGAGTGGGTGGTCAGCATCGACGGAAAGAAGTTTCAGTCGGAGACGTACAGGGTTCTAGGCATTCTCGGCAAACCTAAAGTGGCGCAATGAATATGACTTTGTTCCTCGTCATCCTGACGCTCCGCAATTTCGGCGAGCATTCAGTGGGGAGATAGGATCATAGAGAAAAGTGATTGCACCTGATTCAAGGAAGAACTATGCAATTTCCACGTCCGTCACCTGCGCCTGACAAGAAAGTGAGCAAAGATGTTGTCTTCGTCCTCGGCGCAGGCGTTGACAGAGTGCTGGGGTTGCCGCTGTTAAATACGCTCTTTCGTGATCTCAACCAGTTCGTTAGTGAATTGGGTGCGCCGGTTAACAAAGCGATCCGTTCTCACCTCAAGTCGTTCCGGTTTAATTTGCAAACGTATGGCGGAGACGAGGCCGAGAATCTAGGCCAAAAGTTGCTCGGCTCACATCCGCATCTGCTGCCACTGATCTTGGCGGCTCTCGACAAGCACCCCAACGCCGGAAACGCCAACGTAGCAGCGATTAAAACCCTTCTGACAAAACTCTCTAAGATTGCCAATGAGAACGAACTAGACGAACCGACGATTGCACAGTTATCGCGGCTAGCTGGCGAGGACAATGCCGGAGGGGGCGATACGCTCTTGGACACGAACCACATCGCTTTTCGCCCGAAGGTTCGCCAAGCGATGAAGACTCTTTTCACCCAGGTCTCTGGGGAGATACCTAATCTCACCCGCGAAGAGCAGCAGGCATTCGCGGAGGTAGTGGCGATCCTAGCGAATTTTGAAGAATTGATGGCTATTCTTTTTGTGGGATATTTTACGAAGCACATTCCCGATCAGAAGAAATATTTTTATCTCGCGTGGCTGCTTTGGGCATACATACGACATCGTGAGGATGCGGGTCGCGCCCATCGAGATGGATCGTTCTACAAAACACTGGCCGAAGTTGGGCCAGGGGGTGGAATAATCACATTCAATTACACTGATTTCTTCTATGGAGACGAGCGCCCACGAAATGGATACTTTCATGGTGACTGCAAGTCTTTCATCCGTTTTCGCTCGCGTGAGTACATTACCACCGACGTTCAGATCAGGGACGCAAACACTATTGATCGAATGGTTGACTTCATCAATGGGTTGCGTGTCGATTGGACAAGTGATCCACCTGAAGTATCGCTCCCGGCGATTGTGCCGCCACTCGCAATGAAGCCGATCATCTGTACCGAATACCTTGATCGGTGGTACGAATGTGGACAAACACTCAAGAAGGCCAAGACGATTGTGATCGTTGGATATTCCTTTGGTGTCGCAGACGAACATTTCAACGATTTAATCCGCAAGGGTAATAGAGAAGCCAAGCTGATCGTCGTTGACCCGAGTCTGGAAGCTGTTGTTAACCGAGTATGCGCGACTCTCAATCAGGATAAGGCCATATTACGCCCTGCGAACATTCGTGGACTGCAGTGCAAAACCGGAGGCCGACTGATGTTCGTGAAGGCCAAGGCTGAGGATGTCAACAGTACTCGGCTGTTGGGACTGCTGGAGTAGCTGTCGAAGGGCATTGATAACGGGCTGTTGAAATCACCCTCTTGCGAAGGAGACCATCGTGGGATAACTCAAGGACGAATTCTCTGAGACACCCGTCACATGTCCGAAATGCGGGAAGATGGCCACGTCGGTGAACAAGACCGGCAATAAAATCTTCTATAACCACGGGGAGCCAAAGGTCACCCATAAAGAAGGTCAGGAATCGGAAGTGATATGGAAAGCCTGCGTGCTAGATCAGCCAAACGTAGGATGAAGGACTTACGGAGTCTGCGACAGAGATTTGAAAGGCACAGCCACAAGAGAAAGCGCGGACTCTGGCGCAGCCTATGGAACTATGCCAGACTGTCTGCGCCGTTGTTGTGGAGGGCTCTACACAATGAAGATCGTATGCTGCTGTCTGATGGGATTGTTCATGGCGAATTTGTCACCTGCTCAACGCAGCACAGCCAATGATCTCGACACTTTATTGAGGGACTCCGCTTACGTGTTCAATCGCTTTGAAGAAGTTTCAACAGGCTTACCCACACAAATTGATCGATGGGAAATGCCCGATCAACTCAAGACGGACGAAAAGGGAGCACTCTCTTCGGTACTGAAGAACGTGGAGGCCGAGAAGCCCGCCCTTAACGCATTGCTTGGGAAGCCGGAAGTATCTTCGACTGATCTCCTCGATGTTTATACGGGACTGGTCGAAGTCGCCTCCGAGTTGCAGGGCTTAGCTTCGGAGGATGGCTCGTTCGGACATGCAGAGTCGTCTACGGAGTTGGCACAACTCGGCGCTAAAGCGCAGGTCTTAGCCGCCAAAGTTGGAGCAGCCCTCAGATCACAAATGGTCTCCCAGGAGCTGAAGATGGCTTCATGCTCAAAGAAAGCACACTAGGTTGAGGAATTAGTTTTCGGTGCCCATGCCAGAGCGCAACTTCATCATCCTGAGGTATCAAGGCAAGGTCCCTGCGATGGCCTGCTGCGCCAGGTGTCAGCGAAAAGTCTTCACGCCAAACACTTGCTCGCGCGATCCTGTCGTAGCGCAGGAATATCTGCTCAGCAAATTTGATCGACACGATTGCGAGGAAAGGCCAAAGAGCAACCGGAGCTGGAGACTCTCAGCATGAAAACGTACGAAGATGACTCTCCCTTCACTTCCTCTTCTTTGTCTGAGCCTTTGGCTTTTCTGAATGTTGTTCGTGGCGAACATAGGACAGACCTCGTTTGAGTTCGGCGGTCAAACCTGTCGTCTCAGTCACGGCGTGAACGGGCTTGCCCGATTCTTTTCCAAGCCATGCATTCAATTCATCAGGTGAAGTCGAGACGAATCGACCTACCTTACGAACTGGCATTCCCTCAGTCGCCCAACGCTGCACAACCGATTGAGGCTCACCGAGAAAGTCGGCAATCTGCTGCCAACCTTTTAGTGTGTCGGGCGCTTCGTTCTTCGCTCGTCGTTTCGGCATATCAGAAGAGACTCGTTTGCGTTTGATCTGCATCGAGCTTGACTGGTGTCGAGCATCCTTCGTCGTCATTGGCCACGTAGTTCACCCGGCTGCTCACGGGATAACGTCGCATCACGCGAGCATCGTACGGCTTCAGCATGTCGGATACCGCCCGTACGTCATGCATCCCAGGATCGAGCCACAGATCGTAGTAGTCGGGATCAAGAATGACTGGCATTCGGTCGTGGACTGCTGAGGTCACTGCGTTCGGCGTCGTCGTAAGAATCGAACAGGACTTGACGCACTGACCGCTCGCGTCCTTCCAGCGATCCCAGATTCCCGCGAAAGCAAACAACTGACCCTCGTTCACTTCAAAACAATACGGCTGTTTGGTTTTTACGGTCTTCTGGCCGAGTAGGGGGCCAACGTTGCTGTTGGTCCCCCCTCTAAGAACCGTGCGTGAGAGTTTCCAGCTCACACGGCTCAAGTTTCCGGGAACGCTCAGATCATGAACGCGCACGATGCGGGGCGACGGCGTAGCGTCTGGACAGATACGGAATCCAACTCGGGTCGTAAGGATTCAGGCCGGACCGAACCTTCACATGCCTTACGATTCGCACAGAAGCTGCATGAAACAAGCGAACACGAAGAGGCGAGCCCCGCGTGTCCACAGTGTCACCGAAGAACCACCAGTCACGTGTTCCCACACGGTCGAAATACTTCTGCTTTATCCAACCAGCTCCTTTTCGGCGGTGACGGGCGTGCGCCCATCCCCAGAGCATCCTGAATATCGCAGCATCGAGTCGTGCGAAAACGCGCTTGGAGACGACATGGCGGTGGTAGTTGGCCCATCCCCTTACAATCGGATTTAATCGGTTAATAAGAAGATGAGCGGTACTACCCAAGTACTCTCGGACGATCTGCTTCACTTTGGCGAGAACAGACACAACACTCTTCCGAGCGGGCTTGATAAACAACTTGCCGTGCGGATAGCGCCGAATGTTCTGCCCAAGGAAGTCGAAACCTTTTTCTATGTGCGTGATCAAGGTCTTTTCCGAAGAAAGGACCAAACCACGTTCAGCCAGGAAGGATTCGACCAGCGGCTTCACCGTCATTCTCAGCAACTCCTCGGAGTGTCCGGTGATGATGAAGTCGTCCGCATAACGGATCAAATGTACTTGCGCTGCTCGACCACGCTCGGAGCCTTTTCCGCGTACCGGGAAAACTTCCCGGAGCCGGCGTTCCAGGCCGTCGAGAGTGATGTTTGACAGCGCAGGCGATATGATTCCGCCCTGTGGTGTGCCAGAGATCGTATCGTAGAATACTTGTTTTTCTAAGTAGCCCGACTTTAGCCACTTGTGGAGGATCGCTTTGTTCAGGGGAACATTGTCGAGCAGCCACTGATGACTAATGTTGTCGAAGCAGCCTTTGATGTCGCCTTCGAGCACCCAGCTAGGGTTTTTGTGGCAGAGCGAAGTGAAACATTGTTCAATCGCGTCCGCACAACTTCTCCCCTGCCGGAAGCCGTAGGAATTCTGATCCGCAGTGGTTTCCGCGACCGGATCGAGCGACAGCAGATACAAGGCTTGCATGGCTCGATCCCGCATCGTTGGGATTCCTAACGGTCGGAGCTTCCCATTGGCCTTCGGGATGTAAATCCGCCGCATAGGCATGGGGCGGTAACCCCGTGCCGTCAGCGAAATCACACCTTGAAGCTTCTTGTGTGGTGTGTCCCAGAGTTCGCCATCCACTCCAGGCGTTTTTCTACCGTCGTTCACTGTTACCCGGCGCGCGGCAAGTAACTTGCCGCTGGCCGAGTGCGTAAGAAGATGTTGCAAGGCTTTCACCTTGTTCCATTTCTTTTGCTGCACCGCCTTCACGATACGCGCCTGGAGTCGGCGAACATTGTCCTCGATGGTCCGCCAATCAACAGCGTCCCATGTTGAACTCGTGTTTAGGATTGCACCAGCTTGCGCCGTCATCTGCCGATCCTATTGGGCCGATTTGCCAAGTTCTCTCGTGATCGGAAACCAAGAGGAAGTCTGCCCGCTTTCGCGTCGGATAATGTCGCAATCCGTATTCCGACCATTACAGTCGGACGTTCGCTTTCTCCTCTATCCTCTACCCGCATCACCGTTGCATGACCTTGCGGCCTGGCTACCCCGAAGGGAGCAATGCGGGCTTACCACGTTCCACATGCGTGACAGAATGGGTTAGGTCCCCCCTACTATACCGACGGCTTTTTCGCCCATGACGGGTGAGAATGGAGCACCCGTTCCAGCCGCAGCCTCGGAGCCTAACAGCATCTTTGACCCCTTCATTCTTGACGATACTTAAAGAGGTTCGCATCTGCTGACCCTACCACTCACCCTAGCCCCGATCCGCCTCGATGCTGGCAGAAATATCGTCCCCTCGCGGTTTCGATGCCCGTCTTGCGACGGTGGGATACATTGTCCGAGGGCTTCTAGACGAGTCGTTACCGAGTCGCCATACCTCGTAGGGTACTGCCAATGGGATGGCAGGTCCGGTCGAGTGGTGCTCGCCGGACAATCACACATGCAGCTTCGTGTCGCGACCACTCGTAAAATCCATCCGCTGGGATCAGGCACCGGCGAGAGTCCAGCGCGTCGCGGAATGCTGGCTTCGTACTCGCAGTTTCTGCCCTAGCATTGATCATCATTGCTGCACCAGACATGTCCTTAGCCCATGAAGGTATCAACCCCCAGCGAAGCAGAGACAATTGTCGAACAGGCTCCTTGGGATGCTGGCGAATGACGGGAACAGGTTGAGTCGGCGCAATGTTGTAGCGGGGGGTCCAGTCCGGTTCGTCTGAGACGGTCTCGAAATATTCCTCGATCACCTGCTTTCGCCATGACAGTCTGTAGCGTCCACACATCGGAAGATTATGGCAGATGAAGTCAGTGCTGTGGGAGACTGGTGAGCATGGCAAAGGTAGAGGCACCAACGACCGATCCCTCCACCCAAACACCCTTTGTTGTCTACGAGAGCGGGACGCCTCATTGGATAACGAACACGATCTACGCATCTGCCGAATCAACAATGGCGATGTTTACAGAGCGGTCACCCGATGATGCTCTTGCCGACCTTAAGAGCCGCACACGATTAATACCGCATCGTTTGCATGACGCCGATTCGTCTGCGGTGTGGATGACGTATTTCGAATTGTTTCTGACCCGACAAGGCGATGACACACCGACGCTCGCGGCTTGCCTTGAGATGTTTCGTCGCATGATCCAGAGGCCACCCGAAAAAGCGTGGGTTGCTCTTCGAGAATATTTGTTGAGCAACATGGACGAACTCTCCGGCTGGACAGCTTCCCACATTCGCGTGCTATCAGAAAGGGACCAAATCTTCAGGCAGGAAGATGGGCTGTACTATCGGCACTTGGAAGACGGAACCTTGTGCCAAGTCATCGGCGCGAAGACCCTGCATGAAACTCGTCTGGATTTCATCACCAATCATGTGCTTTGGAAATATGGCAACATCAGGCAATCGCTAGAGTTGTTCTCCTGGTTTGCGATCAGCGCCGATTTCGAGCAGAATTCGGCTGCATATCCTAAATCCATGAAGGCGTCGCTGTTGGAGCCAAAATGGCGCAGGCTCGGACACGACTGGTTATTGCAACATTGGGACAGAACCCGAACTGTTAAATGGCGTCCGAACTCAAATCTATGTGATCCAGATTGGCTTGCTGCTGATCTTCTCGGCCATGTCACCGACACTCTGAAGATCGACGGCTGGCAGAGACGAATGGCACCGAGTTTAGAGAATCCCACAATGTTTGGCGAACAGTACGACCGCCAACTTGATTGTGTGCTTGATTGTCATCTGCGGATCGGAAAAGAGGATGAGTTCATGTTTGAGTTCTTCGGTAGGCAATACCGTTGGCTAAACGGCTCACCAGAGGCCAACACAGTCATCAGTGTTGCGATGACGAAAGATGAAGACGGTGCGAAGGTTGAGGAGGAGTTGAATCACCTGCTGACAGTGCTTTCGTGGGAGCATTCAATCGCTATTGCGAGGAGAACTGGGTCGGGGGTCATCGGCGCGAGACGACCTCTGCCATGGACATCAGGGGTACGGTCGAGCATGGGGCTGTTGGTAGAGCCTCAATGGTTATTCCGAACCGATTTTTCAAAGTTCTCCACAGAAAAGTGGCTTGCTATGGCTTTGTTCCGAGAGGCATTGAACGCTCGAAGTGTGTTTTACGAATTCCTGAATTATTGGAAAGCCATAGAAGTTGCCTTCCCGCAAGTTCCAGCTCGTATAGCTTGGATTGACTCGACCGTCGAGAAGCTCCATTTCGAGCGAGAGAGGATCGCGGAAATCAAAAGTTCCAATGCCAGCGTAGCCGATTACCTGTATTCAGACAGCAGGTGCGCCATCGCACACGTGGGCCGTGAGCCCTTTGTGAATCCTGATGCTTCAGAGGATTCGCGCCGTCTCGCGCGTGACGCTCACATCGTAAAAGACCTTGCCAAGTCTGCCATCGCACAAATGAAGTGAAAAGTGGCAATTGAGGATTAGAGCAAGATATCCTCCGATTCCGAGCCAACTTCCTGCCATGTCTCGAACTCACCCGGTCGCTTTTCTCCCAGTCTGAACTGTCGCACAGCGATCCCACGGAACAACTCAGGTTTCAGCGGAATCGCTGCGAACACATTGTGATAAATGGTCAGTCCATCACCATCGAATACCGCAACCGCGCTGATCGTAGTATTAAACTGACTGCCCATCTTTCGTCCCGGTCCCGATTTTCGATCAAGGAGGAGTCGTGGTTTCTTACGCATGTGGACCGGCGCTAGACCGAGGACGTATTGGTCGAAACCATACATCGCGGCCTTGATCGAGTGGGGTTCTGTGTGGTGCCGTAGGAGGAACGATGGATTGTAGATCACGATCATGGCTGGGCACTTCCCCTTCGCCATCCGCTTCAGTTGCTTCGCAGCGGTCCCAATAATGTCTCTGGCGCGATCCCCGAGCTTGCTAGTGCCGCCGTAAGTGCTCCATTTCACTTTTTCAAACTGTTCTCTTTGTTGTCGCTCGGCAGCGTTCTCTTGGACCTCCTTCACTTCTGTGATGACCTTGGTCTCCTTCGGAAAAATTGCGTAATCTGGAGTCTTTACACCGTCCGCTGCTTGAGTGCCGATCTGCTCCCATCGCACCTGGTGTTGTGTACAGAATTGCTCGAAGAAGATTTCCGAAGTAGTCTTCTGCATTGCCTTCCAATTACAACCTCCCCGCAGTATGTTGCAATTTAATCATAGAGGAAAAGCGTTTATCATCGTTCGCAAGCCCGTTGACGGGGCACATCATGAAAACCCTCAAAGTTGCGCTGATCGTAATAACGATACCGGCTCTGGCAGGTATTGTGTGCTGGTATCGATATACAGGAACCCCGCAGCACTCCTTGATGCTTTTGGCGAACGCTGTCAAAGCGAAGGATTACGAGACGGCTCGCTACTTTGTGGATGATGAACGCATAGCGGACACTGCGAGCAAATCAGTTGTGGACGCGGCACTTCAGCGCGGAACGAAAGACCTGAAGGCATCTGAGAACCCTTTTTCAGGTTTTGGAGTCGCCGCTCTCCAGATGATGGCCCCAAGGATAAGAGAAGCGGCCAAGGATAATGTCAAAGACGCAATCAGGCAAGCACTGAGTGGAGACGACACACTCACAGGTAGGGCAAGCGCCCAGCAATGGGACTTGCGCCGATTGTCACAGCTTCGGATCGAGAAATGCGTCGTGTCTGGGAATACAGCGGAGGTTTTGATTCGGGGAGTGCCTCAACCCAATCCGGCTCAACTTACTGAAGTCCACCTCCGAATGGCGCGGGTTCCCGATTCTCGAAACTGGCGCATCGACGAAATACCTGAAATCGCGGAAGCCTACATAAAGGTAATGGAGACGGAGAATCCTTCTGCAGAGCCTGTCACTGATAGCATCGGCAGCACATTACCCAGTACTCCTGCGGTCACCGTTCTCAGTCCGAACCGAGTCCTCGAAGAAACCGTGCCATCGGTATGCGGGATTGATTTTAGTAACAGTCAGATAGTTCAGGGTGATTCGAGCGTGCAATTAGCAAATGGAGCGTATGAAAAACGCAACGATGTTGGAACTGAATCTGTGAGTCTGAAGAATGTGTTCTGTCTCCATGAAAGCACGAACCAAACGGAACACGCAGTAGTTGCTACGGACTGGACGGGTTGTGGTGCTAGCTGCCATAGCTCTGGGGCCGTGCAGATATTCGCATTACGTGACAACCGCCCAGTGCTGACGCAAGAGTTAGATTTTGACTCAAATGCTCTGGGGAGTGGAGCTACGTTCGATGACAAATCACAAACCCTGACCATTTCTGGACGCAGTACGGAGGAGAGTCCTGACTGTTGCCCAAAAAGTTTGGATGTGGTGACGTACCGATGGGAGGGACAGCAATTCGTACAGACCAGCTACAAGCGCGTACCAGTGCCCTCATCGTAGCTTGCATACCTTGAGGACTCTCATGGCTGACACCGCGGCTATTGGTCTTTAGAGGGCGTCGAAGGTAGGCTCAGTTTGGCGCTTGTGGTCGCGCTCTCTTATTCGTAAATCGATCCAGCCCTGAACGTCCTCCAGCTCAATGCGCTCGATACCCGAGTGCTCTGGGTTGCTCTGAATGCGTTTTAGCAACGTTGCCATGCTGCGGCGTCATGCTCAAATCTCCCGAGCTGTCTACTCGTCCGGTCAATCTTGGCGCGGATGCCGTCTAGCCGTGGGTCTGCGGCCACTTAGCCAGCGTAGCCGAATCCTTTGTACCGAGTACATAGTCGTCGGATCTATAATCAGTCGCGCAGGCGTCGCTATGCGCAGGATAAGAACAGTAATTTCGCCGACCGGACACGTTTCGATTTCTGGAAACGCAGGTCTTGATCTCACCTACCGCGAACTTTTCCAGTCCGCGACGACTGAACTGCAACAAGGAAACCCAAAAACCGAATTAGGCGTCCGCCTGATTGTTTTCGGATGTTTTTGGCTTGAGGCGAAGTGCAATGACACTCTGAGGAAGTTATTGGAGCATTCGACCAAATTTGGTATCGCCGCGACAGCCCTCTGGGAGCACTCGGTGGAGCGTGCATCGTTTCATGCAAAGTTTGCCATTGTCTCTGCTTTCGCAAAAAGCCCTGACGAGAAGCGAGTCAAGATTTTGAAGACACAGATGAAACAAGTATTTGACTTGCGAAATCGCCTTGCCCATTTTAAGGACAAGGATGTTGAAATAGCCAAGGGAACCGACGTTCATGAAGTGGTCAAGGTTCTTAAGAACCTCCCGGAAGCAGATTTGATCAAACACTTAAAACCTCCCAGACTTCAGACCTACGGAACCTCAATCGCGGAAGGCGTCGCTTGGTTGAGCGAGGTTGAGCAACAGCACCTCCCCAGCAAAGCCGTACCACGGACTTTGCATTAGGAAGCCCGTCAAGACTTAAGCGACTGCTGCGTGAAAAGATTGGCACTGAAAGTACGCGAAGGCGAATGGCTGCCGCGATGCCCCCTTGTCGATGACAAGGCTGTTGTTCCGCTGCCCCGCACTTTTTACCCGCAGTTGCTGTTTCCACCATGAACTATCAACAACTTCTAGCGCCACCCGTGCCACGAAGTCGTTGTAATCACTGTTAATTTTGGCCCTGAAAAGGCTGGCGTCCGGCAGTTCACGCTTCCGTTCTGCTGCGGCGTGGCTGACAGTCGCAGTCAGGATTGCTCCTGCCGCAGGCCATTCGATCCTCCCTAGACGCTCCCAATTCCACGCTTTCGCGCCCGATCAAGCGTCAGTTTCGTCCGGCCTCTGCCGTGTGAAAGCACGCTCGAAATTATGGTCCATTAACAGTCCACGAATTGTTTCCGAGTCTCACTAAAACGTTTCTAGAGTGCCATCCGTGTCGCGTAGTTTCAGTTAGTTACGAGCAAATGCTTCGCTGTCACGGCAGAGGCCGCGGGTTCGAGTCCCGTCGTCCCCGCCATATTTTTCAAGCAGTTGCAATCGTGACCTGTATTTCGTTAAGGGTTTTACGATCACGCCTGCCGGTATAAAAGCCAGAGACAAAGGGGCAGAAGCGGTTAACGGAATATTCGGCGCTTATCTTAATCGTCTCAGCGCCGCTGACCAGGCAATCTTCAGCCGGATCGTCGATCGATTGCAGCCACGGGCCTCAAAGACAAAGCAGAGGAACACGTAAGGTTTCTCGGGCCGGGCAGCAAATGCGATCCGGACCTCACTCGGGACGATTCGTCGCTAAAGAATCTCACGGATCCCGGTGTCGGACGCCTTCTGAATCACATCCAGCAACCAGTGGCGTTTGACGGCCACATCAAAGTCTGGGCTAGCGGACTTTCCCTCGCGAATAGCCGCACGTCGAAATCTTCAACCCACAACCCAACCACAATTTGAATGCTCTTGTATGACTTGCGCTGCGTTTGGCAGTCCTCGCGTGTCTTGTAAGTTGTTGTAAGACCTGCTCACGCAGCACTGTCACGGAGCAGGCGGGGACTTCATTCCGAAATCGATTTCTCATCCTTCGGCAACGCCGATCCTGGCGTTTGGAGCGAGGTTCACGACGAAGGCGCTCAGCTCCTCGAAAATATCGCCAATACACCCGTGCCAGTCATCGGTCATCGCGGCTATCGAGGGACGCGCTCGTGTGCACTCAGAGTATGCGTTGCTGCTGGCCAACGTGATTGTCGCCGGCGAGGGTGCGACCTTCCACGATGTCCCGCACTTCGCGGGAGGCATTGTGCCGGGCGACGGAATCTTTACCTCCTGGAGTTCTCGCGCCGGGGCGGGACGAGCCGAGGCGTTCCTGCTCAACCCACTCCGCTCATCACATTTATCTCGAAGAGGCGGTACCAGTTCCGTTCCAACATCCCTGCGAGATAGTGTCGCGAGAGCCGGGCCGTATCCTTTTCATTTCGAGCGAATTGGGGGTTCAGATTCCGAGCGGAAATGGTGCACTACGGGATGACCAAGACCGCACAAATTGCCGTTGCGCGCGGGATGGCTGAGTCGGTAGCCGGAACGGGCGTGACGGTGAACAGCATTCTTGCTGGACCGACGGAGTCGGAAGGCGTGGGCGCCTTTGTCGAGGCGATGGCGAAGCAGGAAAACAAATCGAAGGCAGAAGTGGAGAAGCAGTTCTTTGACCATGTGCGGCCATCGTCCCTGCTGAAGCGCTTCGCCACCGTGGATGAAGACGCAGCCATGGCGATCTACCTGGCGGGCGAGGCCTCGTCGGCGACGAACGGGGCAGCACTGCGAGTGGATGACGGTGTGGTGAGGGCGATTTTCTAATGAGAAGTGGAAGTAGTCGATGGGCCAAGATACGGGCTGTTAACCAGTATTGCTCTAGCTATTGGCAATCGACCTTGTTGTCCTGCGCGGCAGCGATCTGCCACTTACCCTCGCGCTTCATCCATGTATCGGTCCAGACCTGGCACTGCTTCGCGTCGGGATGCGTTTTGTCTTTGCCGATGGCGTGCTCGCTGCCGTAAATGATGGCCACGTCTTCGCCGAAGAAGCGCACCTTGGCATCGTCGAGTGCGCAGCCGTGCGCCGAGTGCGGGCCTTTTTCATCGCGTAGCTCATCCGCCTTGTTGTAGCGCTCGCCGCGAGTGCTGGTGCCCTGGAAATCGTCGGCCAACAACTCAGAGATAACTCCATTATTTGTGCAAACGCCTTCGGCCCACTTGCGCTCCATGTCGATCATGAACTTCGCGGTTTTGTCGTCGGGCGTGGCCCAATGGCTTTGCTGCGCATAGGCTGCGGTCATCTGGCATACGACGCAGGTTACGACGCACATCAGGAGCAGAATTCGGTGAAGCATCGTCCCTCCACTATTTAGGTCACTATACAGCTAGTTGACGCACGTGGGGCCGGGTGGCCACGCTTTTGGATCTTGCTGGCATCGGG
>Ga0073928_10005260_pt1 | contig 18319 bp, 15 predicted proteins | sample PaiPotPPA55metaG_FD_76969 | JGI IMG/M metagenome (GOLD analysis project Ga0073928, IMG submission 76969) | Iron sulfur acid spring bacterial and archeal communities from Banff, Canada, to study Microbial Dark Matter (Phase II) - Paint Pots PPA... ... | reverse complement strand
CAGCGGCGCGGCCGCGTCGCCGTCTACGATTTCGGCGGCGGAACGTTTGACGTCTCCATCCTGAAATTGATTTCGACCGGCGAGGGCGACATCTACCAGGTGCTTTCCACCAACGGCGATACGCATCTCGGCGGCGATGATATTGACAACCTGCTGCTCTCCATCGCGCGCAAGGAGATTTGGACCGAGTTTGGCATCGACCTCGAACAATTTCCCGAGGCTACCCAGGGATTGCGCAAGGCGCTCATCGCTGAGAAGCACGAGCTGTCCGGCGCAAGTTCGGCGGCGGTAAAGCTGTCGCTTCCGGGCGGCGGCGTTTACACGCGCACCTTTCGCCGCGTTGAGTTTGAAGAGCTCATCCGCCCCATCGTGGCTCGCACCATGACCCCGGTAAAGATGGCGCTTGCCGATGCCAAGCTTTCGCCCGCCGAAATGGACGAGGTCGTGCTCGTCGGCGGCTCCACGCGCATCCCGCTCGTGCGCCACACCGTCGGCGAATTCTTCGGACGCGCCCCGCACTGCGAGCTCAACCCCGACGAAGTCGTTGCGCTCGGCGCCGCCGTCCAGGCCGATATCCTCGAGACCGGCGTCACCAGCATGCTCCTTCTCGACGTCACCCCGCTCTCGCTCGGCATCGAGACCATGGGCGGCGTCGTCGCCAAGATCATCCCGCGCAACTCCACCATCCCTGCCAGCGCCCAGGAACTTTTCACCACCGGCGTCGAGAATCAGACCGGCATCGATATCCACGTCCTCCAGGGCGAGCGCGAGCTGGCGAAGGATTGCCGCTCCCTCGCTCGTTTCCAGCTGAAGGTGCCGCCCGGCCCCGCCGGTCTCGCGCGCGTCGAAGTGAAGTTCCTGATCGACGCAAACGGCATCCTGCAGGTGGCCGCGCACGACCTGCGCACCGGCGGCCAGCAGTCCATCGAGGTCCAGCCCAGCTATGGGCTCAACGATACCGAAATCGAGCGCATGCTCGAGGAATCCATCGAATTTGCCGAGCAGGATTTCAGCGAGCGCCAGTTGATCGAAGCGCGCAACGAGGCCGAAACCATTTTGCGCGCCACCGATAAATCCCTCGCCAACGGCCGCGCCGCCTCGCTTTCCGACGACGAGCGCCGCGCCATCGGTGCCGCCGCCGCAAGCCTGCGTGCCGCGATGGCCGGCAGCGACTACAAGCTCGTCCTCTCGCGCGTCGACGAGCTCAACCAGGCCACGCAGCATCTCGCCGAAGTGATGATGAATTCCGCCCTCGAGACGGCGCTCGAAGGCAAGCGGCTCGAAGACGTTTAGCGAGCTAAGGAGCAGTTGCGTATGGGCGGCAAGAACCCCTACATCGAAGAGACCAAGTACACGCCCGCGACGAAGAAGTTCAAGGTCACCTTCGTCAAGGAAGGCAAAACCATCGAGGTCGACCCCGAAAAAGTCCCCTATGGGCACAACGGCCTCCCCGGCAGCATCCTCGACATTTCCGCCGGCGCCCACGTCGGGCTTGACCACGCCTGCGGTGGCGTCTGCGCCTGCTCCACCTGCCACGTCATCGTTCACGAAGGTCTGGAAACTTGCAACGACGCCACCGACGCCGAAATGGACGAGCTCGATATGGCGCCCGGCATCACGCCGAAGTCCCGCCTCGGATGCCAGTGCGTTCCCGACGGCACCAAGGACATCGTCGTCGAAATTCCCGACTGGAATAAGAATTACGCCAAGGAAGCCGACCACTAAGCCGCTGCGCGCGGCTTGGCTTCGCGCTGCACGAGGAGGACTGATGCCCGCGACTTTCGATTGGGATAACGCCGAAGAAATCGGCTTGCGCCTCGCGGACAAGTTCCCGCAGACCGACCCTCTCACCGTCCGCTTCACCGATCTCCACAAATGGGTCACCGAGCTCGAAGGCTTTTCCGGCGACCCCAAGCTTTCGAACGAAGGCAAACTCGAAGCCATTCAGATGGCCTGGCACGAAGAGCATCAGGACCGCAACGAATAATAATCCCGGAGGCAATCGCTATGACCGAACAGGACCTGCGCTATCCCACCGGCAAATTTCACTGGGACAATTCCCCGTCCGCCGAAAAGCGCCGCGACTTCATCGCGCAGATTGAAAAAACGCCCGCGCATCTTCGCGCGGCAGTCAAGGGCCTCTCGCCCAAGCAGCTCGATACGCCCTACCGCCCCGGCGGCTGGACCGTCCGCCAGTTGGTTCATCATCTGCCGGACAGCCACCTGAACTCTTACGTCCGCTTCAAGCTCGCGCTCACGGAAAACGAGCCGGTCATCAAGCCCTACGATGAGGCGCGCTGGGCCGAGCTTCCCGATTCCAAAGCGACGCCGGTCGAAACCTCGCTCGTCCTGCTCGAATCGCTCCACGGACGCTGGGTTGCGCTGCTCCGCTCGCTCACGCCCGCCGACTGGGCCCGCCAGTTCCGCCATCCCGAGCGTGGCGTGATGTCGCTTGACGAAACGCTCGCCCTCTACGCCTGGCACGGCCCCCACCACGTCGCCCACATCACTTCGCTCCGCGCGCGCGAAGGCTGGCGCGCCAAGGCAAAGCCTGCAAGCCGAAAAGGGAATCGCAAGCGCAGAAAGAAGTAACGCAGAGAAATAGAAAGCGCCGGAGACCAGCCGCTCATTCCTCGAGCGCAGCGCCTCCGAAAACCGGCCGCCCGCCCAGCGAAATATAGAACGCATAGAACGCCATCGCCGCCATCAACAGAATCCCCGCCAGACTGATCCCCGCATACCACGCAGAACCTTGCGTCGTCAGGGGAAAGTTCGACAAAAGAAGGTTAAAGAATGAGGAAGCCACGAATGCCAGCAACCCGAAGCGCACCAGCAGAAACACCGACAGGCTGGTACTAATCAGCCCGGTCCCCCACACAACCGGATCGTAAAGTGTTTGGTTCCCCGCTGTCTGGAAGAGCGTGAACAAAAAAACAAATGCTGCCGCTGCCGCCCACTCCTTCCGCAGCAAGGCCCGGAGTAGGAACAGGATAAACAGAAACGCCAGCGAGACAAATAGCGCACCGATCAAGTTGTTCGATAGGGCGGCAATCAGCGTGCGCGCCCCCAGAAACTGCCAATTGGGACCCGAATAGGGCCGTTCCGGAGGATGGCCGAGCCAGGATGGAACAAACCATCCCAGTCGCACGAGCGTGATCGAAAACGCCCCCAGGAGACATCCCGCAAGCATATCGCGCCCCACCAGCGGATCCCGGAAACCTCCCGCCAGCAAGCGGCTCCACGAGACCAGCGTGGCCGGCCACCGGCGCCGCACATACGGCTCCATGGCAATGTAGAGAATCCAGGAAAGACAGGACAAGAGAAGCCCTACGCTCAAAGACATCAGGAAGAGCACGAATTCGTAGCCGGTCGGGACGTGATGCACGCCAAGAAACCACGCCAGCCCCCAGGCCGCAAGAATAAAAACTGCCAGCCGGAATGCCCCGCGACGATCGCCCCGGCCCATGCGCAGGTTCCGCCGGGCAAGCATCACTCCCGCCACCATCAGCGAAAGCGACATCACGATGATAAACGCGAGACCGACCTTTTCGCCGGCGTTCGGCTGATACGGCTGCATCCGTTCGGGCCGCGTCCATGGCCCGATCAGCTCGAAGTAAACGGGCTTGCCGCGGTATGCCGCCGCTTCGATTCGCATCGGGACATCGGGGCGCTCGGCGAGCGTCCCTGTCCATGCCGCGCGCGTATCGCTATAAACCGGCGGCGTCCAGGTTGGCTGCGCTGGCGGCCACTTGGCGGGATCGAGTCCCGCGGCGGAGAATAGCGGCGCCCAATCCGGCGGCGCCGCCGCGCCCGCCGGTTTCTCAATCTGCGGCGGCACCGCGATGAGCTGCGTAAGGCGGCCCAGCGGGTTGAGTTTCACCAGCGTCATCCCGGAGACATCGAGCGGCGGGTCGTCCGTCCATATGGTCTCCAACATGGGTTCATCCGGGGAGGAGCTAAAGGACCCGAGCGGCCTCGGGCTGCCGCGATACCAGAATACGAACGCCCCGGTTTCGAGGTGGTCCCAGCGCGTCATCGATTTGTCGTGTTCCTGGATGTACCGCAGAAATTCGTTCCCCTCGTAGAATCCCATCGCCGTATCTGCCGGCGCCTCGGAATAGCCCGCGCTCTGCAGAATATCCCGCGCCCGCTCCGCAAGCGCCTCGGGCGGCTTTTCGAGCGGCACGCGCCGGTAGAGCTTGGCCTGTGCGCTCAGCAGAATCGCCGCGGCGACGGACAAGATCACTCCGGCCAGCAAAGCCCAGGCCACCACCGGACGCAGCCCTTCGGATTCTCCCGACGCGGCCACCATTTCCGGCGACGGCGTTTCGCCTGCCGCCAGCGCCGCCGCCAGCGGATCGCCTCCCGGCAGCGCCGCCGCCACTTGCAGCGCCGATGCCGGGCGCTTCGCCGGATCCTTTTCCAGGCAGCGCAGGATCACGCGTTCCGCGATCGGATCGATGTCCTTTACCAGATGCGAAGGGTTCGTCGGCGACGAGTGTTCGTGCAGGCGGCGCAGCTCGGCGATTGTGGCCGCCTCAAACGCGCGCTTCCCGGTAAAGACCTCGTAGAGCACGAGGCCCAGCGCGTAGATGTCGCTCTGCACCGAGGCGTCCTTGCCCGCAAGCAGCTCCGGCGCCATGTACGCCGGCGTCCCCGCGCCCGCTCCCTCCGCCTCGAAGCTCCCCGCCACTCCGGCCAGCCCGAAATCGGTGATGCGCACTTTGCCGCGCCCGTCAATCATCACGTTCGCGGGCTTCAGGTCGCGGTGAATCACGCCGTGTTCGTGCGCCGCGGCCAGCCCCGCGCAGACCTGCCGCGCCACTTCCACCGCTTTGTCCGAAGGCAGTCGCCCGATCCGCCGCAGCAGCGACGCCAGGTCTTCGCCGTCCACGTATTCCATCGTGAGGAAGGGAAGCCCGTCCGCATCGCCGATATCGAAGACGCGGCAGACGTTCGGGTGCGACACCTGCCGCGCCACCCGCACTTCGCGGTGCAGCCGCGCCAGCGCCGCGCCATCCTGCGCGATCGCTGCTGGCAGAAATTTCAGCGCCACCGTTTGGCTCAGCTTCAGGTCTTCCGCGCGATACACTTCGCCCATGCCGCCGCGTCCGGCCATCGCTACGATGCGGTAGCGCTCTTCGAGCACCGTGCCCGGAGTGAATCGCGCTCCATCGAAAGAGCTGTTTGAAGAAGAAATTCTGCTGCTCGGCGAGGAATCCCGTTTCCGCGGCCCAGCGCCCTGCGAGCCCACGCCTGCACCCGCGCCCCGCGGAGCCGCTTCCGGTCCCAGCGTCGGCGTCGACCCGAAATCCACCGCCCTGCCGCACGACGGGCAGAAGCGCGCCGTTCCGGAAACTTCACTTCCGCAGGCGGGGCAACTCATCTTCGCCGCGGGAGTATATCACCGCCCGCTTCCCCCCGCCGCCTCCAGAAGCCAGTCGAGCCTGGAAGCAAGCTCCCAACGGAAACTAACCTTAGGCAACGACATAGATTGGACGTACACTAATTGTTAGTTCACTAAACTTTAAATTCCGTGAGAGACAGGAGATTAAATATGAGCCAAGGAGCTACTGCAGTTCAAGCGACGCCGACGGTGAGTGGGAAAAGGATGCCAATATCAGTCACCGCTCCAACTCCTTTTTCGGCTGCGGCGGTGCAAGTCCTGCTTGAAGGTGAGGCCTTTCCCGTAGCGTTTGTAGCGACGGATAGCCAGAGCCCACTCATATTCGCGACCCCGGCGGATGCCCAACTGGCCGGATATGACGGCGTCACAGCATATTGCGGTCCTGTCCTCTATGGAGGAAGGTGGGGCATACGCATATCTGTATACATGCCGAATGATCCTGGCCCGACCCCCTGGCTCCTACTAACCCTTATGCAGGTCGGTGCTCAGACCTATGCGCCGCCAATAAAGTACGCACCTTAAATGAAGGGCGCCGCACTTTAGCGATTCCGGACTACGTCCGAGGAAAGTCCAACGAGCCAAGCCGCTCGAGCGCTGCGAGTCCGTCCGGACCACCCGCGAACAAAACGCAGTGGCCACAGGCACGCAAAGGAACAGCAATGAAGGCAGGCGCAGCTGTTCCCGGGATGCAAAGGCCGGCAGGGCACTACATATTCCGATATAATCGCGTAAATATGCGCGACATTCAAAAGTGGAATGTGGGTTATTCCATGTTTGCGGGCTTCGCGGCGAACCTACCCCGGTATCCCGACGAAGACGATGTCCAGCGATACCATGAGATTGTCACTGTACTCGAACAGGCGTCCGGTCACGATCTCACCCACTTCAGGATCGTCGCAGACAAGCTAAAGCGCAGGATCACAAGCATGAGACCGGGAGGTTACAGCGGCGGCCCAGGCCACGCCACCTACTCTGACAAACGATACTGCGATAGCAACCACTTCCGGGCGCAGGTAGATGGCCTCGCAAATTATCTTCGCTCTATACAGAACGACGCGGAAGGAGCTTCCCAGGCGAGTGACACGAATCCCTACGAGTCGCTCTCGGACTACCAATTAGAGGAGATGCTTGTCAAACGACGGCTCAAGCCGAAACGTGTCATTGACCAAGGGCGTGAAAGGTACGTCTTCGACAGGGCGCACGCCATCGCGTCACTTCTGAAGAGCGACGGAAAGGAAGCCCCCGCCGGCCCGATGCAATCAACCGTCATCAACGTGCGCGACTCAACCGTGATCCACAGCAGCCCGGGCGCTTCCATCACGCAGAACACCGGCTTTAGCAGCGCCGAATTTCGGGTGCTAATCGACGCCGTCAAGCAGTTAACATCAAGTCAGGAGTTGTCTGAAGGCAACCGCGGGCAGATCGCTACTGACATCGGGACCGTTGAGTTGCAAGTCAATTCGGCGCGCCCGAACCCCACCATCATTCGAGAATGCATGCTGTCGGTAAGAACTATTTTGGAAAACGCCGCTGGGTCACTCTTGGCCTCGAGCCTCCTTGCCGCAATCAACCGTTATTTCCCGTGAGTTAGGGAACCACCAGCCCTATCAGAAGTGCCACCCGACTATTCCTAGGAAAACAAAGCCACAAAGGAAAGTGACGAGGGCGAAGAAGGCAGGCACGATAATCCAAGCTAGCTCGGCGTTCGTTAACTCTCCTTGTGGAACTTGTGCGTTGGCTGCCCTACCAGCAGCGAATTCCTGCCGCATCCATCTCGAATTCGCTAGCTCATGGCAACGCACAAGAGCCAGCATCACGGCCATTGAAAAAACCACACACAAAATGAGACAAACAACCGCCACCTTCACGGAAAGCACAACGATCGGCGTTCGCGTTAAGGAACCGGCAGAAGACGCCAAGAGCGTAACTGTGATTCCCGAAGCGGTAATCAGGGTCTTAGCACAATCGACGTACGCGTCTCGGCTGTCCCTAGTAGTCCATCTCAAGCCCTTCTGAGCCTTATTCCAGAACTGCCAAACGAACCACCCCGCTAGAACCGTCAAGATGCCTATGCTGATGAACAGGAAAGTCCGCATCGGAATTCCAAGCACCAGCCGAATACTACCACTACTCTGATACATACATTATCTCTATGGAGAGCCCGCGGCGCCCCCGACGAACATCAAACAGGCCCAGCACCGCCCGCGCTTGTCAATTCCCCCGCCTTCCCTAATAATGGTACCAATCGCGCGGACTTGCTTTCCCCCGCGCGCCGTGGCCCCGTGGTGCAACGGTTAGCACGCGGCCCTTTCAAGGCCGAAATACGGGTTCGATTCCCGTCGGGGCTACCATCCAGCGACAGCCAAGCCGAAAGTAGGTCGTACGCTCTGAGGCGCAGGACCCGGAATATCCAGATGCGCGGCAAAAATTCCAAACCCATGCTCGGCTCGCGCTTTCGCCAGGCGCTTACCTACGCCGCGCGTCTTCACGCGCGCCAGACCCGCAAAGGCACCGCCCGTCCTTATATCGGCCACCTCCTCGGCGTCACCGCCATCGTTCTTGAACACGGCGGCGACGAGGACGCCGCCATCGCCGCACTCCTCCACGACGCGGTCGAAGACCAGGGCGGCCGCCCGCGCCTCGCCGAGATCCGCCACAAGTTCGGCCGCCGCGTCGCGCGCATCGTCGAGGGCTGCTCCGACTCCTTCACCGACCCCAAGCCGCCCTGGCGCCAGCGCAAGGAAGATTATCTGCGGCATATCGCCAAGGCCTCTGCCGACGTCCGCCTGGTCTCCGCCGCCGACAAAATCCACAACGCTCGCGAAATACTCAGCGACCTTCGCACCGTCGGAGATGACGTCTGGTCGCGCTTCAAAGGCGGCAGAGAGGGCACGCTCTGGAATTTTCGCGCGCTTGTGAATGAATTTCGCGCCGCGGGCTCCTCGCCCATCGTGGACGAGCTCGACCGCGTCGTCACCGACCTCGAGCGCCTCGCCCGCTCCACCCCTTCCTGACGCGCCGGCGTTTTTCCTATTCCACCCGCCCGCGCGCCGCGCCTATTGTGCAGGCGGCCGCGTCCGCGGATTGAAGTTCGTGTTGAATGCCGGCGTCGCGCACGGCGGATTCACGTCTTGCCGGCACAGCCCCGCCACCGCCTCGCTCATGTCGCCCGGTTGCACCAGGCCGACAAACGGTTCGGCATAAATCTTGTAGTTTCCTCCCACCGGCAGCCGCTCGATCTGAAATGTGCCGTCGAAAACCGTCGGCGGGTTCGATGGGTCGCACGTCCATCCGGCCAGCGTCCCGGCGACCACCGCGCCCGTGTCCGCGTCGAGCGCCACCACCTGCGCCCCGAACATTCCCGTCACCGATTCCCCCGTCGAAGTCTGCGGCTCGAGCGCCAGCGCAAACGGATTCGCGGGCAGCACCCGCCCGCCGATCGCGCCCACGTTCACCGTATCGTTGGGGTCGGGATAGAGCATGCGCAGCCCGGCGCGGTCGTCATCCGCCAGCGGCCCGTCCGGCTTCTGCTGCGTGGGCCGGTCGCCCAGAAACTCTCCCGGCGGCGGACCATACGGAAACATCATCGCGCGCCACACTCCTGAATTGTCCAGACCGAACAAGTGTCCGAGTTCATGGATCAGCAGCGACTCGAGATCGTACGCCCCCGGCTGCATCGGCAGCGCCTCCGGTGTTGCGAACGTCGCCTGCCCGTTCGGACAGAACAGCACGTCCGCATCGAGAATCTGCCCCGCAAACGCCGCCGGCGGGCTCGAGCCCACCGTTTCGCCCGGCGCATCCGCGACAAACGTGCGCGTGAACGCCAGCACCCCGAAGGTAAAGGCGTCGCTCGCTTGATTGAAGCAGATGGTGTTCAATCCGTCGGTGTTCGTGCCTTGGTCGTTCTCGCACACATTCTGGTCCGCCACTCGCCCCAGCGGCGCCAGCGCGCCCGGGTTCGTGTTGATGTTCACCGTCGTGCCCGTCACTCCCGTCCATGCTCCGTAGGAATCCAGGATCGCGCCTTCGATTTCGTCCAGCTGCGCCGGCGAATTGTTCGGCGCCACCGTCAAAATCGTCGGCGGGCTTGACGCAAGCGAAGTGCTCCAGCGCCGGTTCACCGGCGTGCTCGGCGTGATGTTCTGCCGATCCGGCTGCGGGCAGCCGCCGCTCTGCGGCACCACCGTATCCACCGAGTACGGCTGCGCCGCTATTCCCGGCAGAGTCTGCAGGAAGAAGACCAGCGCCGCGAAAATCACGCCTTGTTTTCTCATCGCGCGCTCCCCATTCCGTTTTTTGCCGCGGTCACGCGCGCTCGCAGCCGCTCCAGCGGCACCGCGCGAATTCCTTCCGCGCGGAACCGCCGCGTCTGTGGATCGAACACGCTGCTCGCCGCCGTATCCTGTGTAACGCTTTCGATGCCTGTGCGCGCGTCCCGCCGGATGCGAAACGTTCCCTCCGACCAACCCGTCACCCCGAAAGCCCCGCCCGCCCGCGGCTCGAGAAACAGCACCGCCTCTTCGCCCGGTCGGAATCGCGGCGCTCCCGGCACAATCGAAACCACCGGCCCGGCGCGCCCGCCGATCTGTTTCACTTCGATCCGCTCCGGGGCTTGTCCCTTCCATCGCTCTTCGACCTCGAACGTCGTAAACGTCCAGATCTCGCCCTTCTCCCACCGCGCCGTGTTCGCAACGCAGCGCACCCGCGCCACCACCGGCGCCGCCGCCGTCATCCGCTCCACGCTCATCCTTTCGAGCGACGTCGCGCCGGCTCCCGTGCCCGCCAGCGCCGCCAGCAACGCGATTCCAATGCGTCTCATCTTCATTTCACCTCCAGCAAGCCGCTCGCAACCGCCTGGTCGTTGTTGAGCGTCGTGATAAAGAGCGTGCGCACGCCCGCGAGCGTCGTGCTTGAAATCGTCAGGTCCAGCCGGATCAAATTCGGGTAAAGATTTTCCAGCGACGAAGCCACGACGCCGATGTCGCCCGCGCCCGGCCCGCTGAACGCGTAAAGAAAACTCGGATCGAGCCCCGTCCCTTGCACGCAGATGCTCACCACTTCGCTTCCCGTTGGCGGCCGCGTCACCGGAATCGGCGAGCCCTGGAACGTGCACGTGCTGTTGTCGCCTGTCCCCGTCACCGGCCCGGCAAAATTCACGCTGATCGGCGCCGACGACCCCGCCGTCGTCGGCTCCGCCACCACGATGTCCTTGCCGAGAGCCGTCGGTTGCGCGTTCGTCAGCGAAATCACGTCGCTCGCCGTCGTGAACGGCAGCACCACCAGTTGCACCGGATTCGATAGCGGCCCCGGCGTCCCCGGATTCTGCACCTCGATCGTCAGCGCGCCCGGCCCCGCCACGTCCGACGGCTGGATCGACGTCGCGCAGTGCCCCGCGTCCAGGCACAGCGTCGCCCGCGCCGTCCCGTTCACCAGAATCGCCGACGCGCCCTCTCCGCTCCCCGGCGCAAAGTTGAACCCCTCGATCAGCAAATCGAAGCTGTTCACCGCCCCGGCCGTCGCGCTCGACGGCAGCATCGCCTGGATCACCACGCCGCTCGTGATCGCTACGATTGCCGTTGCCGATTGCGAAGAATCCGCCTGGCTCGTCGCCGTCACCGCGATCGCGTTCGGCGACGGCGCGTTCATCGGCGCCGTGTAAAGCCCGTTCGCGTCCACCGTGCCGCACCCGTTGCCCGAGCAGCCCTGCCCCGGCACCGCCGTCATCGCGCTCCAGTTCACGTTCAGATTCGACGTTCCCGTCACGCGCGCGCTGAATTGCAGCATGCTGTTGCCCAGGTTCGACGACGGCACCACGAACGCATACGGCGGCGAAATCGTCACCTGCACCTGCTGCGAATTCACGATGGTCACCTGCGCGCTCCCGCTCTGCGAAGGATCGGCCTGGCTCGTCGCCACAAGCGTCACCGGATTCGTCGCCGGCACCGTTCCCGGCGCCAGGTAATCCACGCTCCCCGCCTGCGGCCCCGCAGGCGGTGTGCACGGATTCGACCCCGTGATGCACACTTGCCCCACGGTCGTGTTTCCGTTCACCACCCCGTTCACGCTCCATGTCACGTTTTGGTTCGGCGTATTTGCCACCGCCGCCGTGAACGACTGCCGCTGATTCACCGTCACCGTCGCCGCTGGCGGCATCACCGTCACGGTGATGTCGCCCACCACCGTCACCGTCGCGCTCGCCGACTGCGGCGGGCTCGTTTGCGCCGTCGCGTCGATCGTCACCGGGTTGTTCATCGGCAGGCTCGACGGCGCCGTGTACGTCGTCGTGTTCCCGCCGTTGTTGGTCACCGTGCCCAGCGTCGCGTTGCCTCCCACGATCCCGTTGACGTCCCACGTGATCGTCGTTCCCGGCGGCACGCACAGCGTCGCCGTGAACGCCTGCGTCTGCCCCAGCGCTACGCTCGCCACCGCCGGCGAAATCATGTTCGCGCCGCAAACGATCAGCACGCTCGCCGCAGCCGACTTCGTGCCATCCGCCACGCTCGTCGCCGTCACGCTCACGCTCGGTGGCGACGGCGGCGCCGACGGCGCCGTGTACGTCGCCGTATCCGCGCCCGTGCTCGCCACCGTGCCCACCGTCGCGTTTCCCCCCGCGACGCCGTCCACGCTCCACGTCACGCGCGTGTCCGGGTGCCCGGACCCGCTCACGCTCGCCGTAAATCCCTGCGCCGCCCCGGTCATCACCGTCGCCGCCATCGGCGCGACGCTCACCGTGACGTCGCTCTCGATCCCCACGCTCGCCGCTCCGCTCGCCGACGGCGCCGCCACGCTCGTCGCCCTCACCGTCACGCTTGCCGGCAACGGCAAATCCCCCGGCGCCGTGTACAGCCCCGCGCTCGAAATCGTTCCCACCGTCGCGTTTCCTCCGTCCACGCCGTTCACGCTCCACGTGACGCGCGTGTCCGTCGTTCCCGTCACCGTCGCCGCGAACGCCTGCGTCGCGCCCAGAAACACCATCGCGCTCGTCGGCGCCACGCTCACCGTCACATTCGGCGGGGGCGGCGGTCCTCCCGCCGACCCCACCGCCCCGCATCCGCCGAGCGCTCCTGCCAGCGCCACGAACGCCGCAAGCAAAATCCGCCTCGTCCACGTCCGCGCCATTCTCATTTCTGCCGCGCCGCCTCGCATCGCAAGCGCCCCCCGCACTTCCTCTTCCTTCGCTGGCGCTGTTGCAACGCCTGTTCCAAAGTGGCGCAGTTGCAGATTTGTTTTGAATGCCGCTCGAATCCGGCTTCGCTTCCTGGCGGGAACCTGTGTCTGCTTGCGAACTTAGCGGAAGATCACCACTGCATCGCCGTACTCGTTCAACCCATCGTCGCGGCCGTTTTCTCGCTGCCGCTGGCCGGCAGCGAGCCCATCCTCGCCGCAGCCTGTTCCATCTTGGAACAGGCCTCATCCCGTTTCGGTATTTCTGGAAGAATTTTCTGGCAAGCTATAGAGTAGCTGCCGTGCATCTCACCACTATGCACTCTCGCAACGAATTCTCCTCTCGCGTCGCTCGCAGCGCTTTCCGCCGCGCCGCGAGCTCTATCCTCCTCGGCCTGAGCCTCATCCTGCTTTGCGGCTTTCCCGCACTCGCTCAATCTCCGCAACCCGCGCCGCCCGCTGCGACGCAGCCCGCGGCGCCGTCTGCCGCGCAGACGCCGCCCGCGCAGCAATCGCCCGGCGCCATCGCCGGCACCGTCCTCGACCGCAGCGGCGCCGCCATCGCCGCCGCGCGCGTCAGCCTCACGCGCGACGACCATTCCCCCGCCCAGGTCGCGCTTTCCGGCGACGACGGCCAATTCTCCTTCGCCGCCGTCGCTCCCGGGCCGTTCCATCTCGCCATCACGGCCGCGGGCTTCGCGCCGCAAACCTCCTCCGGCATCCTGCATCCCGGCGAGACCTGCGCCGTCCAGATCGAGCTCGCCGTCGCCGCCGCCGTCACCGAGGTCCGCGTCGCCGTCCCGCGCGACGAAGTCGCCGAAGTCGAAGTCAAAGCCGAAGAAAAGCAGCGCGCGCTCGGCATCATCCCGAATTTCTACGTCAGCTACGTCCCCGACGCCGTCCCGCTCACCCCCAAACAAAAATTCAGCCTCGCCTGGAAAACCACCGTCGATCCCGTCAATTTCGGCATCGTCGGCATCATCGCGGGAATCCAGCAGGCGCAGGACCACTTCGGCGGATACGGGCAGGGCGCGCAGGGCTACGGCAAGCGTTACGGCGCCGGCTATGCCGACTTTGTCTCGAACACCTTCATCGGCGCCGCCATCCTGCCGTCGCTCTTGAAACAGGACCCGCGCTATTTCTACCGGGGCACCGGCAGCAAGCAATCGCGCTTTCTCTATGCCGTCGCCAATTCCGTCATCTGCAAGGGCGACAACCGGCGCTGGCAGCCAAACTACTCAAGCATTCTCGGAGGCCTCGCCTCGGGCGGCATTTCCAATCTCTACTATCCCGCGAACGACCGCGGCGCCGCGCTGACGTTTGAAAACGCGCTCATCGGCATCGGCGCCAACGCCGCCGCCAACGTCTTCGAGGAATTCCTCGTCCGCAAGCTCACTCCCAACCTCCCCGAAGCCGACCCCGCCAAACCCTGACGGCCTTGCCCTGGCCCTCTGCTCACGCCCCAAGCACCAAATCTACTGCTATACCCCAAACTTCACCTGCGGATAATCCCCGTCAGTCCTGCAACCAACAGCGTGGCAATGATCCACCCGACTATAATCTGAAATCGGCGGTAGCCGCGCAGCCATCCAGGCGAGGTAATTCGTCTCCACACTCGACCCTTTTGTATTGCAAAAGGCGACGGGTCCGGCTGCCAGAGGTCCGCTTGACCGAGGTTGACGAGAGGGAGTGAATTCTCCAACGAGTAAATGCCGGAGCAGAACGCTTCGTAATGCGGGGGAGAAGAGCTATGGCGTTTGAAATGTTCGTAAGCGCCTCTATCTGTGGGCACCATTCTTCCGGCCAGCATGGCTCTTCGATAGATTACCCACCCCAACCCGAAGAAGACAATAAGGGGTATAAATACTCGTTCAGGGGCGTAGCCATATCCCACCGTCCACTCCAACAAGTTGGCTGGGACCGCCCAGTAGGGGTCTCCCTTCCTCAGGGCACTCTCCATTTCCATCAGAACCGCTCGCGAGCCCCGGTCATCGCCAGCTTCTGCGAGAACCTTGGCCAATTGGCGGTAAGGCTGCGGGGTGAACGGGTCCTGCAGCCTAAGCCACTTGAGCCTCTCCTCAGCCTCCGTCGGGCCATTGGTAATCCGCGCATAGATAAAACCGTCGAGGTTGAGCCTACCGTGATTCGGCCAACTCCTTTCCTCATCATTAATCGAACCGATGTTGGCATCCGTCAAGATTAGCTGAGCGGACTGTGCATTGGCGATCCCTGACCACATAAAGGTGCCCCTAATAGTCGCGGCACGAGCGTTGAGCTTGTTGAATGTCCCGGACACACAAATGAGGCTCCCCGCGACTTGGGCGCCGTAAAATCGAACGTCACCGGCAGCAAAGAAACCGTCACCGAGGAAGGTATTGTTCCCCACAACCACGCCGTCAGCATTCAGCGACGCCCAGGAGCCGCCGCTGGTCTCCTCAAGGTGAGGCTGCTCCAACCTGGCCGTGCCACAGTCCAGATCCTGGTCAATCCGAGCGCCCACAATCCGCACCTCACCGTTGGCAACGAATTGACCGTTGAGGAACACATCTCCTTTCACAGTAATCTCGCTGGCGTCCAACGCCACGCCGGCGTCAAAACGCTCTTTGTCTCCGGGATTGCTCCTGAACGTCCCGCCATGGCAGTCGAAACTGCCGTTGATCTGCGCTCCCCTGACGGCCACGATTCCATCGGCTCTGAACCCCTTGCACAAGAAAAGACCGCTTTTGAACTTGGCATCGTCACCATGAATTCGTTGTACCGAACAGGCTTCCATTGACAACTGGGGAATCTCGGCGCCCAACAATATGAAGTCGTCCGTAAGCCGGCACTGCTTTAGGGCCAGAGGGAAAGGAACTGTCACGTTGGAGATGTCTATCGCGCCAACTACCCTAGCTGCATGCACTAGGACTCCCTTTGGATCCACAAGATTCTTAGCTCGCCCGTCAACGCAAAGCCAGCGCAGCAGCACGCCATGAATTGAGCGCTCCGCGCCCCACTCCTGCGTTCCATTCGGATCGTTTGCCACGTCCGTGTCAAATGGACTGGGACCGCACCACGCCATCTCGCCCCGGGGTGCGGCACGAAGCAGTCTTCTCTCCGCCTCGGATAAGCGGGGAAATTGTGCCAGCGCCAAACCTATTAGTGTGTCGGGTTGACCCACCGCAATCGGCATAATTCTTTTCGTTCTTATACCACAGGGAATAAGAATACCGTCTAGTTAAGGCCGAAAAGCACTTGCGACGCTAAAGCCACCGAAACTCAGGCCTCTCTCTTGCCGTGCTCCTCGATCCCTTGCCCGACTCGAAATACGTGCCCGTCCGGGTGCCGCACGTGCATCTCGCGCGTGTCCCATGGCATGTTCGTCGGCGGGAAAGTAACATCGAGCCCCGCGGCCACGCACACTCGATAAACCTCGTCAACGTCCTCCACAAAAACCATCATCCACACGCCTTTGTCCGCCGTTTCGTCTCCGCCCTCTCCAAACGTCGCCGCGTTCGCTCCCTTGCCGCGGCTCCCTTGGCAGCCCTGGCAAAGAAATATCGCCTCGTATTTCCCACACCCGACCGCTCCAAAAGTCGTCGGCGTTCCCCAGTCCCACAGCTTCTTCCAGCCCCACTTCTCGAACCATGCGAACGTCGCGGCGATGTCGGATACGTTCAATATCGGCGTAATGTGCGCCACTTTCATGCCGCGAAGGATAGCACAGCCGTTACGCACAGCGCTGAAGCCCTCGAATCGCGCGACGCCCCTCATTCAGTTGACACCGCGCACCGCGCGCCGAATAATGCCCTCATGGCGCAGCCCTCCGCCGTCCATCGCATCAAAAGCTATTCCGCTGCCAGCGGCTTCGTCTATCAATACCGCTTCCACGAACTCCTTCCTTCGCGCCGCGGCGCCGCGCCCGGCAACGAGTACACTTATCTCGTCTCCGCCGACCGCAAGACCATGTTTCCCCTGAAAATTTTCGTCCGCCGCGATGCCGTCGAGCGCTGGAGCAAAAAGTTCGGCCGCCCGCTCACCGGCACCGAGGAATACGCCGTCGCGAAGATGCGCCTCTTCGACGCCTTCGACGAGACCGACAATCCCGCCGACTTCCTCCCCGACCTCCTCGTCGACGACTCCAACCTCGACGCCCTCCTCACCCGCCTCGACCTCTAGCTTTGTCCCCTGCCGCGCTCCCTCTCCCTTTTGTCATTCCGAGGGCCGGGTTTCTTTGGCCCGAGGAATCTGCTTTTGATTCTTGCTTTCGCTGTCATTCTGAGCGAAGCGAAGAATCTCTCTCGTCTCTGTTTTTGCTTTTCGCTGTCATCCTGAGCGTCAACGGGGCCCCCAGTGTCCAGAACGGGGCCTCCCGAGGCCGAAAAGGGGCCGCCCACGTCCCTGGCAAAGGGAGCGTGGGGGATCAGTCAGGGGAGCCTGGGGGATCAGCCATCTGCTTTTGCTTTTCTCCCCGGGTGCCGCATCCTTGCGCCTTTTGCAAGGGTGCGGGTTTACTCCGCACTGCACTGTCTGCCCAGCCTGCCTTATGCGATAATTTCTGACAGGCATCCCCATGCCCCAAAACCCATCGAACCCAAAACCCCCGGCCGGCGTCCTATTCAATGGGACGTCCATGGATGCTCTTCTCGAAGGTTTTCCGGGAACGGTCGTGAGGCTGGACACCTCGCTCGAACAGGAGTTCGAGCAGCGCCTGGCCGCGTGTCCCGCACTGGCCTTCCGTGTCGCGCTGGGAGTGCTGCGCAACCGCGCCGAGGCCGAAGATGTCGCGCAGGAAGCCCTGCTCCGCGCCTATCGCAATTTTCATCGCTTGCGCGACCGCGCCACTTTCCCCGGCTGGCTGGTTCGCACCGCGTTTAACCTTGCACTCGACCGCATGCGCGCGGCGGGACGCCGCGAGCGCCGCGAACAGGCCGCGATGATTTCCGCGCCCGTGCAGAACGCCGAGGATCTCGCCGCGTCCCGCGAATTCGAGCGCCATCTCGCCGCGGCCATGGACGAGCTCCCGGAAAAGCTGCGCCTGGTGATTCTCCTCGGCGCCATCGAGGGATACGACACGCGCGAAGTCGCCACCATGCTCGGCCTGCCCGAGGGCACCGTGAAATCTCGCATGCATATGGCACGCAAACGTCTGGCGGAGAAACTGAAATGGCTTGTCTCGACTACAAAAACCAGTTAACCGACGCCGCGCTCGCCTCGCTCGCGCCCGGTGAGGACGCGCGCCAGAATGATGGCGGCCTGCGCGCGCACCTTGACGCGTGCGCTGATTGCGCCGCGGAGTTCGCGCGCACGCGTCTTCTTCTTTCTGCGATTGACCGCGGCGTCGAAGCGAGCGTCGCCGCCGAGCCTTCGCCCGAAATGATGGCGCGCTTTCGCCGCCGCATCGCCGAAGAGCCCGCGCCGCATTCTTGGACCGGTACGTGGATTCCCGTCGTCGCTGCGGCGCTCGCCGTCGCAGTCGCTGCGTTTCTCTGGCTCGGAATTCGCACCGCGCCGCACAGCATCGCGCCCGCGGCCTCGGGCGAACTTGTGACGCACTCCACACCCGCGCAAACGCCGAGCCGCGCGCAAGAAAACGGCGCGAGCGCAAGACTCACGCCGCCTGTTTCTTCGCGTCTCGCCACGAGCCGCGCGCTCAAGCCCGGCGGAAAGCTCGATGTCCTCGTCCCGCCCGGACAGATGGCCGCGGTTCTCGAGTTGCAGGCCGCGTTGAAGAATGGCAGCGTGGACCCTTCCTCCATCGCTTCGTAT
>Ga0073928_10005259_pt1 | contig 18320 bp, 17 predicted proteins | sample PaiPotPPA55metaG_FD_76969 | JGI IMG/M metagenome (GOLD analysis project Ga0073928, IMG submission 76969) | Iron sulfur acid spring bacterial and archeal communities from Banff, Canada, to study Microbial Dark Matter (Phase II) - Paint Pots PPA... ... | reverse complement strand
CGAAGGCTTCAGCGGCTTCGTTACCTCTACCACTGCTTCGGTTGTTACCGGGCGGAACGAACCAGTTCCCGGGAGGGACTTCCACCCTCTGTGGACCAGCGCCTTTTCACGGCGCACTTTCGGTTCAAGGTTAAAATCGCTCTTTTGGAAACGCATCCCAGGTCGACCTATCGGTCGCACCCTCCTTTTGGCCATAGACATTCTCAAGTCTCCGGATTTAGGAGTAAAGACAACGCCGCTGTGGTCGAGAGGCCAAGAAAATTCGCGAAGCCGTTATGTTGTCGAAAGGATGACGCTAGTCTTTGGGGGAACCTCCTCGAAAACGCGACAAACCTTACGAGGTCTTCTTTTTGCGTTTCGGCCCAATGCCTCTTCATTGTCAACGATAAGCGCCTACGGCCCTCTGGAGTGAGACCTGGGCAGCGCAGACGAACGGCGATAGCGAAATCTGGAAATCTTGCGGTCAATCCAGCAGCTGAAGAGTGCGTCGCGGCGGAACTGGATCCGCACGGGCTCTGCTGGACTCGCCTGCAACGCGTGCAACGTGCGAGACGCGGCTTTCGTCAGCGCGGCTCCGCCGGTGGCGTTGAGTCGCCTGCGGACGCTCGGGCGCGGGCGAGCAGGAGTTCCCGCTCACGGGCGTTGCGCGTGCGCGCTGCCGCGCGCTCGAACTCTGCGCGGGCTTCGTCGAAGCGGCCGAGCTTTTGTCAGGAGGTCGCCGCGCACGCTTGGCAAGAGATGGTAGCCCCTGAGTGATGGCTCCGCGGTCAGCCCATCCACGAGCTCGAGGCCCGCCGCCGGACCGAAGGCCATTGCGACTGCAACCGCGCGATTCAACTCCACGACGGGGGACGGTGCGAGCCGGGCAAGCATCTCATAGAGTGTCACGATGCGTGCCCAGTCCGTTTCCTCCGGGGTAAACGCTCGCGCGTGACAAGCGGCGATCGCAGCCTGGAGCGCATACGGACCCTGCATGCCGCCAAGCTTTTCGGCCCGGTCGAGCGCGGTGAAGCCACGACGGATTAGGAGCTGGTCCCAGTGCGCGCGGTTTGGTCGAGCAGCAGAATTGGCTCTCCCGACGAGCTCACGCACGCCCTTGAACGCGACGCGACGGCAATGTGCTCACGAATGTTGATACCGGGCTGGTAGGCTTCACGGGCTTCGACCCCCTCGCGTCCCAGACGCTGGGAGCCATCGCGACTATGCTGGAGCATGGCGTTCCCATCGTTTTCGCCTACATCTCTGCCGCGCACGAGAATGCCAACGGTGCCTTCGGACCCGGTCAGGCCGAGTATGTGGCCAAGCTCAAGTCTTACGACAAGGCTTTCGGGCAGTTCTTTGCGCGCCTGAAGGCCGATGGAATCGATCAGAGCAACACGCTATTTGTGTTCACTCCCGACGAGGGTGATCATTTTGCTGGCGGACCGCCGAGTCCGGCCACATGTGATGGCGTCAACACGCCGTGTACTTATAGCCAGATCGGCGAGCTGGACATCAACCTGAACGGCCTCGTCCAGACGGCGTACGCTCCGCAGATTCCCCCGGATTTCAGCATACACTTCGACGACGCGCCCACGGTCTACCTCAAGGGTCAGCCCGACCGCACGGATCCCGCAGTGCGCCAGCTTGAAAAGGTCTGTGGGCAGCTTACCGCGACGAATCCATATACAGGCAAAACCGACCACCTGACGGCGGCCTTGGCCGATCCAGTCGAGGAACAATTGCTTCACATGGTGACTGCCGATCCGGCCCGTACCCCAACTTTCACGCTGTTTGGTGACCAGCGCGTGCCGGTGATCACGCCGGCCACTTCGGACAGCGATCTGTGGCGCCGGCCGCGGTAGACGACGCCGTGGTCGAGCACCGTGACCCGGTGACTGACGCTGCCCCACTCGCATTGAAGGCTGTTAAATCGCACCATTGCGTCAGGTGCCCGCCTCGGCTCACCGTGGCTGCTTGCTCTCGGCTCCCGCATCAGTTCCAATTCTGGTACGGATAGGTTTTCAGCGACAGGAGGAGCACTACCCGCAGACGCGGCTCAATAGTGGAGACGTTCGCGTGCGCGGCCGGCGCACCTCGGAGTTAAGCATATGAAAGTCGATCTCACCGGAGGGCGCTTCGACGCCGCGCTGTTCGACATGGACGGCGTCCTGACGGACACTGCGCGGATACACGAGGCGAGCTGGAAGAGGATGTTCGATGCCTTCCTGAAGCAGCGCGCCAAAGCCACCGGTGAGCCTTTCCGCCCCTTCGAGATGGAGGACTACGAGCTGAATGTCGACGGCAGGCCGCGTTACGACGGGGTTCGGCATTTTCTCGAGTCCCGCGGAATCAAGCTCCCGGAGGGGAGACCCGAGGATCCACCCGACCGCAAGACGGTCTGCGGTCTGGGCAACCGCAAGAACGAGATGGTCACCGAGGTGATCAAGGCCGTGGGAGTCGAAGCTTACCCCGGCTCCGTAGCGCTGGTACGATACGTTCGCGAACACGGACTGCGCACCGCCGTGGTCTCGGCCAGCGCCAACTGCGCCGCGGTCCTCGAAGAGGCGAAGATCGCGGATCTGTTCGAGGCGAGGGTCGACGGCATCGTGCTCGAGGAACGCCACCTCGGCGGCAAGCCGGAGCCCGACTCTTTTCTCGAAGCAGCTCGAATGCTCGGAGTGGAACCCGCCCGGGCGGTCGTGTTCGAGGATGCCATCTCCGGAGTGCAGGCCGGCCACGCAGTTCCGTTTGGTCTCGTGGTGGGCGTCTCCCGAAAGAACGACGAGGATGCGCTCGCTCAGAGCGGCGCCGATGTCGTCGTGCACGACCTCGCGGAGCTGATCCCGTGAGCGACGGCGCAAGCCGGCCCAAGGCCGAACGCCTCCTCGGCCGCGTTCCTCGGGTCCGCATCAATCCGCCCGACGACCTCTTCCCGACCCAGCCCTGGGCCATGACCGCGACGCGCTACGCGCACGAGTTCCTGGCCCAGGCGGAGACAATCTACGCTCTCGGCAACGGTTACAGGGGCCTTCGCGGAGACTTCGAGGAAGGAACGCCGGCCTCGAAGCCGGGGGTCTTCTTGAACGGTTTCTACGAGACCTGGCCGATCATCTACGGCGAAACCGCCTACGGCTTCGCCACAACCGGGCAGACCATCGTGAACGCCACCGACGCCAAGATCATCCGGCTCTATGTCGACGACGAGCCTCTGGAGATCCACAAGGCCAATCTGCTCGAGTTCCGGCGGACCCTCGACTGGCGCGCGGGAACCGTCGATCGCAAGATCGTCTGGGAGACTCCTGCCGGCAAGCGCATCGCCATTTCGTCGCGCCGCATGGTCTCGGTGACGCATCGGCATCTGGCGTTGCTGAGCTACGACGTGCGCTGCCTGAACTATACGGCGCACATCACACTGTCTTCGGAAATGATGACCCGCCATCTCGACGGCGAGGGAGACAAGCCCGATCCCCGCAGGATGGCGGGCTTCGACGGACGCGTTCTCAACCCTGTCGCCCAACGCTCACGCGACTGGCGCGTTATCCTGTGCCATCGCACCCGCTCCAGCGCAATCATGCTGGCCTGCGGGATGGACCACCAGCTCGTCACAGAAGGACGCTGTCAGGAATCCGTTCCCTGTGGCGACAATCGCGCTGAGGTGGTTTTTTCCGTCGAAGTCGACCCCGAACAGCCCGTCCACCTGACCAAGTTCCTGGCTTATCACTTCGCCGAGGATTGCGACGTGGAGGAACTCTCCAACCGCGCCGAGCGCACCCTCGACCGCGCCATGGAGATCGGCGAGACCCGGCTAATCAAAGACCAGCGGGATCGCTACGACACCTTCTGGGAGCGCGCTGACGTCGAGATCGAAGGCGACCCGCGAGTGCAGCAGGCGGTGCGCTTCAACCTGTTTCAGGTACGTCAGGCGACGGCGCGCGCCGAGGGCTATGGCGTGCCCGCCAAAGGTCTCACAGGCCAAGGGTACGAAGGACACTATTTCTGGGACGGAGAGATCTATGTGCTGCCCTACGTGATCTACACCTACCCCAGGCTAGCGGGTAACCTGCTGCACTTCCGCTTGTCCCAACTCGACCGGGCTCGCGCTCACGCGCGCGAACTCGGCCATGCGGGCGCGCTGTACCCGTGGCGAACCATCAACGGCGGCGAGGCTTCCGCCTATTACGCGGCCGGCACCGCCGCTTACCACATCAACGCCGACATCACCTACGCCATACGCAAGTATGCCCTGGCGACGCTTGACGAGCGCTTTCTGCTTGGCGGCGGCGTCGATGTTGCAGTGGAAACGGCCCGCATGTGGCTCTCTCTGGGCAACTTCGCCGAGCGCAAGGGCGGGGCCTTTTGCATCAACAACGTGACCGGGCCCGACGAGTACACGGCCGTCGTCGACAACAACCGCTTCACGAACATGATGGCCCGTGAGAACCTGCGCGCCGCGCTGCGCGCCGTAAACTTTGTCCGGCAGTCCCACCCCGCGGACTACGAGCGCCTGGTCGAGCGCACGAGGCTCGACCCGACGGAATTGGATAATTGGAAACGCGCGGCCGATCGCATGTACCTGCCGATCGACGAGAGAACCGGAATCCATCCCCAGGACGACAGCTTCCTAGACAAGCCTCGATGGGAATGCGTGGATATCCCGCCCGACAAGCACCCGCTGCTGCTCTACTACCATCCGCTCACGCTCTACCGCCACCAGGTGCTGAAGCAGGCCGACGTCGTGATGGCGATGTTCCTCCTCGGTTCAGACTTCACCCTCGACGAGAAACGTCGCAACTTCGACTACTACGATCCTCTGACCACGCGCGACTCGTCACTCTCCAGTTGCGTTCAGAGCGTCGTGGCCACAGAGGTCGGCTACGAAGACAAAGCGATGGAGTATTTCCTCGAGGCAGTGCTGGTCGATCTGGGAGACATCGGTGGCAACGTCATTGATGGCGTGCACATCGCGTCCGCCGGCGGCGTCTGGATGGCCCTGGCGTATGGCTTCGGCGGCATGCGCGACTATGACGACGAACTAGACTTCCACCCGCGCCTCCCGTCCGTCTGGTCGCGCCTGCGCTTCCCAATCACGTGGCGCGATCGGCGCATCGAGGTGGACGTGCGCCCCGGCCAGGTAAGCTACCGTCTGCTGGAGGGAAAAGCCCTCACCCTCAAACACGAGGGCAACCCCTTCGAATTGGGACCAGGTTCGCCCGTGGTTCAGAAGTTCAGCGCAAGCGGCGAGTTCCCCCCCTGACCCAAACCACCGCCGCGAACAACGCCGCGCGATGATGCGGTTGCTGAGAGAAACAGAACTGCCCGAGCCGCCGTGACAGCTCCTGTCGCGTCAAACCCAGGCGCTCTGCTCGCCGGATTGTAAGACTAGGTGTCGGCAGCCGCTGCCTGTCCCGCGCACAAACCATCGCCGTACCTCTTAGATGGCGCTCCTCCAGTCCCGCGAGATCTATCCGTAGAGGTTTGCCCGGTCGATCGCTTGTACGCTTCGTTCAAAATCGTCAGGAGCCTCCGGCGGTGCGCTCGACAACTCTATGCTCGCACGCTTCCTCACGCGGCGACCGAGCGCCACCGCGGGACGGACCACATTACCTATTCGGGCGAATTGACAGGCGTGCCACCCAGCACTGCCCCGAACATCCTTGACAAGTCCTACACCATCACGGCCGAGGTCCGCGAGCGCAAAAAGCAATAATCACGAAGGCGCATACCGACTACAGGTTAGGAAGGTCGTGGAACCTGGTCCGAACACTTAACTGTATTACGGAGACGATTATCGCGGTCGACACTCCGAACATGAGCATGCCATCGGCAGCCTCTAGCGGTCCGAACAGCTTCCAAGACGGCGTCATGACCACATCACCGTAGCCTAGCGTGGTGTAATTCATCGCGGAGTGGTAAAAAGCACCGGCGAATTGCGCGAATTCCCCGCAAAAGACGAACACGAACGTCCAGATTGTTATTTCCACTAAGTGAGCCATTAGGGCGAGCAACGTTGCGCTGGCTACGATTGCCACGTCTCGCCAAAACCTGACCCCAGCGTGCCCTAGCTGATGCTGGCGGCGAACGAAATGGATGATGCCCAGCAGCGCGAGTGCGTGAATCACGATCGTGCACAAGATCGTGAGCAGAGAAATGACCAGCGGCAGGCCAATTGCGAGATCATTTGCCCTTGAAGAGTCCATTCAGTGGCCCGTATCGGCTAAGAGGGTTTCCAATTCCCACCAAGGGTTCCCATTACTAAAGTCGTCCAAGACGAAGGATCAGGCTACGGCGCGCGTTTCCGCCTGCGAGCTGCGATTGCGCATTGTTCACCGCCTGTTGATACTCTTGCACGTATTCGCCTCCGCATACTTCGCGTGCTCCAAACGGACCGTCCGGAATTTACCTTACAAATCGTTCGAATCGTCTCTGGACTGAGCCAAATTCGCTTAACTTCTCCGCGCCCCATGAAATTGATCCGCCATGTTTCACAGACGGTAAGGAAGCGCACCACATCATGTCACCAGGACGCTCGCAGGGTACGCGATTCGGATTGCCGCCCGTTAGTAGCTCACAAACTGGACTGGTCGATGTCGCTTGCCCGGAGCGTCACAGCCATCAGCCGTGCTATTTCGCTAGGTACGTCGAACTTTCTCGGCATACAGAGTGACCCGAATCGTGCCCGGTTCTCCGAACTGGCTCTGACTTGTGCTCAGAAACCATTCGATGTCGACGATCTTAAATTCGGCCCAATCTCCTGGATGGTGGAGCGGGAGAAAGATACGCTCACCTATTCGTGGTACGTGTTTGACCTTATCTATGGGAACTGTCCCAATTGAAGAGTTTTCCGAGACATCAAAGAGCTCCAAATAGTCCTTCTTTTGCTCTGGCTCTGGCATTGCTTTATCCTCCGTTCGTAAAAAGATCATACACGCTACTCGGTAGCGTCGGATGCGGCGACGGGAGCGATTTGCCGGTGCTCCTTCGCAGGCGGCTGCTCATCCATCCGCTCGCCCCGGATACGATGCGATAGCCGCTCAACCATGACGAAGAGCGGCGGCACGAGAAAAATCGCGATCCCGCTCGAAAACACCATGCCCACGATAGTGACGGTGCCGATCAGGCGCCGGGCCATGGCACCCGCGCCCAACGGGAGCCGTCCTGGTAATCCTGCTTGAGCAGGTAGCCGGATATTTTCGGCAGGATGTTGGCGTTGACGAAGCCGACTGCGCTGCCGACCGATTCTTCATAGATCGGCACGTCCTTCTGCACGACCATCGCGACCGTCACCGTCGGAATCGGCGGGAGAGCGCCCGGCGCCGCGGCTCTTTTGCAGCTCAGGGCTGCTAAAGAAACCACGGCCGCCACGCCGGCGATGGCCATTCGGAATGCCGGTGCTGGTGCGAACCGGCGGAGATTGGCTTGGTGCAACATACTATTCGCTCCGTTCAATGGCTTAGTTAAGGCCGTAAGTCGAGAGGCGTGAAAATCGCATCACATCGGTGCCACCTCTTGACTTGCCTGACGATTATGCCTAAACATGACCAGAGCGTCAAGTATGACGATACGGTCACTATTCATGCCTATCACAGAACCTGCACCGGACGGCAAAATAAAGGGCGCCGCCCGCAAAGTCCCCAATCGCCGCGATAGGCGCAAGCTCGCGACGCGCCAGGCACTTCTGGACGCGACTCTCGCTCTGCTCGCGTCGCGCAGCATCGATGCTCTGAGCGTCGACGAGATCGCGATGCGGGCGGACGTCGGCAAGGGGACCTTCTACAATTATTTCGCTGACAAGGATGCGCTCGAGCGCGAGCTCGCGTCGCAGATTCGCGTGCGCATGGAAACCGAGATCTGGCGCACAAATGAGGGAGTCAGCGATCCAGCGGAGAGAATCGCGCGCGCCTTCTGCTGTGTGCTGCGCTTTTGTCTGGGCGCGCCCGAACAGGCGGCCGCGCTGGCGAGGCTGGTTCCGCACGCGACCGACCCTGCTGCGCGCATCAACTCCGGGGTTCGTCGCGATGCCGCGGAAGGCATGACTCGAGGCCGGATCGTCGCGACCTCCGAGGATGCGGTGGTCGCGTGCGTAATGGGTGTTTTCACGGCCGGCGTGAACCGCGTGCTCGACCTACCGGCGGGACGTGTACGCGAATTCGCCCATGGAGTTGGCACAATTCTGCTTCATGGGCTTGGCCTCAAAAGCGCGGAGGCGAAGCGCATCATGCGTGACGCGATCGAAGCAATTCTTCCACGACAGTAAGGAGTACCTCATGGGAATCAAGATTCAAGATATCGCATACGTAAGGTTCCACGCGCCGGATCTCGACCAGATGGAAACGTTTTTGACCGAGTTCGGGATGGTCCGTGCAGACCGAACTGGCGACGCGCTCTACATGCGCGGCCTCGACGGAGATGCATTTCTTCATGTGACGCACAAGGGCGAGCCGCGATTTGTCGCAGCTGGATTCGAAGCCTTATCAATGCAAGACCTCGAAGCGCTCGCTCGAGAAGAAAAAGCGTCGCTCGATCGTCTGGAGGGTCCCGGCGGCGGCGCTCTACTGAAGCTAACGGATCCCAACGGCTTCCAAATAGAAGTAGTCGCGGCACGTGCGCCGGCTGTACGAATCGAGCCGCCTGCGCGAGCCCCCCTCAATGACGCCTATGCAACGCCACGGCTCAACGCGCTCAAGCGCCTCGCAAAAGGGCCCTCGCATGTGAAGCGTCTCGGCCATTGCGTGCTTAATGTGAAGAACTTCCGCGAGTCGGAAGCCTGGTACAAATCGCGCTTCGGGCTGATTACATCCGACGAAATTAATCTCGGATCTCCCGAGCAGGCGCTCGGCGCATTCCTACGATGCGATCGCGGCGCGATCCCGAGCGACCATCACACTATGTTTCTGCTGGGAACCGGCAAGCCCGGATTCAATCATGCGGCTTTTGAAGTAGCGGATTTCGACGATCTGATGTGCGGTCACGACTGGCTGAAAGGGAAAGATCGCCAACATGAATGGGGCGTCGGGCGCCATCTGCTTGGGAGCCAAATCTTCGACTATTGGCGTGACCCTTGGGGCCACACGCTGGAGCATTGGACCGATGGCGATCTGCTCGACGCGGCGTGGGCCTCGCGAATTTCCTCAATTCAGGAAGTGGTCGGCTCCCAATGGGGGCCGGCGGCTCCCAGCACTATGGGTTCATAAGGAGCTATCATGAAGATCGTCAGATACAAGGATGAAACCGGCGTCAAACTCGGAGTAGTTAAAGGCGACGGCGTCATCGATCTAACCCGCCGATTCCTTTCTCTGTCCGACAACGCAATCGAGCTCATCCAACAGTGGCGCGAAGCTAAGCCACAACTGGAGAAGATCGTTTCAGACAGTGCGCCGGATGCAGCTTTGGCCAACGTGCGGCTGCTCGCCCCGTTAGCGCGACCCGGCAAGATCATGGCGATTGGTCTCAACTACGCGGACCACATCAGAGAGACAGGTCAAAAGAGGCCGTCTCATCAAATCTGGTTCACCAAGGCGGTGACCTCGATCAACGGACCGTTTGATCCCATCGAGCTGCCGATCGCTTCCGCGCAGGTTGATTACGAGGCGGAGCTGGTGGTGATTGTCGGCAAGCGCTGCAAGCAGGTATCGAAGGAGCGCGCAGCCGAAGTTGTATTCGGCTATTGCGCCGGCAACGACGTGTCGGTGCGCGATTGGCAGATGCAGACCGCGCAATGGGTGTTGGGCAAGTCGTTCGATACGCACGCGCCCATCGGCCCCTGGATGGTTACCGCGGACGAGATTGGCGATCCCCATACGATGGGCATCCGATGTTTCGTCAATGGCGAACGACGCCAGAATTCCAATACCGAGAACCTCGTGTTCAACGTGTACGATCAGATTGCGCACCTGAGCCGCGCCATGACGCTGGAACCCGGCGACCTAATCTTTACCGGCACTCCAGGTGGCGTCGGGCTTGCGATGCAGCCGCCGCAGTGGCTCAAGGCAGGCGACAAGGTGCGTGTCGAGATAGACCGCATCGGATCCATCGAGGCTGCAATGCAGCCTGAGCGTGCCAGCCAAGCCGCTTCATCCTGGAGGTAATAATCAATGACGAACGAACTCGTGGAGACCGCAAGACGGATCGCGCCGGAGCTTGGGGAGACCGCCGCCGCGGACAACGCACTCCGGAGGCTGAGCGATCGCACCTGGAATATCCTGATGGACAATGGCTTTTTGCGATCGCTACAGCCAAAGCGATGGGGCGGCGGCGAAGTATCGCTGATGGAATTTGTCGATGTCACGATCGAGCTCGCGCGCGTTTCGCCTTCCGCTGCATGGATCGCCGGCGTGATCGGGTTACATCCGTGGCAGCTCGCTCTCTTTGATGAAAGAGCGCAGCAGGAGATGTGGGGTGAGGACCCCGCCCTAATGCACTCCTCGTCTTACAACCCTACCGGCAAGGCCGAGAAGGCGGCGGGCGGCTACAAGCTTTCGGGGCGATGGTCCTTCTCCTCCGGATGCGATCATTGTCACGGCGTGATGCTGGGAGCGATTTGCGGCACGCGCGAAGTGTTGGGCAGACCACTACCGGATTTCAGGTCTTTCCTCTTGTTGGACGATCAGTATCGCATCGACGACAACTGGCATGTTGCCGGACTCAAAGGCACCGGCAGCAAAGACATCATTGTCGAAAACGCTTTCGTACCTGACTATAGATCCCAATCACACATTGACTATGCGATGGGGCTACCGCTTCCTGGGCAAGAGCGCAACCGCGGCCCGGTTTATCGATTACCTTGGTCGGTCGTCTTTAACACGGCGCTGGTTGCTTCGGTGCTGGGTGCTTCGCGCGGGTTCGTCGATGCCTGGATTTCGCACACGCGCGAGCGCAAGTTGAGCTTGGGCGGAAGGGCGGCCGACGATGCGCTCATGCAGCGACGGCTCGCCGAGGCGATCTGGCTTATCGACGTCACGGCCGCGCGATTGCGAGCGGACATCGCGGAATTGTGGCAGATGGCGCAGAACTGTGCGCCGGTTCCGATGCAACTCAGGGCGCAGCTGCGCTGGAACATGAATCACGGATGCGACTTGGTCGCGCAGGCGATCAACGATCTGTTCCGGGCGTCGACTGGACGCGCGGTGTTCGTCGATCACCCGCTACAACAGCGCTTTCAGGACATCCAGGCGGCGATGGCGCACGCGTACCTGTCTCCGGATCCACTCGCAAAGGCGGTGGGTGGATATCTGTTGGGTACGTCGCAGCCCGAATTTGTCCTCTAAGGGTGCTTACCTCACTTCACGGCGCTCAAAGGAGAAAGTGCGAGCCATGACCACAGTCGCAAAAAAGTCGGAAGCCGTCCTTTACGACGAAAAGACATCTACGATATCGGCGTATGGTCCCGCCCGCTCGACGATCAAAGGGACGCTCCTCACCTCTGACGAGTTGCGCAACATCGACGCCTACTGGCGCGCCAGCCTCTATCTGTGCCTCGGAATGCTGTACCTCAAGGAAAACCCATTGCTGCGTGAGCCACTTACGGTGGGGCAGACGAAGCCACGGTTGCTCGGCCATTGGGGCTCGGACGCCGGCCAGAGCTTCACTTACATTCACTTCAACCGGCTAATCAACAAGTACGACCTGAACGCAATCTTCATCTCGGGTCCCGGACACGGCGCGCCCGCTGTGCTCTCCAACGCGTACCTCGAAGGAACCTACTCCGAGATCTACCCCGACAAGAGTCAAGATATCGCCGGGATGCAGCGCTTCTTCAAGCAGTTTAGTTTTCCTGGCGGCATCGGCAGCCATAGCACCCCCGAAACGCCGGGAAGCATCCATGAGGGCGGTGAGCTCGGGTACAGCCTCTCACACGCGTACGGGACGGTATACGACCGACCGGATATGATCACCCTCGTGATGGTCGGTGACGGCGAGTCCGAGACCGGCCCCCTTGCGACCAGCTGGCACAGCAACAAGTTCGTCAATCCGATCACCGACGGCGCCGTCCTGCCGGTCCTGCATCTCAACGGCTACAAGATAAACAATCCCACCCTGCTCGCCCGCATCAGCCACGAGGAGCTGGAGGCCCTGTTCGTCGGTTACGGTTATACTCCTTACTTCGTCGAAGGCAGCGATCCGCAGAGTATGCACCAGGCGATGGCCGCCACGCTGGAGCACTGCGTGCTTGAAGTTCGCAAATTCCAGGAGCAGGCGCGCGCGACCGGGACGGCGTTCCGGCCGCGCTGGCCGATGATTATACTACGCAGCCCCAAGGGTTGGACTGCTCCGCGGGAAATTGACGGCCATTACCTCGAAGGCTTCTGGCGAGCCCACCAGATTCCAATCGGCGATATCGCGACCAACCCCAGCCACCTGAAAGTACTCGAGGCATGGATGCGCAGCTACAAACCCGAAGAGTTGTTCGATGACGCCGGTCGGCTGATCCCCGAGTTGAAAGCTCTGGCCCCCAAGGGACCGCGACGGATGAGCGCCAACCCGGTCGCCAACGGCGGCCTCTTGCGTACGCCCCTCGACATGCCTGACTTCCGGAGTTCGGCGGTCGAAGTCAAGAAACCCGGAGCCACGTTGGCGGGGAACGTTCCGACCTTGGGCAATTTCCTCCGCGAAGTCATGCGACTGAATCTGGACCGCTTCCGCGTTTTTGGCCCCGACGAAACACAGTCCAATCGTCTCGAAGCGATCTATGAGGTGGGCAAAAAAGTTTGGCTGGGAGAATACTTTCCGGAAGACGCAGACGGCGGCGAGCTAGCTCCTAGCGGACGCGTGATGGAGATGCTGAGCGAGCATACCGTCGAAGGATGGCTGGAGGGTTACATCTTGAGCGGCCGGCACGGTCTGCTCAACAGCTACGAGCCGTTCATTCATGTTATCGATTCGATGTTCAACCAGCACGCCAAGTGGCTAGAAAAATGCAACGAACTGCCGTGGCGCGCCAAAGTGTCTTCACTGAACCTGCTGATTACCGCGCTGGTCTGGCGGCAGGACCATAACGGGTTTACGCACCAAGACCCAGGTTTCCTCGATGTTGTCGCCACAAGAGCCCCAGCGTTGTTCGCATCTACCTGCCACCCGATGCGAACTGCCTGCTCTCCGTCGCGGACCATTGCCTGCGAAGCGTCAACTATGTGAACGTCATCATCGCGGACAAACAGATGCACCTCCAGTACCTGGACATGGAAGCGGCGATCGAGCATTGCACGAAGGGAGTTGGCATCTGGAACTGGGCCAGCAACGATCAGGGCGCCGAACCCGACGTGGTGATGGCAAGTTGCGGCGACGTCCCCACAATGGAGTCGCTGGCCGCCACAGCTCTGCTCCGACAGCACTTGCCGGACATCAAAGTCAGGTTTGTGAACGTGGTCGACCTGTTCAAGCTCGTGCCCAGCACCGAGCACCCGCACGGACTGACGGATCGCGAGTTCGAAGCTCTATTCACACCGGATAAGCCGGTAGTCTTCAACTTCCATTCCTATCCTTGGCTTATTCACAGGCTGACCTATCGCCGGCCTGGACAGCACAACATCCACGTACGCGGCTACAAGGAAATGGGAAATATCAACACCCCGTTGGAGCTGGCGATCCAAAACCAGACTGATCGCTTCAGCCTGGCGATCGACGCGATCGACCGGATCCCACGATTCCAGGTTAAAGGAGCCGACATTCGAGAGCTCCTGCTCAACAAGCAGATAAAAGGTAAAAACCACGCACACCAGTTCGGCATCGATTCCAAGGACATCACGGACTGGCAGTGGTCGTTCTGAGGTTTCCCAAGGAAACGACCGACGGGTGAAATGCTCCCCACGCTTTACATCGCGAGGCACGGCGAGACAACGTGGAGCCTCTCCGGCCAGTACACGGGGCTTACCGTTCTGCCACTGACTGACCACGGACAAAATAACGCCCGCCACTCACCAGTCCATTACAACGAGCGCGCCGCACATGTGAGTTGGCTGGGTTCGGCGCTCGATCGCGACTTGGTCGAATGGAATTACGGTGAATACGAGGGACTTCGCACTCAGGAGATCCGTGCCAAGTGCCCTGGATGGAAGCTGTTTCGCGACGGCTGCCCCGGGGGCGAGTCGGTCGCCGAGGTTGGAGCAAGAGCTGATCGTGTGGTTGACCGTGTGCGGGCGCTCCAGGAGGACGTTTTGATTTTTTCGAGCGGGCACTTTCTCCGCGTACTAGCGGCGCGCTGGCTGGGCTTCGAACCGCAGGCTGGGGAACATTTTATACTGAGCACTGCGAGGCTGAGCGCGCTTAGCTATGAAGATGGAAGTGTTGCAACTTTGAAAACGGTTGAAGGGAGACGGCCCTCGAGCAATTGGGCGGCGAGGCTTCAGGCCGCCAGCTCGAACAGCTGGTCGATGAACTGATTCTGTTGGCGAACATCATCGCCGCCGACCCACCGCGCCTGCCCCTTCCGGATCATGTGCATCGCCTCGTACCCCTCGATCGTCCGGCGGGCAGCTTGGAACTCGCGAAAGCTCTGCTTGGCCTTAACTCGTCGTTTGATCGCTCGATGATCCTGTTCCAGGATGTTGTTCAAGTATTGGACCGGTCGATGTCGGCAGCAGCGGCGCAGGGTTCCTTCCTCTTTCACGTCTGCAATCGCCGAGCAGTAGAGGCGGGTCTTATCGGTGTTGATGACGCGGGGTTGCGGATGCGATGGATCGGCGAGCGCCTTGCGGAACAGGCGTTGGGCCGCCGCGGCATCGCGCAACGCCGACAGTAGGAAGTCGATAGTAGCACCGGTGGAATCGATGGCCCGATATAGGTAACACCAGTGGCCCTGCACTCGAACATATGTCTCGTCAACCCGCCATGATTTGTTGGTCGGTTTGAGATGACGGCGCAGCCGCTGGTCCAGATCGGGGCCGTAACGTTGAACCCAGCGCCAGATGGTCGTGTGATCCGCCTTCAGACCGCGCTCGGCGAGCAACTCTTCGACATCCCGGAGCGAGAGCGAGTACCGAAGATACCAGCGCACGGCACACAGAATCAGTCCTGGCGCCGTCTGCCGCCACTTGAAGATTACCGGTCGGGTTGCGTTATTCACCGTCTTTTCAGCTTACCAGCCACCCACGCCAACGTTGCAACACATCCGTCTGAGGAGTCGTGACGTACGGCGCCCAGTGCACGTCGCTTGGCTTGCACAGGAGACCAAGAGGCCGCAAGAGCCTCTCAAAAACCTGTAGATTGAGCGGCTCGACGTCTGCGTGGGAGATCCAAAACTTCAACGAACAGTGGCTATTAAGTGCCAGTTCTTGTAGCGAGCGCATTAATTTTTTCGCGTAACCACGCTTTCTGAACTGCGGCCTGACGAACAATTCTTCGACTTCGATCTCACCCGAGCGCTCCACGGCGAACGCCCATGCGATTCGGTCATCATCTGCGCCTACGTACTCGCGGCAATGAAGCGTACCCCCGCCGTGCTCCAAAACTCCCCACGCGAGTTCCGTCACTCCAGGTTTCGGCTCACTTCGCGGTGAGCATGGGATTAAATCTATAAACCAACCCTCCACCCAAGTGGCCTCAAACACGTCATAGGGAAGATACCCGTAGCCATTATCTCCCCACTGGACGCCCCACGAGTTTCGAAACATGAACTCGGCAGCGGAGTCATCGTACCCTATGAGACAAACGGCGTGATCACCTACTCGTTTATAACCCTGTGATTGAGTCGGGATTCTGCCGTTGCGCGCGTTGTACCATGCATCCGTGATACTCAAAGTCACTTGCACCGGAAGTTGCTTAGACCCAAGTATTACCCGGCTCTCCATCAGTGTCCGAACGCGCTGGTAGACATTGATTCGGAAATTCTTCGCTAGCTTATCGATTTCTGGCGGTTCCGATGGCGGCCACGTAGACGCATCACCGTTGTATGGCCACGCCTCCTCCGGTGGACATCCCCATCCCCGATTCACTCTGAGACTGGTGATTGGCCAGGTGCCCGTAGCGGGGTCCCCTGGAAATGTACCCTCCAACTGGCGGCTGCGCACAAAATTGTACATAACGCTTTGGTTGAAGTCTTGCATCGTCTTCTTTTCAAGCCTTTTTCGAACTGAAATGATTAAACTCTCCCCCAGCCACACTACTCTCCTTGTGCGAATTTCTTAAATTTCTGCCCCCCCGCCAGTGTTCCAGATTCTACCCTTTTGAGACACGCGGGGGCTTTGATGTGCCATCTCCGTGAGCATATTCCTCACCACGGAGGGTTGCCCTTTGCGGCCCCATTCGCGGATCAGGCATCACTTCCCGAACAAGTCGCGCTGCATGTCGAGCAGACAGGATTGCTAGCGTATGATTATGAGCGAAGCCTTTTCTTCTTTAGCTGGAGGACAACATGATCCGAAAAATTCTCTTTCTGGCGTCGAATCCCACCGACACCGGGCGCCTCCGCCTAGACAAGGAAGTCAGTCAGATTGCCGAAGGTCTAAAGCGGTCCAACGAAAGAGACCAGTTTGACCTAATTCCAATTTTTGCGGTGCGGGCGGATGTCCTGCGCAGAAGCCTGCTGGACCATTCTCCTCGAATCGTTCATTTCGCTGGCCACGCCGGAGTTGATGGGATCGTTGTAGAGGACGACCAAGGGCACGCTTCTCAAATTCCAAACGATGCCCTCTCGGTTTTGTTCGAGCTGTGCGCGTTGCAGATCGAGTGCGTTATTCTGAATGCCTGCTACTCGGACGTGCAGGCGGAAGCCATTGCCAAGCACATCCCGTACGTTATTGGTATGAAGGCCGCCGTCTCTGATGACGCTAGCATAGCGTTCGCCATTGGTTTTTACGACGCTCTCGGCGCTGGGAAGTCCATTGAGGATGCCTTTCGATTCGGACGTAACGCGATTGCCCTGAAGGGGATTCCCGAAGATCTGACCCCGGTTTTGAAAACAAAAGACCTGACGGCGGCGGAGAGGCAGCGGCTGGAATCCTGTTATAGTCCGGCATCCGGCGTCTTTATGGATGTTTCCGTAATGAACGGAGATTCAACATCGTGGAACCGCGGGGAAGATACCATACTCCGGTACTCGATTGACCGAAGCGAGCGCCGAATCAAGATCGAAAGGAGATTGGGGTACTTGGCCTTGTTCACGAGAGGCGAGCCAATCGAACCCTTGAACTACCTTTCACCTACGTTGTGTCCCTTCGAATGGGACTTTCCGATCCTTGATTTCAAAGTTCTGAATAACCGACAAGACCCGCTCTTCCTGACCGAAGTGGTGCTTGACATTGCAGAGAGCCGCATCGACCCGACCCCGTTGCTTGTAATCAAGAAGGATACACAACGGCGAAATGCGGGGAACCTGCTATTGATCAACGAGGGCGGTAGCAACATAAGTAACTTGACCGTTTCCTTTCATTTATTACCTGGACAAATCGAAACACCTACGAATTTCGAACCGCCATTCAGGCACTCGCTCAGCGTGCCATTTTTTGAGGATCAAATTGAAATCGACGTCACCCCGGCTTTTCAGGAAGAGGGAGTCGACATTAACGCTTTGATTCTATTGAGCAATGGGAGAAGGGATAGAGATGGCTGGGTTGTCCCGCAAGCCGACGGGTCGGAAGAGCGGCTGACCGAAGCTGAACTGCAAGAGCGTTGGGAAAAAAGACTCGGTCAATTCCGGAACGAGGTGGGAACCTTGGTTGGCGAAATCTGCTTCGCGGCTGTAGACGGCGGAAGTCCTAAACATAGCGTCAAGTTTTACGCGCCCGTCTACCTTGCAGATCGCAACCGCCCGAGCATCCCGAGACCTCCCACATTCATGTACGATACCACTTTCGACGCACAGAACATCGGTTATCGGAGACGGGTGCAGATTTCCCACGAGCTACAGCCAGGCGAGACAGACCGGTTCACTATCAAAGTAGCCGTGGCGCGCTCATCATTTCATAGCTTCCGCGCGACACTTATCGATATCAGTGGACTAGCCCTGCAGTCCTTACCGATCGAGATGAACTGTTTTGTGCCTAGATCGCGGCGGACAATTCTCGAAAAAAAGCTCTCTTCGGCCAGATAATTCAGCTAAGGATTTCTGCCTAAAGCATCATCGAAGCTGCCCCCAGTCATTGAGCGGCTGAACGAAGTTTGTGCGTAACGACAGGCAGGGCCGCGCGTCCGGGCGGTGGTCAAGTTCGCATAATTCGCAATTACGACAACTTCAATGATTGCCGCAGGGAAGGGGCCGTTCAAATCAGGTTCTCAATAGCGGCAACCTTGCCGAGGGCGGGCGTTTGGTCTACAAGCCGAGTTGGAATCGGAGAGTAACAAGGAAATCCCAGATAATTCAAAGGCCTCTGCCGCTAGCACGCGGGAAATTACTTGGATGTCGTAGT
>Ga0073928_10005257_pt1 | contig 18323 bp, 16 predicted proteins | sample PaiPotPPA55metaG_FD_76969 | JGI IMG/M metagenome (GOLD analysis project Ga0073928, IMG submission 76969) | Iron sulfur acid spring bacterial and archeal communities from Banff, Canada, to study Microbial Dark Matter (Phase II) - Paint Pots PPA... ... | reverse complement strand
CGGCGGCGGATGCGGCGCGGGCGGGGGCGGCGCCATGTGAACCGGGGCAGCCATATGCGGGGGCGGCTCCGGGTGCGGAGGCGGCGCCATGTGCACGGGCGCGGCCATATGGGGCGGCTCCGGATGTGGAGGCGGAGGCGCGTGCATGGCGACGGGCGGCATAGGCGCCACGTGCGGTGGCGGGAAGTGCGGCGGCACGGCAAATGCCTCGTGACCCGGCTGAGCGGGGTGCTCCATCGGGCCGGGAGCCGGTCCGAAACGCGGCATGTCGCCAGCACGGCCTGGCATAGGCAGGTTCCGCGGCGGTTCGCCCGAGTGCGGGATGATCGCCTCGCGCTCGCCCCGCGCCCCGGGGATCGCCCCTGGTGTCCGCGGTCCCGGCACCCCGGTCAGCGGGAATCGCTGCTCTTGCGGCATGCCTCCGGGACCACGCGGCGGTTCGCCGGGATGCGGGATGATCGCTTCGCGCTCGCCCCGCGCGCCGGGGATCGCCCCTGGTCCCGGCACCCCGGTCAGCGGGAATCGCTGCTCTTGCGGCATGCCTTCGGGACCACGCGGCAACGCCGCTTCATGCGGCTCCCTGCCCGGACGTGCCTCGCTGGGCTCGAACGGACGGAAGTTCGGCGCCCGCAGCGGCGGCAAACCGGCCACCCCCGGCGCTCCGGGATGCCCGAGCCGGCGTTCCGCTTCCGGCGCTTCCCGCCCCGCGGTCGCCGGGGCGGCGGGATTGCCCATGGCGGAACGCAGCCCCGGCAGGGCATGACGCTCCGCCGCCTGGTGGAATGCGTTCAGATCAATGCGCGGCCCCGGCGCCGGATGCGCGCGCAGGCGCGGCTCGCCCGCCAGGCTAAGATCATGGGCGAGCCGTGGCGTCACGCCGACGGTCGCGACGGTCGCTCTGATCGGCTCGCGGCCGATGAGCGGTCGGGCCTCGGCCAGCCGCTCTGCGCCCAGCCGCTGCATCGCACCACGCACCGGCCGGGATTCAGCCATGACGCCCGCTGGCACGACGACGGCCGCCCGGCGGTTGGCAAAGCGGTCAAGCGTGAACTCACCGGCGCGGCCGTTGCGCTCGATCTCCCTTATGTTGCGCACGGTTCCGATGTTGATCGCGCGGAAATAACGGTCATCGGCACGATACCACGGGCGGTACGGCTCGCCGGGCGCGAGCGGCAGCCAGCCGACCTCGCCGAAACCGCCCGACCGCGCCTCGCCCGCGGCGCCGAGCCCGAAGAAGGCAACCAGCGCTGGCGCATAAACCGGATACCCCCCGCCGCCAGCCGCCTCGTAGGAGCCCGGAACCCAGCCCCAGCGGCCGTCGACGTCCGCCCAGCGCCCGTAATGGAACGGCGCGAACCCCCATGGCTCGCCGCTCACCCAGGTCCAGCCCCAGGGAGCAACGTAGTCCCAGCTTCCCTCCTCGTAGGGCGCCCAGCCGGACGCCACCTGCGGATACCACACCGGCCCGTATTGCGGGGTCGACTGCCAAGTGCCGTAACGCTGCAACTCCTCGCCGCCGGTCATCTGCTGCACGGGCGGCGGCGCTACCTGCGAGGGCTGCGCGGCGGCGGCGGCCTGCTGCTCCCGCTGCTCCATGCCGAGCAGGAACGGGTCCGGCGCCATCGCGCCGACGCTGCCCTGGAACGTGTCGGCGCCGGTGATCGTGGCGGTCTGGTGCGGGCCGACCTCCAGCGAAAGATTATTGCCGCTGATCCGGGCCGCCCCCTCGACGACGGTGACGGTCGTGGGATGCTCCGTGTCGCCGGCCACCACGTCGTAGCGGCCGTCCCCGGCCAGCGTGACGGTGCCGCGCGGGGTTTCGATCGTGTAGCCTGGGCCTTTTCCGGCTTGGCTCAGGTGCAGATAGGTCTCGCCCTGCGGCTCGCTTGCGAGCAATTTCTCATCATCGAGCGTGTTCACGTCGAACTCGGTCCCGCCGTTCAGCCAGATCCGGCTCGACGCCACCTCGATCGCGGCCAAGGCCTGCGGCTCGGTCCAGACGGCTTCGCCACTAGTGACCGGATAGTTGAGTGTCGCCGTCTGCCACTGATCCTCGTCTGCTGCATGGAACGAGACCGTGCCCTGGATGAAGGCCAACCGGCCGACCAGCGCCGGCGGATTGCCCTCCGGCGGGGGCTGTGCTGATGGGCCATTGGTCGATTGCGCATCGGCCGGAGCCAGCGGAGCGAGGGCAAATCCGCCGGCAACAATGGCGGTGGTCAAGAGATAGAGGGCGTGGCGACTGCGCACTGGCTTCGGCTCCTTCAAAAACGCGACGGCGCGCTTTTCGCCGGCAAAGATGGCGAAATGCGGGACCCTCGCTGCAGCGAATGGCGGTTGAAACGGTTAACGCCGCGCCCCCGCAAAGGTTGCGCGCAGGCAGCAATTGCCCCCACCAGCGACGCACGCCGCGGACACAACTCCGCGACGGCGCCCCGATTGCGCCCCAGCCCCAAAACTTCGCTACGCCAGCACCGTAACTAGGAGATCGAGGCGCGCCAGGGCTATTGGGCGTGCCGCTGACGTTCAGGAGATCGCTACCAATGCTGCGTTGCAATGCTCTCAGGCTGTCGATCTCGCTGGGTGTCGTGCTCGCCGCTGGCATCGTCGGCGGGTGCGTGGCGTATCCCTACGGATATTCCGGATATTACGGGTCTTACGGGTATCCGTACGGGTACTATGGCTACCCTGCCTATGCCTATGGCGGTCCCGGTGTTGCCGTCGGTGTCGGTGGCGGCTGGGGCTGGTGGGGCGGACGGTGGGGTTGGCGGGGGGCCGCTGGCGCTGACGCCCGGCGGCTGACCGATCGCTGATCCGATACCCGCCGGCGCGCGGATCGTGCCTTGCCACGCTCCGCCCCAGCCGGCCAGCGCGATCAGCGCCGATGCATCGGGATCGTCAGCGCTTCTCCAGCATTAGGCAGCCGCCCTGATCGAGCGGGCGGAACGCCTGCTCGGGGGGGATCGTGGCGACCTCCTGGTAATCGTCCCAACGCCCCTTCGACTGCTCCGGCGATTTGACGCGGAACACGTGCATCGCGTGCACCGCGCGGCCGTCCGGGCGGATCACCACCTCGCCGAACAGCGCATCCTCGATCGGCCGGCGCCGCATCTCGGCCACCACCTTCGCCCCGTCCAGCGTGTCCGCCGCCTTGGCGGCGCGCAGATAGGCGAGCACCGACGAATACACCCCGGCGTGATTGCCGGTCGGCGGCCTGCCGTCCATGCGGGCCGCGAACCGCTTCGCGAAGGCGCGCGTCGCGTCGTTCAGGTCCCAGTAGAACGGATCGGTGAGCACCAGCCCCTGCGCCGTTTTCAGCCCGAGCGCGTCCACATCGGTGATCATGATGAACAGCCCCGCCAGGGTCTGCCCGCCCTGCGCGATGCCGAACTCGGCGGCCTGCTTCACGAGATTTATGGCATCGGCGCCGGTCGTTGCGAGCCCGAGCACCTGCGCCTTGGAGCTTTGCGCCTTGATCAGGTACGACGAGAAGTCGGAGGTGCCGAGCGGCTCGCGCACATCGCCGAGCACGGTTCCGCCGCGCGACTTCACGACCGCGGCGGTGTCGCGCTCGAGCGCGGTGCCGAGGGCGTAATCGACGGTGATGAAGAACCAGCTCTTGCCGCCCTTCTCGACGAGGCCGCGCGCCGTGCCGTTGGCCTGCGCCCAGGTGTCGGTGTCCCACTGCACCGTAGTCGGCTGGCAAAACTTCCCGGTGAGGTCCGAGGTCGCGGTCGAGGAGGCGAGCAGGACGCGGTTCTTCGCCGCCATCAGCGTGTTGACGGCGAGCGCCACCGCCGAATTGGGCACGTCCGTCACCGCCGCGACGCGCCCCTCGTCGAGCCATTTGCGCACGATCGCGGCGCCGATATCCGGCTTGTTCTGGTGATCGCCGTAGACGATCTCCACCTTGAGGTCGCCGGCCTCGGGGGCGAAATCCTCGAGCGCGAACTCGGCGGCGACGACCGAGCCGTGCCCGGTCTGGTCGGCGAACGGGCCGGAGCCGTCATTCAAGACGCCGATGCGGATCAGGTGGTCGGGGATTTCGGCGCGGGCGGCGGCGCCCAGCACGGTCGGCAGAAGGGCGGCGGCGCAGGCGAGCAGCAAACGGCGCAAGCTGGACATGTTCCCTCGCAGGCCAGCGATATTCGCAGTAGAGCGGCCAGCTCACAATCGCCCTAATGTACAGTCCACGTCAGAATTGCTAATTTTTAATGTTGGGCGCGCAATAGTTTCTTGCCGAGCGGGACCACCACCATTACGAAATGATAACCCCAGATCGAGGGAGAAAAACCGGAGGATTGATCTGAGCGGGAACGGGTGGCTTGGCTCCTAGAAAATGGTCTTCCGGGCACTGCGCCAGTGCGCGGCCTGCCTGTGTCGGCCGAAGCGTGCCGGCCCTGGCTGGACGCCACCGCAGGAATCCGGGTTAGAGCTACGCTATCGCGAGGAGCGTAATGTACAGGTGGATCGCCTTGCTTGGCGTCGTTGTTGGCGGGTGTTCAGCGGCCACGCCACCTCGCTTAGGTTGTTTAGATCATCAACTTGAAGCGTGCCTGACAGAGCTAGCGTCAGGCATGAAAGTCCGCTCAGACAGCCTTGCTGTTGAACAATCAACTCACAACGAACGCGACGTCAATGGAAATCTGCGTCCGGGACACGACATTTTCTCTGTTCTTGGGTATTTGCCGAGTACAGGCGGGGCTATGCTGCTTCGCTTCAATATTACCCGCAGTGAACGAATTAAGAAAGCTGAGGCGATCCTTCCACAAAGCCCCATCTTTGCCCTAAGCGAAAGGGATTACGACCGGACCGGGCTCTTCGAAGCCGCTTATCTGATCCTGGGGGCTCGATGCGCTGACCTGAATAAGCTCTGGTTCTATCGTTTTTTTCACAACCAAGTGAAACCGCGCATGATCCAAAAGAGCGGGGCTGCCAAGATCATTCCGGGTCACGCTGGGACATTTACATCTTACAGAGCAGTAAACATTCCGTTTTGTGGCAAGAGGTTCTCTTTCTTTGAATTATCTGGTTACGACCCGGAAAATATTTTTACCAGCAACTCACGAAACTTCCATATAATTCCCTCGATTGCCTTCGAATGAAATTCCGAGACTGATCAGAGGTGCTGACTCGTCTTGTTTTGACGAAAGCCTTCCACCTCGAATCTCGTTTCCAGGGCCAGCCGGCACCTTTGGGACCTGTTCTGGTTATCCCGTCCCAGGATTGCGGCTCCAGCCCGGTTGGACGACGGAATCGAAGTTGTGATTGTCAAACTCGGATTGAAGCTGCGCGCCTACCGCTTTGAATCAGCGCTGCGATATGCTGGTGAGAGCACTTTTCCTACGGCTGAGCCCAAAAGCGATTCCAGCCCGCAGGAAAGTGCCTATGGAGCTCTTCTCGGCAATCCATAGTTGACGGATCTGGCGCGGCAAGTCATCCGGGCTTGCCGGAGGCGGCGCCTCGGGGCGACAAAATCCGCGTAGTCCGCGACCTGCCCGAAAAAAGGGGCGTTGGCGGGCACCGGGGATTGGCACCCCCGGGCACCCCCGGGCGCCCCCGGGAGCTTGGCCGAGCCGCCAACGTTGCGGCTTGGTGCGGGGGAAACGGAAAGGCCGACCAATGCTGTCGCTGCTGCACGAAAACCTGCCGCATCTGATTCATGCCTACGGCTATTGGGTCGTAGCCGGCCTGGTGGCGTTGGAATGCGTCGGGCTGCCGCTGCCCGGGGAGACGGCGCTGATCAGCGCCGCCATCTATGCCGGCACGACCCATAAGCTCGGCATCGTGCCGGTGGTCGCATCGGCCGCCACCGCGGCGGTCCTGGGCGGCATGTTGGGCTTTTGGATCGGCCGCGCCGCCGGCTACCCGCTGGCGCTGCGCTACGGGCGCTATGTCGGCCTCACCGAAAGCCAGCTGAAGCTCGGCCAATACATGTTTCTGCGCCACGGCGGAAAAATCGTGTTCTTCAGCCGCTTCATCGCGCTGCTGCGGGCCGTGGCAGCCTTTTTGGCGGGCGCCAACCGGATGGACTGGCCCCGATTCCTGCTGTTCAACACTGCCGGCGGCGTTGTCTGGGCCGGGCTGTTCGGCACCGGCGCGTATTTGCTCGGACGGCAGGTGCGCCACATCGAGGGCCCGGTCGGCATCGCCCTCCTGGCAGTGGTGGTCGCGCTCGTCATTGCTGGCGCTCTGTTTCTCCGCCACCACCACGCGGAGCTGCAGGCGCAGGCGGAGCGCGCCTTCCCAGGGTCCCTGCGCCCGCCGGAGCGCGCGGCCGGCGAGTGAGCCTGGCTCAGCCGTTATCCCGGCACCACTTGGCCACCTGGGCATGGGTGGCGAACCAGGAGCCCCCCTTCGCCTTGGCATGCGCGATCAGCCGCTCCAGCACCGGCACGCGGGAGCGATGGCCGATCACGTGCGGGTGCATGGTGAGCAGGAACAACCCGCGCTCCTCCCAGGCGCCGTCGAACTCCGCCGTGAAGATCTCCGCCACGGCCGAGGGCGGCGTGTAGGGGCGCAAGGTTGAGCCTCGCAACATGCCGAAATACACGTAATCGTCGCGAATCCATTCCGGCGGCAATTCGACGATGCCGGTCGGCTCGCCGTCGGCGGTGAGTTCGTACGGGTCGTCGTCGGCCATCAGGCTGCTGTCGTAGGAGAGGCCCATCTCGCGGATGATCGCGAGCGTGTTCGGGCTGAAATCCCAGCTCGCCGTGCGCATGCCGACGGGCGGCTGGCCGGCGATCCCGGTCAGCACCTCGGCGGCGCGGTAGGAAAGATCGCGCTCATCGACATGCTCGAGCCCGGTGTTCAGTTCGTGGATCCACGAGTGGATGCCGATCTCATGCCCGTCGGCGACGACGCCGCGCACTTCCTCGGGGTGCAGCAGGGCGGAGACGGCGGGGTAGAAGAAGGTCGCCGGGATCTGCTCGCGCTCCAGCAGCCGGCGGATGCGCGGCATGGCGGCACGCGCGCCGTACTGGCCCTGGCTGAGCCGCATCGGGCTGGCGTCGGCATCGCGCAGCGGGATGGTCTCGTGGTCGGCATCGAAGGAGAGCGCCACGGCGCAGCGCGCGCCACCCGGCCAGGATGCGGGCTTGAGGCTGCGGCCGGCGCGGGCCCGGTCGACCATCTCGCGCCAGACGGGCTCCGGCCACTCCCAGGGCTCGCCTTCCGCCTGCATTGCGTGACTTTTGGCCCGCGGCGGCGATCCGAACGCTACTTCAGCGGCACCGAGAAGTTCGCCCCGAAGCCGGGCATCAAGTGGCGCTCCTCGTAGCTCTGCGAGGTCGAGCCGGGCGAGAATCCGTCGCCGCGGAACTGGGCGTCCGGCCTGAACACGGTCGGCTTGAGCTGCGGATCCTCGCTCGCCCGCTCCACCGGCGCGTAGAGATCCTGGTTCGGCATGGGCGCCGGCACGTATGCCGGCGCGCCATTCGGTGAAGCGGGCGGGGCCGCGCCGGCGTGCGCAACCGTCCCGATCAGCAACACAAGCGCCAGCATGGGCGTCAAGGATGTGCGATTCATAGCGGGCGTTCCTCCGTTATTGCGTCCAGGCGGGCGCTGCCGCGGGGGTCTTGGGGTGGGTTGGTGGCGGGGCGGCCGAGCGGGCTCGGGCCCTGCTCGCGCCAAGCGTCGAGCGCCCATTTTACCGAGGGAAAGGCAATCCGGTCCACGGGGATCTCATGCCAGCCAAACAGCCCGACTTCCAGGCTTTCCGGCCCCGGCGCGTAATCGGGCGCGCCGGCGAAGCGGGCACGGAAGATCACCTGCACCTGCCCAATGCGGGCGATCGTGAAGACGGCAAGAACGCCGTCGATGACGATGGACGCCTCGGCCTCCTCGCGCGCTTCGCGGAGGGCGCCTTCCTCGACCGTCTCGCCGTGTTCCAGAAAACCGGCCGGCAGGGTCCAGAGCCCGTGCCGGGGCGGGATGGCGCGGCGGCAGAGCAGCACCCGATCGCCGGCGACCACCACCGACCCGACCACGACTTTCGGGTTCTCATAGGCGATATGCCCGCAGGCCGGGCAGACCAGGCGCTCGCGGGTGTCGCCGTCCGGTACGCGGCGAACGAAGTCCGGCATGAGTGGAAGACTGCACCCGAGACGGTTACCAAATCAATAATCGGGACCCGCCAAATCCGCCCGTGTAACAAAACTGGGCGGGCGTGAGCGTCGGGCCACACCCCCGGAGCCGTCAAGTCAGATGCAGCAACTCCGCCTTGAGATAGGCGGATTCCGGCAAGTGCGGATGGAGCGGATGGTCCGGCCCGGCCCCGCCCGCGTGCACGACGCGCCCTTCCCGCCCCGCCCGGTGCAGCCCGTCCGCCACCGCCGCCCCGAACGCCGCGGGATCGACGTGGTGGCTGCACGAGGCCAGGAATAGGAACCCGCCGGGTGCCACAAGTGGTGCCGCCAGCCGCGCCATGCGGGCATAGCCGCGCAAGCCCGCTCCGAGGTCCTTGCGCGCCTTCACGAAAGCGGGCGGGTCGCAAACGACGATCTCGAAGCGTTCCCCGAACGCCGCCAGCTCGGCCAACAGCTCGAAGGCGTCGCCCCGGCGGATCGCGACGCGCGAAAAGAGGCCGTTGCGCTCGGCGGCCTCCTTCGCGTGCTCGAGCGCCAGCGCGCTCGCATCGACCAGGGTCACATGCGCCGCCCCCGCTGCCGCGGACCGCAGGCCGAAGGCGCCGGTGTGGCAGAACACGTCCAGCACGCGCGCGCCGGCCGCGAGCGCTGCCACGCGGTCGCGGTGCGGGCGCTGGTCGAAGAACCAGCCGGTTTTCTGGCCGGCGAGCGGATCGACCGGAAAGACCACGCCGCCCTCCTCGACGACCGACGCCGCCTCCGCCCCGTGCAGCAGCCGGACTTCTTCCGAGAGGCCCTCCAGCCGGCGCACCGGCGCATCGTTGCGCGCGACCACCGCGCGCCAGGCGCGCACCTCCAGGAGCGCGGCGAGGATCTCAGGCAGGAGCCGGGCCATCCCCGCCGCGTTGGCTTGCAGCACGGCGACGTCGCCATAGCGGTCGATGACGAGGCCGGGCAGGCGGTCGGCCTCGGCATGCACAAGGCGATGATACGGCGTGTCGGTCACTTTCGCCCGCAACGCGGCGGCGGCGGCCATCCGCCCGGCGATCCAGGCCGCATCGATGACCGCATCCGGGTCCGCGTCCAGCCGGCGCCCGGCGATCAGGCTGTGCGGATTGAACATGAACGCGCCGAAGCGCCTTCCGTCATCGCCCTCCAGCCGAACGAGCGCGCCGCCGGGGATGTCCCGGTATTCCGGCTGCATGGCGATCTCGTTGCTGTAGGCCCAGGGGTGGCCGGCCTTCAGCCGGCGGCCCTCGCCGGGCTTGAGGCGAAGCAGCGGGCGCGACGGAGCCGCGTCCGCTCGGCGGCCGCTCAAGCAGCCCTCGTGCCACCCCACGAGCGAGTTCGTGGGGACCCCGCCTCGTCCCCGCGCAAGACCGCCCCGAGCGCGTCCACCAGCCGATCCATCATCGCATCGGTGTGCAGCGGCGTCGGCGTGAAGCGCAGCCGCTCGGCGCCGCGCGGAACGGTCGGGTAGTTGATCGGCGTCGCGTAGATGCCGAACCCCTCCAAGAGCTCGCGGCTGACCTCGCGGCAGCGGGCGGCGTCGCCGATGTGCAGCGGCACGATATGGCTGGGGGACGCCATGCGCGGCAGCCCGGCGGCGTCGAGCCGGCGCTTAAGCGTCTCGGCGCGCTCGAACAGGCGCGCGCGCAATTCGGGGGTGCGCCGGACGTGGCGCACGCTCGCCAGCGCCGCGGCGACCACCATCGGCGGCAGCGCGGTGGTGAAGATGAAGCCGGCCGCCGTCGAGCGGACGTAATCCACGACCTCGGCCGAGCCCGTGATGTAGCCGCCGTGCGAGCCGAACGCCTTGGCGAGCGTGCCCTCGATGATGTCGATCCGATGCGCCACGCCTTCGCGCTCGGCCACGCCGCCGCCGCCCGGGCCGTACATGCCGACGGCATGCACCTCGTCGAGGTAGGTCATCGCGCCGTGGCGCTCGGCGAGGTCGGCGAGCGCGCCGATCGGGGCGATGTCGGCGTCCATGGAATAGACGCTCTCGAACGCGATCAGCCGGGGCGCCGCGGCGGGTGCCTCGCGCAGCAGCGATTCCAGGTGCCCCACGTCGTTGTGGCGGAAGATGTGGCGCACCGCGCGGCTTCCGCGGATGCCGGCGATCATGGAGTTATGGTTCTTCGCGTCCGAGAACACGTGCCACGGGTTGTCGTCGCCCGCCGGCGCGCTGTTCAGGATGGTGGCGAGCGTCGCCTGGTTGGAGGCATAGCCCGAGCTGAACAGAAGCCCGGCTTCCTTCCCGTGCAGGTCGGCCAGCTCGGCCTCAAGCGCGTCGTGCAGCGGGCTGGTGCCGCTGATGTTGCGCGTGCCGCCGGCGCCCGCGCCCATCTCGCGCGCCGCCTCGCAGGCCGCCTCGATCGTGACCGGCGAAGTGCCCATGCCGAGATAGTCGTTGGATGACCAGACCAGCACCTCGGTGGTCTTCCCGTCCTTCTCCCGCGTATACATCGGGAAGCGCCCGGTCTGCTTGGCGAGCGGGGTGAACGAGCGGTAGCGGCCCTGCGCGCGGATCTCGTCGAGCGAGCGGCGGCAGAAGGCATGGAATGGATGCATGTGTCCGCGCTCTTTCGCTTGCCTGCTTTTCCTGGCCCGGCCGAGGCGTCCTCCCCGCGGGCCGGGGATCGCCGTGACGCCGCTACGCCGTCCACCTCGCGGGTCCGACATCCCATATGCCACCCGCCGCCCCGGCATCAAGACGACCCGCGCGCAGCCGGGCGCGCCAGCTTGAACCCCTGGCAAGCGGGCGCCACATCGGAGCGACAACAACCCTCAACGGACGGGTGCCATGACCAACGAGGAACGCGATCTCATCACGCGCTTCATCGCACGGGCGGCGGGCGCGCCGCAGGCGGGAGGGTTTGCGGGCTCGGTGCCCGCAGCGGCGCCCGCCCTGCCTCCGATCGACCCGGAGGCCGACGCGCTGATCAAGGATCTGTTCAACCGCTACCCCGAGGCGGCTTACCGCATCACGCAAATGGCGCTCGTCGAGGAGCAGGCGCTCATCGAGGCGCAGAACCGCTTCAAGCGGCTGGAATGGGAGCTTGAGCAGGCCCGCCAGCAGGCGCAGGAGACGCAGGCGCAAGCGGCGCAGTCGCGGCCCTCGCGCGGCCTATTCGGCGGCCTTTTCGGCGGTGGATCGGCGCCACCGCCCCCGCAGCAGCCCTACCAGCAGCCGCAGTACCAACAGCCGCAGTACCAGCCGCCACCCCCGCCGCAATACGGGCCGGGCTACCAGCCGGGCATGTTCCAGCGCTCGGGGTCCGGCTTCCTCGGCTCGGCGCTGACGACGGCGGCGGGCGTGGCCGGCGGCGTGCTGGCAGCCGACGCGCTCTCGAACCTGTTCTCCGGCCATCACGGCGGCTTCGGCGGCGGCGGGTTGGGCGGCAGCGGCGAGCAGTCGCCCTGGGCGGCGCAGCCCGCCGGCGCGGGGGGCAATCCCTGGGACAACGCGCAGAACCAGAACGACCCGAACTGGGACACCGCCAGCAATGCTCCGGACGCGGCCAACCAGGGCGGCTGGGATACCGCCGGCAATAACCCGGCGCCGGCGGCCGATCAGGGCGGCGGCTGGGGCGACCAGAGCAACGCCCCCGACCCGGGCGTCGACAGCTCCGGCATGGATGACTCGTCGGGCGGCGGCTTCGACGCCGGCGGCGGCGGGTTCGACGACACCTGATCCCGTTCGCGAACCGCCTCGCCGCTCACGCAGCGGGGTGCGGCAGTGCCATCCACTCCGGCACGCGCGGTAGCAGGGTCGCTGCGCCGCAGGACAGGCGCTCGGGCACGGCCTCGATGCGCACGAGCGCCAGCCCGAGTTGCCCCCGCCCGGAGCGCATCGCGCCGATCTCGCGGCCGGCGGCGTGGACCGGCGTGCCGGGCGCCGGCAGTTCGCCCTCGACGGTAACCGGCACCAGCCGCCGCTTGACCAGTCCGCGGTATTTGGTGCGCGCGGTCAGCTCCTGGCCGAGATAGCACCCCTTGGTCCAGGAGACGCCGTTCAGCTCGTCGAACCCGGCCTCCAGGAGCACGGATTTTTCCGCCTCCATGTCGCGCGAGCCGTCGGGGAGGCCGAGCGCCAGCCGATGCAGATCCCACTCCGCCTCGCCAGCGTTCGCCGGCAAGGGCCGGGCGGCCAGAATGCGCCACCCCGCCTCCGGCAGCCGCGAATCGGGCGCGGCGATCGCCCCGGGCGGCGGATCGAACGCGCCGCCCCAGGCGGCATGCACCGCAAGCTCCGCGGAAGCATCGCGCACGGCCACTTTCGAGCGCAGCCGGAAGCGCGACAGCCTGCGGACCAGCGCCTCGGCCTCGGCGCGCTCGCAATCCAGCACCAAGCGCTCGCCATCGCTCAGAATGAAGAAATCGGCGAGCCACTTGCCCTGCGGAGTCAAGAGCGCGGCCCAGATCGCGCGCCCAGGCACGGCCTCGGCGACATCGTTCGAGACGAGGCCCTGAAGAAACCCGACCCGATCGTCGCCGGCAACCTCGATCGCGCCGCGCGCGGGAAGGTGCGCCAGATGCGTCATGGCCAGAAGGAATGGGTCACCCGCCGTGCCGGCGCAAGAACTCCCCTCGCGCGGCTGGGGCCGAAATGCGAGAGAGACGCATGATGCAGCCGGCAGGAACGCAATCTGCGGCAGCCCGCGGCCCCGCGGCGCTGGATCGGCGCTGATGTGCGGCATTGCCGGGCTTATCCAGGCGGCCGATGCTCCGCCGCCGGATGCGGCGACGCTCGACTTGCTCACCCGCGCGCTCGCGCATCGCGGGCCGGATGGGTCCGGCCATGCCGTGCTCGGCCGCGTCGCCCTGATCCAGACGCGCCTCGCCATCATCGACCTCGCCGGGGGCGATCAGCCGCTGTTCGCCGGCTCGGCCGCGCTCGTCGCCAACGGCGAGATCTACAATTACCGCGAGCTGCGCCGCGAGCTGCCGGGCGCCCGCTTCGCGACCGAGAGCGACTGCGAGCTGCCGCTGCAGCTCTGGCTGCGCGACGGCGCGCGCTACACGCAGCCGCTACGCGGCATGTATGCGATCGCCATCCATGACCGGGCGGCGCGAACGGTGGCGCTCTCGCGCGACCCGTTCGGCATCAAGCCGCTCTATGTGGCGCACGGCGCGAACGGGCTGGCCTTCGCCTCCGAGCCGCAAGCGCTGCTCATCGCCGGACTGGCCGCCCGCGCCGTGCACGCGCCGGCGCGCGAGGAATTGCTGCAGCTTCAGTTCACCACCGGGGCGGCGACGATCTTTCCTGGCATCGAGCGCGTGCTGCCCGGCGAAACCCTGGTCTGCGGCGAGGGCCGCGTGCTGGAGCGCCGCCGCGCCGCCGCATTGCCGGAAGGCGAAGCGGAGCGGATCGGCGAAGAAGCAGCCCTCGCGCGCCTGGATCGCGCACTCGCCGAGAGCGTCGAGCTGCACCAGCGCAGCGACGTGCCCTATGGCATGTTTCTCTCCGGCGGCATCGACAGCGCCTCGATCCTGACGATGATGGCGCGCCTCAATGCCTCGCCGGTGCTCGCCTACACCGCCGGTTTCGCCGCCCCCGGCGTCGCCGACGAGCGCGCCGCCGCCGCCGCGGTCGCCAAGGCCGTCGGCGCGCGGCACGAAGCGATCGAGATCACCGAGGCGATGGTCTGGCGGCATCTGCCCGCGATCGTCGCCTGCATGGACGATCCGGCGGCCGACTACGCCATCATCCCCACCTGGTTCCTGGCGCGGCACGCGCGGGCGGACGTGAAGGTGGTGCTGTGCGGCGAGGGCGGCGACGAGATCTTTGCCGGCTACGGCCGCTATCGCAGCGCCATGCGGCCGTGGTGGCTGGGCGGGCGCGTGATCCACGCGCGCGGCAATTTCGACCGGCTCGGCGTCTTGCGCACGCGGCCGGCCGGCTGGCGCGACGGCATCGCGGCGGCCGAGGCACGCGCGCAGAGCGGCGGGCGCAGCCGGCTCGCCGCCGCGCAGGCCACCGACATCACCGACTGGCTGCCGCACGACCTGTTGCTGAAGCTCGATCGCTGCCTGATGGCGCATGGCGTGGAAGGGCGGACGCCGTTCCTCGATCCCGGGGTGGCCGCCGCCGCGTTTCGGCTGGCCGATGCGCTCAAGGTGCAGCGCGGCCGTGGCAAATGGATCTTGCGCAAATGGCTGGAGCGGCATTGCCCGGCGGCGCGTCCGTTCGCCCCGAAGCAGGGTTTTACCGTGCCGATCGGGGCCTGGATCGCGGGCCAGGGCGCGCGGCTTGGGCCGCTCGTCGCCGCGCAGCCGGGAGTGGCCGAGATCGCCGAGCCCGGCCGGGTCGCCACCCTGTTCCGCGCCGCCGCCGGCCGGCACGAGGGTTTCGCCGCCTGGACGCTGCTATTCTACGCGCTCTGGCACCGCGCCCATATCCAGGGCCTGCCGCCTGAGGGCGACGTGTTCGAGGCGCTGGCCGCGTGCTAGCCAAGCTTAATGTTCGTCGTCGGTGGAGACCGCTGGCTGCACCAATGTAATCCGGTCCCCCGGATAGACCTGTTCGAACCGACTGTGGGTCTGACACCACTCGGCGGCGGCCGGGGACAACCACCTTATAATCTGCAGAATGTTCTCGTAATGCCTTGACAGGTTCCACTGGATGATTGGCTCGTGATGCGCGACGCGGTTCCGTAGCGTACGGATTGGCGTTAGGGGACTGGAAAGGTCCCGGCGCCTTAGCCCCTTGCCGTCGGCGCGGCGAGCGATCTGATGCAGCGAAACCTGCCAGAGATCCTCGTAGGCAGGGCTCAACATTGCTGTCCAAAAGCTGAACGAGAGAGCGGCAACAATACGGCCGGCAGTGAGTTCCTTGCGCTCCTTTTGAAGGTCCTCCACGGCCTTCGCCAGCTGTTGGCGTTGGTGTTCGATCGCGAGGAGTCCCTCTTGCTCGAACCAGCGCGCCCCCCCTGTTGCCGACATGACCGTGTGAATTCGGTTTCGAAGCACGACCTCCAGGAGCTGGAGCGGGGTATAGAGCGCTTCGGAGACCCGGGTGTTGAGCGCATACAGTTCAAGCGCGCGCTGGCGGTCGCCGCCAGCCCATTCCAGATACCTGGCGAACCTCTCCAGAGACAGCGCTTGCTCGAATTCCTCTTGCACGCCCAATGCCTTACCCAAGCCCCTTGAAATAGGGTGGCCCACTGGCTATCTTCACCCCTGGAAACCCCGGTACCGTCTCTGCCTTTGGCACGCGGCCGGGGTAAATTTTTGGCCGATTGCTAGCTCGGCCGCTTCCCCCGCTGGAGCAAACGGCGTTGCTCTTTATCGTTTACGCTGGACCTCGGTGAATTCAGGCTCGATCTCCTGAATACGATTAACAAGTCCGTCGAGATTGTAAATATTGCTGTCGGGATCGCCATGCCGCGTGTAGCGATACACACGCTCTATGAGACCATCCTTCTGAAGTGCGCGGATATTATTCTGGATCGTCTTTTCGGTCATATTGATCCTTTCGGCCAGCTCCTTCTTGCTCGGGAAAGGTCGGCGGTCTGGTTCACGCCAGTAGTCGAGCAGTTGAATGATGATATTCATTTTGACGGGGTTTAGCCGCAACCTGCTCTGCGCCTGGATGAGGATGGATGGAATTCCCGTGTAGCCGTGAGCGAGAACCGCTTTGCCCCAGATCCGCTCCGTCGAAGAGACGCGGCGGTTGTCAGGCTTCTGGAACAGCAGGACGTTACTCGCGGGAGGTGAGTCGGTCATGGCAGTTTCTCCGTCCTGCATCAGCTACGAAGGCGCCTCTTTGTTTTCAATGCGGACAGGCATGAGGGGTGGGGAAAACGCAGGGGCCACCCGCGTCGGTGTTACTTCTGCGATGACACGTGTACATTATTGGGTATGTGCTGTTTATGTGGTCGGCGGCCGACCTGAGGTCAGGGCCATTGCCGCCCTGAGGTGGGGGCAAACATTTCCCCTCGTTGTGGGCAAAAAACTTCGGGATAGGGGTAGGAGTCGATGCCCGCGCATTACGACCTGCTGATCCGGGGCGGTGTCTGCGTGCTGCCCTGGGGCACGGAGAGCACCGATGTCGGCGTGCGCGGGGGGAAAATCGCAGCGCTCGGCGTCGCCTCGGATGCCGGCGCCGACGCGACGATCGACGCGACCGGCCTCCATGTTCTGCCCGGCCTGATCGACCCGCACGTGCATCTGCGCGATCCCGGCGATGCCGCCGTCGAGAGCATCCCGACCGGCACCAGGGCGGCCGTGCTCGGCGGGCTCGCCGCCGTGTTCGACATGCCGAACACCACTCCCGCCATCACCGACGCCGCGCGCCTCGCGTGGAAGCAGGAGTATGCAGAGGGCGCGGCCTGGTGCGACATCGGCCTCTACGTCGGCGCCACCAAGGAGAACATCGCCGAACTGGCGGAACTCGAACTCGGCCGCGGCGTGTGCGCGATCAAGGTGTTCGCCGGCAGCTCGACTGGCGACCTTCTTGTGGAGGACGATGCGAGCCTGGAGCGGGTGATGCGGAGCGGGCGGCGGCGCATCGCCTACCACAGCGAGGACGAATACCGGCTGCGGGCGCGCCGGGCGAAGTTCAAATCGGGCGACCCTTACGCGAGCCACATGCAGTGGCGCGACAAGGAGACCGCGTTCCTGGGCACCCGCCGGCTCATGGCGCTGGCGCTCAAGACGCAACGGCCGGCGCATATCCTGCACGTGTCCACGGCCGAGGAGCTGGCGTACCTCGCAGGCTACCGCGACATCGCGACCCTCGAGGTGCTGGTCAACCACCTCACGCAGGTGGCCCCCGAGTGCTACGAGCGGCTGGGCGGCTTCGCAGTGATGAACCCGCCGATCCGCGACCGCCGCCACCTCGACGCCGCCTGGGCGGCGGTGCGCGACGGCACGGTCGATACGGTCGGCTCGGACCACGCGCCGCACAGCCGCGCGGCGAAAGAAAGGCCGTGGCCGGAGTGCGCCGCCGGGCTCACGGGGGTGCAGACGCTCGTTCCGATCATGCTCGATCACGTCAACGCCGGGCGGCTCGGCCTCCCGCGCCTCGTCGATCTCATGTGTGCCGGGCCGGCGCGCGTCTACGGCGTGCTCGGCAAGGGCCGCCTCGCTGCCGGATATGACGCGGATTTCACGCTCGTCGACATGCAGCGGCGGCGGCGGATCGAGGAATCCTGGATCGTTTCGCCCTGCGGCTGGACGCCGTTCGCCGGGATGACAGTCACGGGCTGGCCGGTGGCAACGATCGTGCGCGGGCAGGTCGTGATGCGCGAAGACGAAGTGCTCGGCGCGCCGCAGGGCCGGCTGGTGCGGTTCCGCTGATGCCCATGTCAGCTGGCGAGGCGAAAATCTTGACTTCTCCACCGGCCGGCAAAAAAGCAAAGCCGCCCGAAGGCGGCTCGCAAGCTCCTTAAGGCTCTGGACGCAGGCAAAACGCTGTTTGCCGGCTCAGAACTCCTGCTTCGTCGGCCTGAACAAGATCTCGTTTACGTCCACATCATCCGGCTGGCTGATGGCGAACGCGACCGCGCGCGCGAACGAATCGGCAGGAATCGCGATCTCATAGGCCTTGCGGACTCTCTCGGCGGTATCTGGCTCGGTTGTACTCTTGGGGAGTTCCGTGGCTACCAGGCCCGGCGAAATGACGGTCGTGCGGATGTTGTAAGGCTTCACTTCCTGGCGCAGTCCTTCGGAGAGGGCTCGCACGGCGTGTTTGGTGGCCGCATAGACTGCGAAGCCGGGCCCGACCTTATGGCCGGCCACAGAAGAGACGTTGATGAAATGCCCGGCTTTCTGCTGCTTCATATACGGCAGCGCCGCGGCAATGCCGTACAGCACGCCCTTGATGTTCACATCAATCATCCGGTCCCACTCGTCGATCTTGAGGCGCTCGAGCGGCGCCTGTGGCATCAGCCCGGCATTGTTCATCATCACATCAATCCGCCCGTATGCCTGCGCGGCGGCGTCGACCAAGTTCTTGACTTGCTCGCGGTGGGTGACGTCGGTTGTCACGGCGATAGCCTTGCCGCCGCTGCGGGTCAGCTCGCGAGCCAGCGCCTGGATGCGATCCTGGCGGCGCGCGCCCAACACCACGCTCGCGCCCTGCGCGGAGAGATGCCGCGCGGTTGCCTCCCCGAGCCCGCTGCTCGCCCCCGTGATGACGACGACTTTTCCTTCGATGTTATTACTCACAAATTCCACCCTCTACTTCCAGTGGCCGTTCAGCGGCCTGACAACTTCATAAGCTCT
>Ga0073928_10005255_pt1 | contig 18328 bp, 16 predicted proteins | sample PaiPotPPA55metaG_FD_76969 | JGI IMG/M metagenome (GOLD analysis project Ga0073928, IMG submission 76969) | Iron sulfur acid spring bacterial and archeal communities from Banff, Canada, to study Microbial Dark Matter (Phase II) - Paint Pots PPA... ... | reverse complement strand
ACTGCTCGAAGACGGGCCGCGCGCGGTCGAAGTTCTCTCGCAGCTCAAGGGTTTGGGCGTGCGGCTGTGCATCGACGATTTCGGAACCGGCTATTCGTCGTTGCGCTACCTCCATCAGTTCCCCATCGACGCGCTCAAGATCGACCGTTCGTTCGTGAACGGCAAGAGCGGCGGGATCGCAAACGAACCGATCGTGCAGATGGTCGTCACGCTCGGCCAGTCGCTCGGTATGGACGTCATCGCCGAAGGCATCGAGAGCGGCATGCAGCGCGAAAAGTTGATCGCGGCCGGGTGCAGCGTGGGGCAGGGCTTCTACTTCGCGCGCCCGATCGACCGCCTCGAAGACGTCGAGCCGTGGTTAGGCGAACAGCTGCTCGCCGAAAGCGGCTAGCGCCGCGTAGCGGCTAGCTTCAGCGTCGCGGCGAGCCGCCACTCGATCGCACGGAGGTGCCGCTCGATCGCACCGAGGTCATCGTATGCGGCGTCACGCCGGTCATCACGTGAGGCGAGACCGGCATGGACACGCGATGCGGCGCGGGCGGATGCGTCACCGGAATGCCGGTGTGGGGCGTGACGGGAACGCCACCCCGCCCGTTGCGGCCGTTCTGGACCGGGATCGCGTAATAGAAGTACCCGGGCCCGGCGAAGCAGCACGGCCCGAACGGAGCGCCGTACCAGCCGTAGAACCCGTTGAAGAAGCCGTTGTTGAACCCGTAGGGGCCGCTCGGCCCGAAGTATTGTGGGTACGCGTTCCCGCCGTACGGCCCGAAGTAGTATCCGCCGGCCGTGTTCGGCGCATCGCCCGGAATGTCGGAGGATACCGGGCCGACGTCGATTTCATCGGCGTCGAACGTCGTGCCGTCGGTGTGACCGTAGATCGTCACCGCTTGCCCGACGGCGAGCGTGATGCCGGTCGGGACGATGACGGTGCCGTCGCGCAGGGTAACGCTATCGGAAAATCCGCGGTCGTCGGTCAGCGTGAGCGCGTACCTTGCGGGCAGTGCTGCAATCGATCCCGAGATTGATTCTTGGCCCGTCGCGTAGCTCGGCACGTCGGCGCGAGCCGCTCCCGGGGCAATCGAGACCGCCAGGAGCACCGCCGCCGCCGTCATCGTCCAAAACGCTCGCTCGTGGATCATCGCGTTCCTCCCCTGGGACGTTCAACTCCACGGGTTCACGAAAGAGTGGCGGTTTACCCGGCGAAGGACCCCAGATGATCGCTCAACGCCGCGTGCCCCTTTCGCGGACGCTCCTGATTCGTGCGCTCTTGGTCCTGTGCGGCTCGGGCCTCATGACGCTCGGTTCCCGCATCTCGGTCGACGTCGGAACCGTTCCGGTCACGGCGCAGACCTTGGCCCTTCCGCTCGTCGTCGCGCTGCTCGGCACGCGCCAGAGCGTCTTTGCGATGCTGGTCTACCTCGGCGAGGGCGCGCTCGGGCTACCGGTATTCGCGGGGGCTCGCGGCGGGCCGGCGGTCTTGGCCGGTCCGACGGCGGGTTACCTGTGGTCGTTTCCGGTCGCCGCCTGGGCGATCGGATCGCTGTACGACGTCGGCTTCGCCGCCCGCTATGCGACGCGTTGGATCGCGGTATTCCTCGGGATCGGCATCGTGTTCGTGTGCGGCGCGGCCGTGCTTGCAATGTATCTCGGCCCCGCGGGCGCGATCGCGTTCGGCGTCGCTCCGTTTCTCGTCGGTGACGTCGCGAAGGTGACGATCGCAGCGGGCGCGCCGAAACTCTGGCCCAAGCTCGCCGCGCTCCTGCGCATCTAAAACCGGCGCTACGATCGGGTCGCGATGAAGCGCAGCGCGGCCGCGAACTCCGCGCGTTCTGCCGGGCTGCCGATCGAGACGCGAACGCACCCGTCGAGCGGCGCATGGTGCGGCTTTCGAACGTGGATCCCGCGCTCGAGCAACGCAGCGACGACGGTTTCAGCACGCACTCGGGCGCCGAAATCGAACAGCACGAAGTTCGTGACCGACGGCCGCACGAGGATGCCCAATTCCGCCCCGAGCGCCGCATACTCGTCGCGGCCGGCCGCGACGCGCCTCACGACGTCGTCGATGAACGCAGCGTCGGCGAGTGCGGCGGTCGCGGCCGCTTGCGCGGGCCGGCTGACGCCGTAGAGCAGGCGCACCGCCTCGAGCGCCGCGATCGTTTCCGGCGGCGCGAGCGCGTAGCCGACCCGTAAGCCGGCAAGCCCGTATTCTTTCGAGAACGTGCGCAGCCGAATCATCCGCGCGTCGAGCGCGGCCGGCGGAAAACGCTGCGGCTCCGTGAGAAAATTCGCGTACGCTTCGTCGTGAATGACGAGCGAACGCTCGGGCAGCGCCTCGAGAAACGCGATGACCCGATCCCATTCGTAGTACGAACCGCTCGGGTTGTCGGGATTGGGAAAAAAGACGAGCGCGCCGCCGGCGCGCTTGGCCGCTGCGACGAAGCCCTCGAGATCGAGCCGGCCGCTCTGCGCGTACGGCACGCGCTCGAGCGCCGTTCCGTAACCGAGCGCGTGCATCTCGAAGGTCGGGAACGAACCGAGTCCCGAGATCGTGGCGCCGCCGGGCGGCACGAACGCCCGCACGATCCAGCCGAGCAGATCGTCGATGCCGGCGCCGACGGTCACGGACTCGCGCGCCACGCCGTGGTGGGCCGCAATCGTCTCCCGCAGCACCCCGCACGAAGGATCGCCGTAGCGCGACGGGTCTGCGGCTTGGGACTGCAGCGCGGCAAGCGCGCTCGGCGCCGGGCCGAACGGCGACTCGTTGCTTCCGAGCCGCACGATCGCGTCGCGGCCGGCGGCGCGCGCGATCTCTTCGGGACCGATCAGCGCCGCATGCGCGACGCCTTGACTGATTCCGAGCGGCGCCAGCGGCAGCTTCACGGCTCCTCGCGAAACCAGACGATCTGCTCGGTCGTCGCGAGCAAGTCGCCGCGTTCGCTCCAAACCTGCGCCGACGCGTCGAAGTAGCCGTGCGCGGCGCGCCGCATGCGGCAGGCGTTCAACACGAAGCCGTTGCCCGCCGCGTCGAGTTCCGCCCGATCGGCGTGGAAGAACGCGTTGAGCGTAACGCTCGACACGGGGATCCGCCGCTTCAAGCGCAGGAAAATCTGCGGGATGCCCGCGTCGCAGAGCGCGGCGAGCGTTTCGTAATCCATCGCCGGCGCGTCGAGCGCGCGCATCCACGTGACCGTCGCACCATCGATCAGCTTCGGAAAGATCGTACCTTCGGCGAACCGGAAATCGAGCCGTTGCAAAAACGGCAAGGCGCCCGGCATTTCGAAGCGCCGCAATTCTTCGGGACGCTGCACGGCCGGCGGTGCCACTTCGAGGAACTGCGGCGTCGGGCGCCGCTCGGCCGTGACGATCGTCGCGAATGCGCACAGCACTTGCGCACCCTTCTGGATCTGCGTCAGCTCGGCCGACCAGAAGGACGTCGACCGGTTGCGCCGCAGGGCCCGCAGCCCGATCGCAAATGGACCAGGCTCCATGGCGCCCGCGAAATCGAGCGACAGCGAGAGCGGCGCGCCGACGGCCGCTGTTTCCGAGAGAACGCAGTGCACGAGCACCGCGGCGATCCAGCCGCCGAACGGACCGATGAGATTCCAGTACGCGGGATCGGTCTGCGCCGCGAAGGTGCGCTCGCCCGTGCGTTCGATGCGAGCGCCGTCATACAGTGAGCTCATCTGATGGCGCGGTGGAACGCTATCCGGTAACGTTCAACGATCCAGCAGCGAGCCCGGGGACGCCGCGCACTCGGTGACCCAGCGCTCGACGGCATCCGCTTGGCGCGGAAGCCCGTCGCTGAGGATGCGGCATCCGTCGGTCGTGATCAACACGTCGTCCTCGATCCGAACGCCGATCCCGCGGTAGCGCGGCGGAACGGTCGCGTCGTCGGGCTGGAAGTAGAGCCCGGGCTCGACGGTGAGCACCATGCCGGCCTCGAGTTTGCCGTACTTGTACGTCTCCTTCCGGGCGGCGGCGCAATCATGAACGTCGAGGCCGAGCATGTGGCTGACGTTGTGCAGCGAGTACCGTTTGTAGAACAAGTTGGTCTCGCGCAGCGCCTCCTCGGCCGGCATCGGCAAGATCCCAAGGCGTTCGAGCCCGTGCGCGATGACCTCCATCGCCGCTGCATTCGGCGCCAGGAAGTCGTTGCCGGGCATGCACGCGTCGAAGCCCGCTTTCTGCGCGGCGAGGACGAGTTCGTAGATTGCGCGCTGTTCCGGCGAGAAACGGCCGGAAATCGGAATCGTCCGCGTCACGTCGGCCGTGTAGAGCGTCGTCGTCTCCACGCCGGCGTCGAGCAGCAGCAGATCGCCCGAGCGGAGCGGCCCGTCGTTGGCGTTCCAATGCAGGATACAGGCGTGTTGCCCGGCCGCGGCGACCGTGCCGTACCCGACGTCGTTTCCCTCAACGCGCGCGCGCAGATTGAAGACGCCTTCAACGTAGCGCTCCGTTGTCGATGCGGGGAGCGCGCGCAAAACGTCCTCAAACCCGCGCTTCGTCGATGCGATCGCGCGCTCGAGTTCGGTGATTTCCGTATCGTCCTTCACGAGTCGCATCTCGGAAAGGAAGGCCGCCAGCTCCTCGTCGCGTTCCTTCGAGGGCGGGACCTGCGCGTCGAGCGCGGGGTCGAGGCCGCGCAGAACGCGCACCGTTGCCGGGTCGTTCGCAAGCGCCGCGATCGCCGCTTCGAGTTCGGGCAGTCCGCGCGCCGTCATTCCGAAGCGCGCAGCGCTCTCGTCGACGCCGAGCCGCGGCCCGACCCAGAGTTCGCCGTTGACGCGATCGGTGAAGAACGCGGCGTCGCTCCGACCCGGATTCGGTTCGACGTAGAGGCATGAGGTATGATCGCCGCCGGGCCGCGGCGTGAGCACGAGGACGCAGTCGGGCTCCATGGCGCCGGTGAGGTAGTAGAAGTCGGTGCCCGGCCGAAAGCGATACGTCGTATCGTTGGCGCGAACTTTTCGGCGGCCGGTCGCGATCACGAGTGCGTCGGTTGGAAAGCGCCGCGAGAGCGCCGCGCGGCGCGCTGCAAACTGCGCGCTACCCGCGAGCGGCTGCGCGCTCGAGCCCCGCGGCTCCCATTGCGTGACCATGAAATCGAGCAGCGCCTGAGGCGGTCCCTCGTCGTGGGGGGCTACGGCCGGCGGACCTTCGGGCGCTTCGAGCGCTTTCGTGGCTTCGATCATGGGCAGTGGTTCGGCACCGGCGGCCACGACGCTTGCACCACGCGCGGCTCAGGGCAAGCTGAGCGGCCGGTAGCGGATGCGGTGCGGGCGCGCGGCTTCTTCGCCGAGCCGCTCGCGCTTGTTGGCCTCGTACTCGGCGTAGTTGCCGTCGAAAAAGTACGCGCGGGAATCGCCTTCGAACGCGAGGATGTGCGTCGCGATGCGATCGAGGAACCAGCGATCGTGGCTGATCACGAGCACGGTTCCGGCGAATTCGCCAAGCGCATCCTCGAGCGCCCGCAGCGTTTCGACGTCGAGATCGTTCGAGGGTTCGTCGAGCAGTAGCACGTTGCCGCCGCTGAGCAGCGTCTTTGCGAGGTGCAGCCGGCCCCGCTCGCCGCCCGAGAGCAATCCGACCTTCTTCTGCTGATCGCCGCCCTTGAAGTTGAACCGCCCGAGATACGCGCGTGAGCCCATCTCGAAGCGGCCGACCATCACGACGTCGCGGCCGCCGCTGACCTCGTCGAAGACGGTCTTGTCGCCGGCGAGCGCATCGCGCGTCTGATCGACGACGGCGAGTTTGACCGTTGGTCCGATCGTGATCTTGCCGGCGTCGGGTTTCTCGGTGCCGGCGATCATGCGAAACAGTGTCGTCTTTCCGGCGCCGTTGGGACCGATGATGCCGACGATGGCGCCGGCGGGAACCGTGAAGCTGAGATCGTCGACCAGCAGCCGGTCGCCGTACGCCTTGCGAACGCCCTCGAACGCGATGACGCTGTCGCCCAATCGTTCGGCAACCGGAATGAAGATTTCGCCCGTCTCGTTGCGGCGCTGATATTCGTAGCTCGAGAGTTCCTCGAACCGCGCGATGCGGCTCTTGCTCTTGGCATGACGCCCCTTCGCGCTCGAACGGACCCATTCGAGCTCGCGTTTGAGCGCCTTGCGGCGCGCGGATTCGGCGGCCTCTTCGGCCGCGAGCCGCGCCTGTTTCTGATCGAGCCACGAACTGTAGTTGCCCTTCCACGGAATGCCGCGGCCGCGGTCGAGTTCAAGGATCCATTCGGCGGCGTTGTCGAGGAAGTAGCGGTCGTGGGTAACGGCGACGACCGTTCCCGGAAAGCGCTGCAAGAAATGCTCGAGCCACTCCACGCTCTCGGCGTCGAGATGATTAGTCGGCTCGTCGAGCAGCAGCATGTCGGGCTTGGAGATCAACAGCCGGCACAGCGCCACCCGGCGTTTCTCGCCGCCCGAAAGCGGGCCGATCTTCGCGTCCCACGGCGGAAGGCGCAGCGCGTCGGCCGCAACTTCCAGTTGTTGCTCGACGCTGTCACCGTCGCTCGAGAAGAGGACCGCTTCGAGCTTGGCTTGTTCGCTCGCGAGCGCGTCGAAATCGGCGTCGGGATCGCCATAGGCGGCGTAGATCTCTTCGAGCCGTTTGCGAGCGGCGAGCGTTTCACCGAGCGCTTCCTCGACGGTCTCGCGCACGGTCTTGTCGGGATCGAGCCTCGGCTCTTGCTCGAGATAGCCGATCGTGAGCTTCGCCATCGGCTTGGCGTCGCCCGAGATATCGGTATCGACGCCCGCCATGATGCGCAGGAGCGTCGACTTTCCGGCACCGCTGAGCCCCAGAATGCCGATCTTCGCGCCCGGAAAGAAGCTGAGCGAGATGTCCTTGAGGATCTCGCGCTTCGGCGGGACGGTCTTGCCGACCCGATTCATCGTGTAGACGTACTGCATCGCCGGCCGTGCTTCGCGCTGACCGCGCGGCGACCTCGGGAGCATTGGTCGCGCGCGAGCGTGCGAGGGAAGCGTGAGCTTTGCAGGTAACGGCCGTTTGGCTATGGCGCGTACGGAAAGGCCCCGGTTCGCGATGCGCGATCGGCTGGGCGAACTCACGATCCGCGGCCTGCTGCTGGGCGGCGCGATCACGCTCGTTTTTACCGCGGCCAACGTGTACCTCGGCCTCAAGGTCGGCCTCACGTTCGCATCGTCGATTCCGGCCGCCGTCATCTCGATGGCGGTCCTGCGCGCGTTGCGCGCGGGAACGATTCAGGAGAACAACATCGTCCAGACGGTCGCTTCGGCCGCCGGCACGCTCTCCTCGATCATCTTCGTGCTGCCGGGCCTCGTGATGGTCGGCTGGTGGACCGGCTTTCCGTTCTGGGAAACCTTCGGCGTCTGCGCGATCGGCGGGATTCTGGGCGTCATGTATTCGGTGCCGCTGCGCCGGGCGATGGTCACGACCTCCGATCTTCCGTATCCCGAAGGTGTCGCGGCCGCCGAGGTCCTGATCGTCGGCGCGGGATCGCGCCGCGAGGAGACGGCGGCGGAGAACAACGTCGGCTTGTTGACCGTCGTCGTCGGAGCCGTCGCCTCGGCCGGCTTCGCGATCGTCGTCGCGATGCGGCTGTTCATCGACGAGATCGACACGTTCTTTCGCGTCGGACCGGCGTCGACGGGGATGGGCCTCGCGCTGTCGCTCGCGCTGGTCGGCGCGGGCCACCTGATCGGTCTTTCGGTGGGCCTCGCGATGCTGTTCGGACTGTTCGTGTCGTGGGGGATTGCAACGCCGGTGCTCACGGCGCTCCATCCGGCGGCCGGCACGGCCGCCGAAGTCGCGAACGCCGTGTGGCGCCATCAAGTGCGTTTCATCGGCGCGGGCGCAATCGGCGTCTCGTCGCTGTGGGCGCTGGGCCGTTTGGCGCGCCCCGTGGTGAGCGGCGTCGTTGCGTCACTCGCGGCGTCGCGCCGGATCGCGCAAGGCGATGCGGATGCATTGCCGCGCGTCGAGCGCGACATTCCGATCGGCACGGTCGCGCTGATCAGCCTTGCGTGTCTCGTGCCGCTCGCCGTGCTGTTCGCGATCTTTCTCGGCGGCGGAGCGCTCGCGTCGAGCGTGGTGCTGCTGACGATCGGGGCGATCGTGTACGTCGTGATCGCCGGATTTCTCGTCGCCGCGGCCTGCGGCTACATGGCCGGGTTGATCGGTTCGTCCAACAGCCCGGTTTCGGGCCTCGCGATCCTGACCGTGCTCGGCGCATCAATGCTACTGCTCGCGATCGCGAAGAGCACGAATCCGGCCGTGGCGCCCGCCCTCGTCGCGTATGCGCTCTTCGTCACCGCGGTCGTCTTGTGCGTCGCAACGATCGCGAACGACAACCTCCAGGATCTCAAGACGGGTCAACTCGTCGACGCGACGCCGTGGAAGCAGCAGGTGGCGCTCATCGTCGGCGTGATCTTCGGCGCGATCGTGATCCCGCCGATCCTGGATCTCGTCAACCACGCCTACGGATTCGCCGGCGCTCCGATTCGTCACGGCGCCGCCGCCTCGATCGCCGCTCAGCCCCTGCCGGCGCCGCAGGCCACCTTGATCTCCGCGCTCGCGAAAGGCGTCATCTCGGGCGACATCCCTTGGAACCTCATCGGGATCGGGGCGCTCGTCGGGCTCGCCATCATCGGAATCGATGAACTCTTGCGGCTGCGCAAACTCGCGCTGCCGCCGCTCGCGGTCGGGTTGGGCATCTACCTGCCGCCCGGTACGATCCTACCGGTCGTCATCGGCGCGGTCGCAGGACACTACTACAATCGACGGACCGCGCGCGCGCGCAATCCCGAAGCGGCGCAGCGGCTGGGCGTGCTGCTCGCTTCGGGCCTCATCGTCGGCGAGAGCTTGTTCGGCGTATTGCTCGCCGGCATCATCGTCGCGAGCGGCAAAGGAACGCCGCTCGCGGTCGTCGGCGATTCGTTCGCGACAGCCGCGAACGTGATCGGGGGCCTCGCGTTTGCTGCGGCGATTGCGGGTATGTATCTCTGGATCGACCGAGCCGGACGAAAGTTCGTGTGATCCGGCGCGCGGGGTGAGCCCGCGCACAGTTCGTTTTTTCGCGTACGGGTCACACACTGGGCACGTTCGAACGCTACTGCCCAAACTGTTCGTGATATGGTCGAAAATGTAAGAGAGGCGGCAACTCGCCGCCGGTTGGAGCCGATGGACTGGAATACCCTGCCCGATCTTCTCGCCCTGACGGCACTGGTTGCCGTCTTTGCTTCGCTGTTGCCACGGGATCCCGACAGCGATTTGCGACTGTGGCTGACGGGCTGGGCGCTGATCGTCGTGCATTTTGCCGCGAAATTCTCCGACGCGAGCGGGACGAAGATCGTTCCGTCGCTCCTGACGCTCGGGACGCTCGAGCTCGCGGGACTCACCTTCATGTGGGCCGCCGTTTCACGGCGCGTGACGCGCGCGGGATTCGTCGTCTTCTTCTCGCTTGCGCTACCGCTACTGGCCTACATGGCGCTCGGCGTGTGGAACGTCACCGCGCCGACGCCGTACGTGTGGGACGCGGTCGCCGTCGTGATCTTTCCGGCGGTCGCGTTTGCCTACGTGCTGCGCAAGCGGCCGGCCGACTTTGCGCTCGCGATCACGGCCTGTTTCGTGCTCGGCGTCTCGCTGCTCGTCGTCATCCGCTTCGACGGCAATCCATCCGACGGCATCGACAACATCCTCACGTGGCTGTACTTGGGTGCCGCCGCGCTTCACTGGCGGCGGCATCCCCGGGCGACTGCCGGCGTGCTCACGACGGTCGGCGGATTCATCGCGTGGGGGCTCGTGTTTCCCGCGGGCGATGCGCTCGCGACCTGGGCGCCGCACCTCCACATCGACGACGCGGCCTATAACATTCCGAAGTACGTCGTCGCGATCGGCGTCATCTTGACGCTGCTCGAAGCGCAGGTCGAGCGCACGACGTATTTCGCGCTCCACGACGACCTGACCGGTCTCCCCAACCGCCGCCTCCTCGAAGACCGTTTGAGCGGCGCGCTCGCCCGCGCCCGCCGCGGCGGAACGAAGGTCGCGATGCTCACGATCGATCTGGACCACTTCAAGGCAGTCAACGACTCGTTCGGCCACCATGCGGGCGACGAATTCTTGCGCACGGTTGCGCAACGCTTCGCCCGGCGCGTTCGCAAGACCGACACATGCGCACGGCTCGGCGGGGACGAGTTCCTCGTGATCGCCGACCGGATCGAGGACCGGGCCGCCGCCGAGCGATTCGCGCACGACATCCTCGCGACGCTGAGCGACCCGATCCGGCTGCGCGGCCAAGACGTCTACGCGGGAGCGAGTATCGGCGTCGCGCTCTACCCGGACGACGGCACGGATTCCGAAACGCTGCGTCACGTCTCCGATACCGCGATGTACCGCGTCAAGCAGCTGAACCGCCGCGCTGAGCGGATCGCCCCGGAGTCACGCGCCGCCGGCTGAGCGTTCCCCGAGCGAACCGGCGCGTGCGCTGCGTCATATCGGCGCCGCAGCTCGCCGTGCGCTACGCATTGCCGGCCGAAAGCTTCATAAGGAAGGAGTTCCACCGTCTTGCCAATGGCCCGGCCCCGCCAGGGGATCACGCCGTGGATGCTGCTCTTGGCTGCCGCCGTCGTGCTGCCTATTTTGCTGTTGCTCGGAACGTCCGTTCGCGACGTCAGCCGCCAGATTTCGGTCGGTCGCGGCGAACTCGACGGCCTCGGGTACGTTGGAGCGCTGCAACGCGTGTTCGACGACGCGTCGGCGCCGGTTGCTTGCGACGGCCGCCAAACGTCCGCGAACCTCGCGGGTGACGTCGGCCGCGTCGACGCACTCGAACGCCGCAATGCGCTCGGGCGCGATGACTGGCGCTCGGCGCTCTCGAGCCGCGATTCGCACGCCGCCGACGGCGGTTTCGCGGCCCAGCTGACGGGCCTTTTCCCGATCGTCGCCGATCGCAGCGGGTTGACGTACGATCCCGATACCGCCGGCATCGATCTCGCCGATGCGCTCACCTACCGGCTCCCGGTCGCGATCGATCAGTTGGAGCGCGCACGGTCGTTGCTATGCGAGCCGAACGCACAAACAACCGCGACGCGCCTGCAAATCTCACTGCATGCGGGCCATGCCGAGGGCTATCTCAGCGACGGGCTCGGCGAAACGCTCGAAGCTGCCGGCATGTATTCCGGACTGCCGGCGGCCGTCGGAGCCGACGGTGCGCGAACGCGCGCCGCAACGACTCGCGCACTCGATGCGCTTGCCGTGTTTGCCGCCAAACCGTCTCCGGCTGGACACGCTCGGGCGTCGGTCGCCGCCGCCCGCGGTGTGTCGGAACTCAAACGATTGGCACGCGACATCGACCCAGCCCTCGGCGGCATGATCGCGCGCCGGCTCGATGGGCTCGAATACCGCCGCACGCAGCTGCTCGTCTTGGGGACGATCGCGATCGTCGCGGCCGCGTTCATCGTGCTGTTCGGCACGCGGACGGCCCTGCAGCGCGCCGAACTCGGCCGCGTGCGCCGCACCGCGCTCGAATTTCAATATCACGCGATGCACGACGCGCTCACGGGGTTGCCAAACCGATCGGCGATGCTGGCCAGAGTCGACGAGGCGCTCGACCGTTCGCGCGCGCATCGCGGCGGCGCGGCCGTGCTCTTCGTCGATCTCGACAACTTCAAGTTGATCAACGACAGCCTCGGCCACGCGGCGGGCGACTCCGTCTTGTGCATCGTCGCCGAACGGTTGCGCGCGGTCTGCGCGACCGAGCCGGATCTCACCGTTGCGCGCTTCGGAGGAGACGAATTCGCGATGCTCTTGGCTGAAGCCGATGGATCGGCCGTGAAGAATCGCGTCGCGACCGTCGTTCGGCAGATCACGACCACGCTCGCCGACCCGGTGACGATCGAGTTTCCCTACGAGCAACGCGTCGTCATTACGGCGAGCGTCGGCGTCGCGGTCTTCGACAGCGTCGCCGGCAACGATCGATGCGCCGCCGATCTTCTGCGGGAAGCCGACGCCGCGATGTACGAAGCCAAATCCAGCGGTCGCGCGCAGGCGGCGACGTTCGGCCCGGCGATGCGCGAGCGCGCGATGCGAAAGCTGCGGATGATGACCGACTTTCGCGGCGCCGCGGAACGCGGCGAGCTGGCGCTCGAATTTCAGCCGTTCGTGTGCCTTCTCAACGATCGCCCGGTGGGATCGGAAGCGCTCGTGCGCTGGAACCATCCGGAAATCGGCCTGCTCAAACCCGACAATTCCCTTGCGCTCGCCTAGGAAACCGGCGCGATCGTGCAAATCGGCCGCTGGGTCTTCCGCGAGGCGTTGCGGCGGTACGCGGCGCACCTGACGCCGCCGGGCGCGATCCACGTGAACGTCTCGGCGCGCGAACTGCTCGAAAGCTCGCTCGACGGCGAGATCGCCGCGCTGCTCGAGCGCTACGCGATCGAGCCCTCGCGACTCGCGATCGAAGTCGTGGAAGGCTCGTTGATTCGCTCCGGCGACGGGGCCGAAGTGATGCTACGCCGGCTGCGCGCGATGGGCGCCAAGATCTGGATCGATGATTTCGGCGTCGAGTACTCGTCGCTGCGATACCTGCACCGCCTTCCGATCGACGGCGTGAAGATCGACCGCACGTTCGTCGCCGGCGCCGACGGCGGCCTCGCTTCACCGTCGATCGTTCGGCTGATCATCGAGCTTGCGCAGTCGCTGAATCTGGAGGTCGTTGCGGAAGGCATTCAAACCACGCAGCAGCGCGACGCGTTGATCGAGCTCGGCTGCACGCACGGCCAAGGCTTCTTGTTCGCAAAAGCCCCGCGCCTGCTGCGCAGCGTCGAAGGCTAGCGCGCGCGCCGCTCAGCGCCGCATCGCCGCCGCGTTGACGAGCGCGAGGATCAACGTCAATGCGACGCTGAGTGCGATCGACGTCCCAATCGGTACGGACACGCGCCAGTTTCCGGTGCCGAAGCTGACGTCGCCGGGGAGCCGGCCCAAGCGCAGCGCCGGCGCGAACTGCAACAGCAGACCGGCAGCGGCAACGGCCAGACCGACGACGACAAGGACCTTCCCGAATCGGCATGCGGTCGCGATGTTCCCCGAACGCCGGGGCCCGAACCAGAACTCGGGAAAGCCGCTGGCGTCGGGCCGCCCGGGTCAGGCCGGGTGGTCGCTCAACCCTCTATTGCCGCGAGTTGCGGCGCCGAGCATGAAGGTCGCGGTTGCGACCAGGGCTGCGATCGCGACCGCAAACACGCCGATGACGCCGTTGCAGCCGAGCCAGGTGCCTTGCAAATGAACGATGCGATCCACGACGAGCCCTCCTTCCACCGTTTTCGGCTAAACCGGCGGCGGAGTGCAATCAGGCTCGGATATCGTTGCCGCTTTTCACGGGCCGGGCGTCGTCACGAGCTTCCGGTTTGCGCGTAGGTCGGGCGAGGCCCGGGCCACGCGATTCGGTGCGCCGCGAATCGAATCTGCCAGCGATGTGTTCGCCGATTCCGAAGAGCCGCTCGAATTGGACGGATCCGATTGGCGTGATGCGCAGCGCGCGATCGGAATCGCGGCGTTCGAGCCAACCGGCTCCAATGAATTGCGCCAGCATTGCGGCGCCCAAGCTGCCGGCCAGATGATGGCGGCGCTCGGTCCAATCGAGACACGCGTGCGCGAACCGGCGACGTTCCGCGCGGAGGCGATTGACGTCCATACCCAATTCGCGGAACCATCGCGTTCCCGCGGGCGTGCAATCGAAAACGCCGGCGCGCAATCGAAGCGAACCGCCCTCGACTAAGGCCTCGGTCACGGCGACGCCGAGCCGGCCCGCGAGATGGTCGTAACACGCGCGCGCGCAACGCAGGCGCTGCATTTTCGTATATTGGTTCAGCGATGCCGTCGGCATTATGGGTGCGATCGACCCCAAGCCTTCGATCGCGCTCGCGACGTCGGCCGAGGCGAGTCGAAACAACCGATGCCGGCCCACGTTGCGAACGGCCAGCAGGCCGCCGTCCACGAGCTTGCGCAGATGCGCGCTCGCCGACTGCGGCGACGACCCCGCTCGGAACGCCAGCTCCGAAGCTGGCGCTTCCCGGCCATCCAAGAGCGAGAACAACACGCGCAAGCGAACGGGATCACCGATGAGCCCGGCGATCTTCTCGACGTCGGGTCCGATGGATTCGTGGAGCACGCTTTGGTAGGTCATTGCGCCACAATCATACTACGCGGATGCTTCACTCGTCCGTGAACCGTCCGCGCGCAACGAGACCGCCACTCACGGCATGGGCCGCCGCACGCTAAACGACGGCGCCATCCCAGAGCTGCTCTCAAGACGCCAAGAAAAAGCGAGCCGTCGCGGTTCATGGCCCGCGACGGCTTCGTGCTTCATGCTAGAAGATCGTAATCTGGGGCGTTACGCCCAGAATGCCGCGGCCGTAGGGTAGTCGCCGATGTAGTATTCTTGATCGACGATCTGACCGTCCTTGATCGTGTACACGAGGACGTCGTCGCTTTTCAGCGCTTTTCCGTTCCGCCGCACGGTCACTTCAGCTTGAACGAAGACCTTGTCGCCCGAGGCGGCCATCGCCGAGGGCGTGACGTGAAAAGTCCCCCCCGACTCTTTCTTCAGCTGGCCCCAAAAGCTGAAGATCGCGTCGCGTCCACGATAGGTCGCTGCGAACTTCCCGAGCGCAACGCCATGCGTCGTGGCGTCGCGGTGCCAATGCTTGGTAAGTGTCGCCATGTCTCCGGTCGCGAACGCCTCAAAACCGTCTTGCAACATCTTGAGGTGGTCTTGTTCGACTTGTACGGTTACCATTGTCTGGCCGTGTCCTCTCAGAATGAGAGCGGCTCGTGTGTCCCTCGACGTCGTCAAGAGCCACTCTCGCGCGCTGGGGGTCTCAGAATGATATAGAGGCCAAGACCGATTGAAGTGATTGCTCTCGCCGGTGAGACCCGCCTGCAGTTCCGGCTCAGATGCCCCCAAAATCATCTATTTGCCGTTTTAGAATGCTCCCCAACACGTGGCAGCTCCGGACTTCAGGCATAGCCGCGCTCGGCGCTCGCTGGACTCACTTCGGATGAAACCGAATCCGAAGTCCCCGCCAGTAGCGGCGGTTCGGTTCCCGCGACCCGGTTTAGAGGCCGTCGCCCGGTGTTTCGTTCGAGACCGCGAGCTCGACGATTTTCATCAAGTAGGCCCTCGGACCGAACGTGCAGCGGATCACGAGCCGAGGCGTCGATCCCGTCGTCCTGAAGAGGTCGGGCTTCGCAACGTACGCGCTGCCGAGGGCGCCCCCCACTTGGGACACGCAGTAATGCCGAGCGTACGTGCGTTGGCCACGGGTCGCGGGATAATGGACTTGCGAGGCTGAGACCACGACGTGGACGCACCAGCCCAGAAAGACGAACGAGAGGCCGAGTGCCAGGTTGGCGGCTGCGTTCCCGAGCAAATGCAGCGCCCGCCGCTGAGGGGTGGCGAGGCTCACGTCCGGCTGTACCCGGAGGTTTGGAAATGCGGCAACAACCGGCCCATAAGAACATTGTCGTCTGCCCCGTTCGCGGGCTTCACCGCGGCGGGCTCCGCTCCGCTGACATTCCTGGAAGGTGCGAGCGGGAACACGGCAGCTAAGGCCCGCTCGCTTCCTTCGGCCAATCTGCCCGCGAAACGGACTCTGTCTTCGCGCTCCTGTTCGTGCCACAAATCGTCACCGCACGATCCGGTCTATTCAGGGAAGTCCTTTCCTCGCCGGCTACCCCCGCTTGATTTGGCCGCACGCGTAGCCTCGAGTTCTTGGTCGAAGTGATTTCACGATGAGTACGTACGAACCGCCCGTGAGCGGAATGACAGGAGTCTCGACGTGTCCCCGTCCGCCGTCTCTGCCGACGAATGTTGCAATCGTGCGACTATCTGAGGGTGAATTGCAGGAGCCGGTTGCAAGTGATGCCGCGTACGTGACGTTTTCGGAACCGTGCGTGATGAACACGAGGATGTCGCTGCCTCCAGATGCACGGCAGTAAACGGAATTCGCGCACCTCGTGGCCGTAACCACGTCTGCTTCCCCCACAATGGTAGAGCCACGCATGGCCGTTAACACGACGTGCGTCGGTTGAGCCCATGGCCCAACGCAAGCCGCAAAGAGCGTGGCAGCCGCAAGCAATAAGAGCCCGCGCAACGGTCGCGTCGCTCGCGGGTTCGCGGTTGGCGCGAGGTTGCTCTTGCTTTTATGACCGGCGCGGTGGGCGCCAATGCGATGTACCATCGAGCGCCGGGTGAAACTATTGAAGCTGCACAACTGGTTCACCCGACGAAAGATGCCCGGAAGATATAGGTTCCCGCGACCGGGCGACACGCGAACACCCTGGGTTTGTACTGTGACGCGGGTAGCCCTAGCTGCGGGTTCCACCGATCAAAAGCCCCGCTTTGAGCGGGGCTTCTTCGAGTACGTTATCCCAACCGATTGCTTCTATCCCAACGAAGAATTTCGTATCCGGATCGTCGGTATAAAGCGGTGAGGTGGTGGAGCTGTCGGGGAACTGCCCCCCGAGTCCGAATCGCCGGACCAGCGCTTTCTCCAGGCTCAGCTTCGAGTTTGTCTTAGACCGCCGGCCGTTTCGAAGCCGAACTGAGGGCGGTCGCAGCTCCTAGATCTCGGACGGTTCGCAGAGCGGACTCGCCATCCTAGCCGGACTTTTTGGCGGCGGCGAGGCGGTTCCGGCGACCCCCTCGCTCGCCGTCGCTACCCTAGATTAGGCAGCGAGAGCGTAGTTGTTGTTCGCGTGTATACGCGTTGCGATCGTTTTAGGAGGGCTCGCAACTCCGCCTGCTTACACTGACCGCGGACTAACTCGTCGAAGCTACTCAGCCCCGCGAACGTCCTTGGAGAGGTGCCGGCCGGAGCCGGCAACGCTCATCCTACCATAACCCGTCAATCCGTCAGTCGGTGGCGGCCGGTTCCGTGCTGAGGCGCAGCTCGAAGAGCAACTCGTCATCCTCGGTTCCGTCGTGCCAGCGGCGGCGCGCAACGCCGGTCGGCGTGAAGCCGTGGCGCGCGATTGCTCGGCCCGACGCGACGTTCGCGCGCCGGTGCGAGACCACGACCCGCTCGAACCGGCGCTGAGCCCGAGCCCACGCGAGCCTCGCACCGTACATCAGCGCCGAAACGCGGCGGCCGCGGTAGTCGGGCTCGAGGTAGGTCATCCCGAGCACCGCCGTGCGGCCGGTCGGGTCGTCGCGGTGCGTGAAGGCGCCGGTGATGCCGACGAGCCGCTCGCCGTCGAACAACCCGAACACCACGAAGTCGCCGCCACGAGCAAGCCGCCGCCACTCCTCGTCGGGCAGGTCCAGCTCGTCGGCGTACGCCGCGAAGAACATCCCGGGTTCGGTCCGCAGCGCACGCAGCCGAATCTCGCGCAGCGCGGGCCAATCGGTCTCGGTCAGCGGCCGGATCGTGACGCGGCGTTCAGAGCTGGACGCGAACGCCGGCTCCGTACGAACTCGGATTGATGCCCTGGAAGCTCGGCAGCTGCTTGTAGGTTCCCTGCAGCGCGAAGTTGACGCCGCCGGGCAGCGAGAGGAACCGATAGCCGGCGAAGATGTTCGTACCGATGCCGGTCGAGCTGAGCGACGGCGCGTTCGGAGCCGCAAGCTTCGCGTTGACGTTGTAGACCGAGAACCCGATGCCGGCGTAGAGCGGGGTCGTGAGCCGGCCCGCGACGCCGAAGCCGAGCGCGTTGAGCGAGCCGCTTCCGTGCGAGCCGTTTTGATCGTCGAACTGAAACGAGACTTGGAACGGCACGACCGGCGCCTGGATGAAATCGTAGTTGAGCCCGACGTCGACCTGCGTCGTGCCGCCGGCGTTGCGTGCGGCCGACTGCGGCGGCACTGCGAGGCCGAGTTGCAGCGAGAGCGGAGCGTCGGCACGGGCCGGAGCACCCGACCACACGAGCGCGCCGACGACGAATCCGAGTGCGAGGGGGGTTGAAAAGAGACGAAGCATCCGGCGCCATACGCAGGCCGGCGGCCGGCGACCTCCTCGCGCGGCGAGACCCCGCGACCAGGCGGTTTGCACTCCCGGACGACGAAGCGACCTGGCGTGCAAGCATCGTTGCTGATGATCATCTTGCTCGCCGCAATCGTCGCGATCGCGGCGACTGCGAAGCGCCTGCGACTGCCGTACCCGATCGCGTTCGTGATCGGCGGTTCACTGCTCGCGTTCGTCCCCGACCTTCCGCACTTCGAACTGAAACCTGACTGGGTCTTCCTCATCTTCTTGCCGCCGCTGCTCTATTCGGGCGGGTGGGCGACCGACTGGGTGACGTTCAAGGCCAATCTGCGGCCGATCGCAATGCTTGCGATCGGCCTCGTCATCGT
>Ga0073928_10005254_pt1 | contig 18329 bp, 21 predicted proteins | sample PaiPotPPA55metaG_FD_76969 | JGI IMG/M metagenome (GOLD analysis project Ga0073928, IMG submission 76969) | Iron sulfur acid spring bacterial and archeal communities from Banff, Canada, to study Microbial Dark Matter (Phase II) - Paint Pots PPA... ... | reverse complement strand
GAAGCCCGTGAGAGCTCGCATGACTCGCTTGTACTCGTAGACAGTCTTCGGCATGGGCCGCCGCTCCGCGGCCCATCCGGCTATCATGGTCTCAAATTTTAGCGGTTCGCCGGAAATCGCAGCCCGTGATCCGACTTCAGAGTGCGTCGGGGACGCTGGGCTGCCCATGAGACCCTCGAGCTGCCCGTTAGCGAGCTTGGCCAGGGTTAGGCTGGCGCGCTGTATGGCCGCGCCAAACGCTTTCGCGATCTTTTGCCGGCTCAGCTCGTCGACCTTCAACCCCCGCTGGCTGAGCAGCTCGTCCACCTTCTCGCGGCAGAATGCTTCCATCGTGATCAGGTCGAAGTACCCGTCCTCGTCCATGCGCCGGTTTCGCTCGGCAAAAGGCAGATCCGTGTACTTTGAGGGGTCGTGATAGTTCCAGAGCTCGCCGAAACGCTCCGACTGCCAGATTTTCTGATCGCTGGGATTGTCGCGATGCGCATTGACCCACCACTCGTAGGCCGGGGCGACGAATTCGTGGGCCTCCCGCTCGCTGAACGCCCTCGGCCCCGACCGTAAATTGGCCCAGCGCTCACCGAGTTCGGCAAGCGCCCGCGCATGAACCCGCTTAGCTTCATTGGGATCGCGGGTGCCAAGGCTCTGCTTCTCCTCTCGCTTTCCGAGAAGGGGGCGCAGGTCGTCCGGGATCCGCTTGCGGAGCCAGTAGATGCCGGTCTTGGGATGCTTCCAGGGGCGTGCCATTGCGAGGGCCATGTGTACCACCGTTGTGTACCACTTCGGCGGCCAGAACCCTTTGATCTTACCTGATTTCTTGGAATCTCAAACGTTTTGAGGTTGTTTGGTGCCCAGGAGAGGACTCGAACCTCCACGGCTTTCACCACTGGTACCTGAAACCAGCGCGTCTACCAATTCCGCCACCTGGGCTTGGTCCCTGATACGGGCCGGTCCTCGATTTTGTCAATACAAAGCGGCGACTGGCCCGCGTGCCCAGCCTCTTTACAAACCACGACCCGCGCGGCGAAATGAAGAGCCCAAGGCGCTCTCGCAATAGCATTGCGTGCGGAAGCGCTCTAAAACGACGCGGGCATTAATCCTTGCACCCGGGGACCTGCAACATGGCGGAGCAATTCGTAAAGACAAACCGGCTCGTGACGGTGTTCGGCGGTTCGGGTTTTGTTGGACGCCATGTGGTGCGCGCCTTGGCGCGGCGAGGCTGGCGGATCCGGGTCGCCTCGCGCCGGCCCGATCTTGCATTTCATCTGCAACCGCTTGGCGATGTCGGCCAAATCCATGCCGTCCAAGCGAATGTGCGCCATCCTCAGTCAATCGTCCATGCGTTGCGGGATGCGCAAGCGGCGATCAATCTGGTTGGCATATTGCATGAGTCGGGCGCGCAACGTTTCGACGCGATTCACCACCTCGGCGCGCAATCCATCGCCAAGGCGGCGAAACAAGCGGGCACGGAAATTTTTGTGCAAATGTCGGCCATTGGAGCCGACCCTTCGGGTTCTTCCGTCTACGCGAAGACCAAGGCCTTTGGCGAGGCGGCGGTGCGGCAAATCTTACCTGACGCCATCATCATGCGGCCGTCGGTCGTGTTCGGGCCGGAGGATCAATTCTTCAATCGGTTCGCGGCGATGGCGCGGCTCATGCCGGCGCTTCCCTTGATCGGGGGCGGCGCAACCAAACTTCAGCCGGTCTTCGCAGGCGATGTTGCGACGGCGATCGCGTTGGCCGTCGACGGCAAGGCTAAGCCAGGAATAATCTATGAATTGGGCGGGCCGGAAGTTGCGACGCTCCGGCGGATCATCACGTTCGTCCTGACGGCGACCGGGCGCCGCCGCCGGCTCGTCTCGATCTCTTTCGGGCGTGCGAGATCGCTCGCCTTCGTTACCGCAATTATCCGCAAATTGTCACTCGGTCTTTTTCCGGAGATTCTTACGATAACGTCCGACCAAGTGAAACTCTTGCGAGCGGACAATATCGTCTCGCTGCAAGCGGAGGCCGAAGGGCGGACCTTGCGCGGCCTTGGTATCGCGCCCGAACCGTTCGAGACCTTGGTGCCTTCCTATCTCTACCGATACCGCAAAACCGGGCAATTCGCCGGGATGCGCGCGGTCTGAGAAATCACTCTTAACCCGACGCCGAGCGCCGCGCCTGTCCGGTGGACCGCATGATGTTCCTGGCGATACGCACCATGAATGCGGTCCCGAACAGCGGCGTAAGCAAGTTGAAGACTGGAACGGCAAGGATCGCCGCCATGACCAGGCCCGCGCCAAACAAGCGAAGCGCGTTCTTTTTGCGCAACCGCCGAACCTCGCCGAGCGGAAGATAGCGGGAGGCCGCGAGTTCGAAATAGCCGCGTCCGAACAAATAGGCGTTGGCGCCGAAAAACGCGGCGGCATTGACGCCGGGAACCAGCAGCAACAAAAGCGCGCCGAGATTGAGGGCGAGCGCGACGGCGGAAAATTTGACCGATAGCCACGCCGCATCGCCAAGCGAAAGAGCCCGGCCCGGCGCTTCGCCAGGCGCCAGTTCATGTTCAACTTCTTCCGCTAACTCGTCGAAGAAAAAGCCCGCGACAATGAACGACACCGGCGCGACCAAAAAAACGAGGCCGATGATGAGCCCTACCCCGCCAACGAACGACAACGCCGTCGCCGCCCATGGATAGGAATGCGCCACGCCCGCGACGATCAGCTTGTGAAGCGCGATCCAGACGACGCCAAGAAGAGCCAGCGTCAGCGCCAGCGTCTTCCAAAGAACCGTCCGGAACGGCGGCGTAAGAACTTGCCTCGCGGCGGCGAGCGCGGCATCGAACATGAGGATCCCCGAGCCATTTTTGCAAGAGGTGAAAATCGGTCCGCGTTGAGAAAAAACATGCGATCGGGAAACGCTCTGGCGCGCTATCCGGCGGCCTGCTCGATTGCCTGCATATCGTCGTCGGATAAGCCAAAATGATGGCCGATTTCATGCACGAGAACATGAGTTACGACGGCGTCGAGCGTCTCTTCGTGTTCCGCCCAGAAGTCGAGGATTGGGCGGCGGTAGAGCCACACCATGTTCGGAAATTGTCCGGTCGTCAGGGTCGCCTCGGATTGGGCGCGGCCGCGGCCGCGGAACAAGCCCAAGAGGTCGAATTCGCTTGCGCAGTTCATCTCGTCGAGCGTTTCATCGTCGGGAAAATCCTCGACGCGGATCACAACGCCGTCGCAGAGGCGGCGGAAGTCTTCCGGCAGGGCGGCGAAAGCCGATTGCGCCATGAGGTCGAGGTCGGCGATCGAAGGCGCCGCGAGATCGCGAAAGCTGGCTTTCGGATTGGTCAAGGCGATGGCTTTCCGCGCACGGCACGATCGCGCCGCCGGAGCCGCACATAGAGTGCGCCGGCGCCACCGTGCGGGCGCGAGGCTTCTTCGAAACCGAGGACGATCGAACAATATTCCGCGCCGCGCAGCCAGTTTGGCACGCTCTTGCGCAAGATACCTGGCGTGGCCTCCGCGGATGCGGCGCGCTCGCCCTTGCCGGTCACTACCAGGACAAGCCGCGCGCCCTCGATCTGCGCCCGCGCCAGGAAGTCGCGCAGGGCGGTGAAAGCCTCCTGCCGGCGCATGCCATGCAGGTCGATCGCGGCGTCGGGCGCGGCGCGGCCGCGCGCGAGCTTTTGGCGAAGCCGCCGCTCAAGCAGCGCGAGCGATGGGGGAGCTTTGCGCTCGACCGGCGAAGGAGGCGTCTCCGCGCCGGCTCCTTTGGGTCGATTGTTACCGGCCTCGTTCAGCTGAAGCTTCGCATCCTTTCGCGGCTGCGGAAGCTGTGGCGGGCCACTCCCCGGCCGGCGTGCGACACCCCGCGTCACGGTAAGCCAGAGGTCGATCTCCTCCGCGCTCAAACGCCGGAGCCGGGGCTTGCCCGGGGAAGGGAAGTTTTCATTCACGGATCCGGCGCCTCTTCGGCGGGCAGAAGAACAACGACGTCGCCCGCGTGCCGAATATCGCCTGCCCGCGCGCCCGCGTCATCCCCCGAGCCGAAGAAAATATCGGCGCGGGCGGGACCTGTGATGGCGGAGCCCGTGTCCTGTGCGACCATTAGCCGCCGGAACGGCGAGGGGCACGAACCGCGCCAAGGCAGATCGGCGGCAATCCAAAAAGGCAATCCGTAAGTCCAGATCGCGCGGTCGACGGCGATCGACCGCAATGCCGTCAAGCTTATCCCTTGGCCGCCGATCGGGCCGCTGGCCGGCTCGCGTTCCTGGTGGAGCGTGAAGAAAACGTAGGATTTGTTGCGGCGCATCAACGCCGCGCCCGCGTCTCCAGGATTTTGGCCGTGCGCCCGAATCCATTGCTTGAGGGCGGCAAGCGACATGTCGGCTTCGGCGATTTCGCCGGTATCGATCAGAATGCGGCCGATCGAGGTGTAGGGATGATCATTGCGCCCGGCGTAGGTGAGCCGGAGGAGGCCGCCATCCGTGAGGCGGACGCGCGCCGAGCCCTGCACCTGGGCAAGAAACACCTCGACCTCGTCGCGCAGCCAGACGATTGCCGCCGAGTGGCGGTCAATGGCTCCCGCCTCGATGGCGGCGCGGTCCGGATAGGGCGCGACGGCATTGAGATTGTCCGGCCGGCCGCGCACCGGCGCCGTGAAATTGCGCGTGCGCAGCGACGATCCCTCGACAATAGGTTCGTAATAGCCGGTTAGAAACCCGGCGTTGCGGACCCCCGCGCATGCGGACACGCGGTAGGGCCGGAAATGGCGTTCGAAAAATCGCCTCGCTTGCGCGGGCTCGCGCGCTTCTTGGCGGAGCGCCGCTTTGGCAATGGCGTTAAGCGCGGGGGTCGCGGGGGCGGCATTTCGTAAAGGGCTTTTTTTCGCGGCTATTGCCGCGCAGGATCGCGCGAAAACTTGGAATGCCTCGAGATGATCGTCTTGCCCGAAATCGGCGAGATCCGCAAAAGATAGGCGGCTAAGCCACAACTCGCGCCGGTCTCGCGTTCCCGGCGCGGAATCCGGCGGAAAAGCGGTAGCGTTCATTGGCAAAACACCGCCGGCATGGCCGCTTCGCTACGGAGCGGTCATGCAGCCAATCACTGCGCGGTTTCGGTCGCGGCGAGTTTCCAGTTCGGATCGCGGGAACGGGTGTCCCGAGCGAACGTCCAAATGTCGTCGATTTGCACGACCTTGTCTGGGCTTCCATCGATCACCGCCCCGGCCTGGTCGCGTGTCGCGGTGATCATCTGGGCGGTGAAATGGATTTTGATTTCGGCGCTCCTGCCATTCAGCCCGGCATCATCGATCGTGACCTTGTCGATCGAAACGAATGTCGTCGCAACCTTCTCGCCACGCTTTTCGCGCTCGGCCAGAGCGGCGGAAAAGCTCTCGAACACCTCCGGGGACAAAAGGTTTCGCAAAACCTCGCGGTTCCCTTCGGCGAATGCGGTGACAATCATCTCATACGCGGATTTGGCGCCTTCCGCAAAGGGCTTGATGGCAAACGCCGGATCGGCCGCGGCGATAGTGTCGAGCCCCGCCCAGGCCTTGGTGCCGGGCTCCGCATTTGGTTTCCATCGGTCGGCCTTAGCCGGCGCAATCGCAACCGGAGGCTCGGCCGCTCCCGGCAGGGGGATGACTCGATTACCAGAGTCGCCGCTGTCCGGATCACCGCGCCGCGCCCCAGAAACGCGGGGCGTAGGGGTCGCGAAGGGGTTGCTGGGCGGTTTTTCGGCGCCATTGCGGGTGCCGAGGACGGAGCGCAGCTTCCACACCACGAACGCGGCGAGAAGCGCGAAAACAATCGTCGTCATGTCGAAGGAGTTTTGCATCGAGGCGCTCCTTGATTTCTAAGCCCTATCCTGTTGGGCCTTGATTGTGCTGTTATCATGTTATCTATTTGGGGAGAGAAAAGCCAAAGTCCAGTTCTTCACGGGGCCTTTATGCTTCGCCTTCGATCGAACGGCACCATTATGCGTCAACCTATCGTCCGCCTCCCGGTTCTATTCGTAACCTATCTCGCGCTTTGGCTCGGGGCGGAACTCGCCGCCTTCGCGGCTGTGGTTCACTTGATCGGCTTTGCCGGTGCCATTCTTGCTTGCATTCTGACGAGCCTCGCCGGTCTTAGCACGATGCGACGCGTCGGGCTATCGGCTATTCTGCGGTTGCGGCAGGCGGTGGCGAGGAGACCAAGCGAACAGAGTGGTTTGTCGAGGGAAGCGGTCCTCGATGGGACGTTGGCCGGGCTCGGAGCAGTGTTGCTGATCCTGCCAGGTTTTGTTTCCGATTTAGTGGGACTGGCGCTCGCCGCGCCGTCCGTCAGGTTTTGGGTTACCAAGAGGCTCAAGCTTGGCAAGTTTGGCCGGCTGGGGAATGGTCGCCCCACGGCGCCGTTAACAATCGAACTCGCGCCGCGGGAATGGTCGCGGCACGATACACGGCTGCCTTAAAAGTCCTTGTGCCTCAAGAGGCTGCCGGCTCGTCCTTGCTCTCGCCGGGGCCGCCGCGACGGGAAGGCCCACGGCTGGGCCTGCGCTCGAACAAGGAACGCGCCAACGAAAACAAGGGCGAGACAAGCCGGTTCACATCCTCCGCCCGTGCGACAAAACCGCCGCCCCTGGTCAATTCGCGGTCGAGCGCCGCCATGGTCGAGGCAAGCTCCAGATCGTCGTCGCGAAACCAGACCCGCAGAACCCGCATCCAGGCAATCGCGAGCCCTTGCAGTTTGAAAGCGCCGACCGGACCCTCGGATTCGATTCCGGCCGCCTCCAGCATGAAACGCATCGAATTGACGACCACGCGATTGATCGCGGCGGCCGCCAGCGGATCGCGCCGCGTCCAATCGGAAATGGCTTCGAGGCCGAGCTTGTAAGGTGCCAATGCGTCGAGACGGCGCATCAGAACGTCGAACAAACGCTCCTTGACCGGTTCCCCGATCAAGGCATCGCCGGCCGCGTCGAGAACTATGTGATCGATCCGGCGCGAAAAACCCGCGAGCACCGCGCCCTTCGAAGGAAAAAAATCGCGAAAGGTGGACAGCGACACATTCGCGCGGGCCACAACATCCGAAATCGTGATGTCCTCCCACGTGCGCTCTCCGGCGAGCTCCAAGAGCGCGTCGATGATCGCGTTTCGCGGATCCTTGGGCGCCGCCGCAACGCCGGACCTAGATTGGGGTCCAGCTCCGGGGTTGCCGTTCAGATGTTCGTCAGCCATCTTGGTCTCCCGCGCTACGATCAGATTTTAACTTAAAACCCAGTTCTCATCTAGTCCTTGCAAAACCTGCTTCCAAGGGGTGGTTTCGCCGACGCGCCGTTGCGGGGTCTTTGGATGGAATTCTTGGGCCTTGTCCAGTGCCTTTGGTGAATTGACGGAATATTATTGGAAACTACGCAGATCCAGAGTCGGGTCGGTGCGTTGCTTTGGCCTCCCCCTCCGCCGCTGGATATATGAGCCTCCCGCCGGGCAGCGATCGCACGCCGGGCGTGAGCTTCGCGGGGTCGATCTTATTGAGCCCCATGATGTGCGCCACCGGAACCCCGTCCGCCAACAGGTAGTCGGCGATGATGCGGCGATGGCAGCGCCACCACACAGCCTCAGCACACATAATCGCGCAGCAATTGTCACGGGCGAGCGCTCGCAATTCGTCCAATCCCGTTCGGAACGCGTCGGTTGCCGCGTAATCGGCGTAGTTTCGAAAAGCCGCGACCCGCCAGAGGGTATTGGGCGATGGCATCGCTCCCTCTGTTCGGTGGCGCAGACCGCCGAGGGCGGGCAGATGACAATACATGATCCCAGCGTCGACGAGCGCTTCCGGGAGGGCATCGGCGTTGAATTGGGGATTCGTCCGCGAGCGCGGGATCGAGCGCACATCGACAAGCAAATCGACCGCAGCCTGCCTGAGCAAAGCCACAAATTCACCGATTGTTCGGGTCGAATGGCCTATCGTAAAGATTGTCGGCATCGCCTGGGACTGTCCCACAGGTTTTTTTCGACCATTTCCATCAACTCAGTCATCCGAACGGGAGAACGAGGTGGAAGGCAGAATCAACTGCCAGCGAGCACGTAAACCGGATCGCTACCCAGACAGGGCGGCGGCCCGCTGTTTCGCGGCCCTCACCGCGCGCTCGATCAGGGGCGTAAGGCCGTCGTGCGCCATCAAGACTCCAAGGGCGGCGGCGGTCGTTCCGCCGCGCGACGTCACGTTTTCGCGCAGTTCCGCCACGGTGCTTTCCGGGCGCCGGAACAATAATTCGCCCGCGCCTTCGACCGTGGCGCGCGCCAGCCGCGCGGCGACATCGGCGGGCAGACCGAGGGCGGCCCCCGCGCTTGCCAAGGCTTCGGCGAGATAAAAGACATAAGCCGGGCCGGAGCCGGAAACCGCGGTCGCCGCGTCGATCAGCTCTTCGCCGGCAAGCCATTCGACCCGGCCCGTCGCGGCGAGCAGGGCCTCGGCCGTCGCGCGCTGGTCCGGCGTCGCCGCCGTGTTCGCCGCAAGCGCGGCCATGCCTCTCCCCACCGCCGCGGCAAGATTTGGCATCGCCCGGACAATTGCCTTCGCTTGCGGTAGCCTGGCCGCTACATTGGCGATGGTTTTGCCGGCCAGGATCGAAACGACCAGCGTGTCCCGGCTCGCGAAAGGCGCCAGCCCGGCGGCCGCCTCATCGAGGTTTTGCGGCTTCATCGCGAGCACGAGAACTTGCGGCGGCTGCGAAGGCGGCCCGACTGCAAATCCGTTGGCCCCGGCGAGTTCGGCGAGTTCTGGCGACGGATGCGGCTCGATGACGCTGATTTTTCGCGGATCGTACCCCCGGTCGAGCCAGGCGCGAAGCAATGCGCCGCCCATCTTACCCGCTCCGGCGAGCGCGAGGGACGGGTCGAAACGGGTCCCAGGCGCTTCCATGTCAGGCGCGGCCTTTGGTTTCAAGCATGAGCGTGCCGATCGCCTCGGGACCGGTTTTGCCCGCCCACACGACAAATTGAAAAGCCTGGTAGTAGCGTTCGCATGCGCGCACCGCGCTGGCGAGAACGGTTTGACATTGATGGCCGGTCAGCTCGGCCCCGCCGGCGAGCAAAATGGCATGTCGGAACATGATCACTCCGTCATTCGGCCAAATGTCGAAATGCCCGATCCAAAGTTGTTCATTGATGAGCGAGACGAGAGAGGCAACCTCCATAAGGCGCGCGGCCGGGACTTTGAGGTCGAAGGCGCAGGCGACATGCAATGCCTCCACCTCGGCGAGCCAAGTGAAGGCGATATTGTACTCGGACCAGCCGCCGGCGACCGAGATCGAAATTTCGTCCTCTTCGTTCCGATCGAATGACCAGTGATTGTGCGCCGCGATTCTTTCGATGATATCCATGGGGTTTTCGGCGCGGTCGAGGTCTAGTTGCAAAAGCGGCATTCCGGGGCCTCGGACGGATCTTTGGGAAAACAGGAAATGCATCCGCATCTCCGTCGGCTCGACTAACTTGCTGACGCGCGACTCAAAAATCGTTTTTCGGCCAGCAGGGTAGGGAATCACAAGGTGGCGGCCCTTTGCAACTGGCTTTAGCCAGGTTGTCCCCCGCTGAGCAGGTTTCGCCGCCAGGAAAATCGGCCCGCGCGGGCAGCCGGGCACCCTCATTGCGTTCGGAAAGAGCGCGAACCGCCGGGAAACGCAAAATCCCCGCATCACGGAAAAAATCGTGCATAACCTAAGGGGACGCTTTCCGGCCGAGCATTTTTTCGCTGGATCGAATTCAAGGTTTACATCTAAGTCCGTTGGGCAAAATTCGCCTCATACCAAGGACCGATAGTTCATGAACGTGGCCCGGCCTTCCGCGCTCTGGCTTGCGACGCTGGCAGTCGTTGTCGCGGTGATAGTGCTTTTGCATGGAATCCTGCTGCCGTTTGTGGCCGGGATCGCCCTTGCCTACGTGCTCAACCCGGTTGTCAACCGGCTCGAGCGGTTGGGGCTGAACCGTGGTGTTGCCGCGCTGGGCATCATCAGCGTGTTCATCGTCGGGGTCGGCGTTCTGACGGTGCTGGCCATTCCTATCATTGGCGAGGAGGTCGCGACCTTAATCGACAAATTTCCAGGGTACATCGGACGGCTGCAAGCCTTTGCAACTGATCCGAGCCGCCCTTGGTTGCGCAAGATCATCGGCGAAGGAGTGAACGAAGCCCAGCGATCGCTGGGCGAACTCGCTACCCTCGGCGCCGATTGGATTCCCAGCGTCTTACGCTCGCTGTGGTCGGATAGCCAAGCATTGATATCGATCTTCTCTCTTCTCGTGGTGACGCCCATCGTCACTTTCTATTTGCTTAATGATTGGGATGGACTGATTGCGGCGATCGACCGTTCAATTCCTGTGGCACAGCGTGAGACCGCGCGGACGCTCTCTCACGAGATCGATGACACGCTGGCAGGCTTCTTGCGCGGTCAAGGGACGATCTGCCTCATCCTCGCCTGTTATTATGCACTGGCCCTGCACCTGATCGGGCTCAACCATGGAATTCTAATCGGGCTTGCCGCCGGTCTGATCAGTTTCATTCCCTATCTAGGATCATTCACGGGGCTCGTGCTTTCGATAGGCGTGGCGGTGCTCCAGTTCTGGCCGAGCTGGACGATGATTCCGGTCGTGCTGGGAATCTTCGTCTCCGGCCAGGCGATCGCGGATTATGCACTGGCGCCCTTTCTCATTGCCTCGCGCATCCACCTCAATCCCGTCTGGGTGATGTTCGCAATTGCCGCGTTCGGCTATTTGTTCGGCTTCGTCGGCCTCCTCATCGCGGTGCCGCTCGCCGCCGCGATTGGCGTAGTCGTTCGGTTTGCAACGCGGCAATATCTCGTAACTCCGCTTGAGCCGACGGCCCCGCCGACGGCCGTTGTCAGCGCGCCGGACCCTTCAGCCAAAAAGACCAGCTTCTGGCGACGCTGGCGCGAGAAAACCTGATTTTCGCACCGAAGTCGGCTTAACTTGCGCCGCGCGGGCGTTGATCTGGCCCATAATTTGGCGGCGGTCTAATTCGGTGCGCAGTTCAGCGTAGCGCGTATCGCCAACGGCATATCCGCGCGTCTTAACTAAGAGCGTTCTTCTTGCGGAGAGACCCTAGCGTTTCGCAAATCGCCATCCTGGGATCGGTCGCTATCGGTATATGATGTCTGAGGATAATTGCGCTGGCCGTGGCGCTATGGCTGACGTTTGGCGCCTCGGTTTGGGTCTCGACGTGACGGAATCAAAATCTTCCTCCGGGCGTGAAGGCGGGCGCTCGCTGAAAACGCGGGTCAACGCGCGGAAACGCACGCTTTCCTCGACCTTGTGGCTCGAGCGACAGCTCAACGATCCCTATGTGGCGAGGGCGAAACGGGAGGGTTTTCGTTCCCGCGCGGCCTATAAGCTGCTTGAGATCGACGCCCGCTATCGTTTCCTGAAACAGGGCCAAAGGATCGTCGATCTCGGCGCCGCGCCAGGGGGCTGGTCGCAGGTGGCCGTGCGGAAGGCTGGCGCGGAAAGTGGCCATGGCAGGGTCATCGGCATCGATCTCCTCGCCATCGAGCCGCTGCCTGGCGCCGAATTCAAGGCCCTGGATTTCATGGCCTGCGACGCGCCGCTGCTGCTCAAGGATTGGCTCGGCGGCAGGGCCGACGTGGTCCTCTCCGACATGGCGGCAAATACGACTGGCCACAGGAAAACCGATCATTTGCGGATCGTTAACCTCGTCGAGCTCGCGGCCGATTTCGCCTGCGAAATCTTGACGGATGGGGGCGCTTTCCTCGCCAAGGTTTTTCAAGGCGGAGCCGAGCACGCGCTGCTCGTCCGCCTCAAACGCGAATTTTCGGCCGTACACCACGTGAAGCCGCGCGCAAGCCGTGCCGATTCGGCCGAGCTTTACGTGCTTGCGACGGGATTTAGGGGGGAGGGCAAGCGGTGAGCGAAGGCTGGCTTATTGGCCCGCGGGTAAGATCGCTTCGGGGGATTTCTCCGAGCGGCGCGTGAGTTCAGACCCGGCGTCCGCTGGCAGTCGCAAGAACGCGACGACGGCGCTCAACGAGACCGCCGCCATCGCGACAAACGCCCATTTGAAATTTTCAAGGGCGAGAACGTCCGTGCCGGGGTTGAACAGTGCGAACCCTTGCAGGGCGCCTGCTCCGGCCGCGACACCAAGGCTCAAGGACAATTGCTGGGCCACCGAAGCAAGACTGACGGCCGCGCTCATTTTGACGGAATCGATTTCGGCATAGGCAATGGCATTGAGGCTGGTGAATTCGAGCGACCGCACGAAGCCGCCGACGAGAAGCAAACTCATGATGACCGCAACCGGCGTCCCTGGGGTAAAGAAGCCATAGCAGCCGAGGAAAGCGGCGCTCAGCATGGCATTGAAAAGGAGCACCCGGCGAAAACCGAAAAAACGGAGAATGCGCGGCGCCGTTGCCTTCATCGCCATCGCCCCCACCGAGGCAATGAACGTGATCGACCCCGAGTGAAAGGCGTTCAAGCCAAAACCGGCTTGCAACATGAGCGGAAGCAGAAAAGGAATCGATCCGATGCCAATCCGGAACAGCGATCCTCCCGCCACGCTTGCGCGAAAGGTTTTGATGGAAAGGAGCTTCAAGTCGAGCAGCGGAAAGGCGGCACCACGGGCGTGCAGGCCATAGGCCGCCAAGGCAAGGAACCCGAAGCCCGCCAGATTCACTGCCGCTTGCCAGCCCATGAGGCCGCGCCCAATGCCGCCAAGCCCGAACAAAAGAGAGGCAAGCCCGAGACCGCAGAGGAGAAAGCCCGTCACATCGAGGGGCGATGGCGCCCCGTCCCTGACATCCTCGATGAAGATCGTCGCAAGGATCATGCCGATGGCGCCGATCGGCACGTTGATCCAGAAAATCCACCGCCAGTGAAAATAGGTGGTGATGAAGCCGCCGAGCAGGGGCCCGGTCATCGGCCCGAGGAGCGCCGGGACCGTCAGATAGGACAGCGCGTTCACGAGTTCGGAGCGTTCGACGGAACGCAAAAGCAAAAGCCGCCCGACCGGCACCATCATCGCGCCGCCGAGGCCTTGGACGACGCGGGCGCCGACAAGTCCCGGCAAAGTGGCGGAGATGCCGCACAAGATGGAGCCTAAGGTGAAGACAAGGATGGCGGCCCGGAAAATCGTTCGCGCGCCAAAACGGTCGGCGGCCCAGCCGCTTGCCGGGATAAAGATCGCGAGGGAGACGAGATAAGAAGTGAGAGCGAGTTTTAGGGAGATCGGGTCCTCGTGCAAATCCTTGGCAATGGCGGGCAACGATGTCGCGATGACCGTTGAGTCGAGATTTTCCATGAACAGAGCGCAAGCGACAGTCAGCGCGGTTACGAGATAGGAAGGCAAAAGCTTGGCTCCAAGTCTTGCCGCGACAAAAGGCCCAGGCCAAGCGCCGCTGCGGCCGGCGGTGCTCGCATTGGGCAATGTCGCGAAACGTCCGGTCCTCAATGTGCTCTCGGGCACGCATTTCGCCGCCGATGTGACGCTCGGCGGCGGCGAGGTTCGCGCCGCAATAAAGGAACTTGCGATGAGACATCAAGCGAATTTTCGCGGATGGCTTGACGCACGGAAGGAGGCCATCGATTCCCAAAAGAGGCACGACATTGTTTAGTTGCGCCAGACTGGGAGATAATTAGCTAATCGTCATTTGCAAATATTGCAGCCAAGCGTACCTCACGATCCGGTTGGGTTAGAGAATTTGCGGCTGCAAACGTAAAATTCAGGCAAAGCCCCGCGTGGCCTTGACCCAATCGCGCGCGCGTTGTTCGGGATCGGCGTTCAGGGAAATGTCGGTGACGACGGCCGCGCTGTCCGCTCCGGCTTGAAGCACTCCCGCGACCCGCGCGAGCGTGATCCCGCCGACCCCCACGAGGGGAATCTTGCCGATTTTCTTCTTCCATTCCGTTATGCGCGGCAAGCCCTGCGGCGCGAAGGCCATGGCTTTTAGGGCCGTCGGATAGATTGGCCCAAACGCGATATAATCCGGGCTTGCATCGAGGGCACGCGCGAGCTCGGCTTCGTCATGGGTAGAGACGCCGAATTTTATCCCCGCGCGGAGGATCGCGGCAAGGTCCACCGCGTCGAGATCGCCTTGGCCGAGATGGATGAAATCGCAGCCGGCATCGATTGCTTGTTGCCAATAATCATTGACGACGAGTTTTGCGCCGTCGCGCGAGCAGAGCGCTTTTGCCTTTATTATCTCGGCGCGGATTGTGCCGTCCGGCTTATCCTTGATCCGCAGTTGCACGAGCCGGACGCCGCAAGGCAAAAGCCGCGCGATCCAGGCCGCGCTGTCGACGATCAAATAGAAAGGATCAAGCACGCGCGAGATCGCCGAAAGCCCGTCCGATCACCGGCGTCGAGGGCGCCGCCATGTCTCGCGCCTGCATCAAATCGGCCCGATACCCGATCCGCCCGGCCTCGACCGCGAGCGCAAAGGCGCGGGCCATTCTTACGGGATCGCCGGCCTTGGCGATCGCCGTGTTGGAGAGCACCGCGTCGAAACCCATTTCCATCGCCGCAGCCGCATGCGAGGGCGCGCCGATCCCGGCGTCGATGATGAGCGGCACGCTTGGAAAATGCGCGCGCAGCGATTTCAGCGCATAGGGGTTGTTGAGACCGCGCCCCGATCCGATCGGCGATCCCCAAGGCATCAAAACCTCGCAGCCTGCGCCGATAAGTTTTTCGGCCGCGACGAGATCCTCGGTGGTGTAGGGAAAAACTTGAAACCCTTCGCGGGTGAGAATCGACGCCGCCTCGACGAGACCGAAAACATCGGGCTGCAAGCTGTCTTCCTCGCCGATGACTTCGAGCTTGATCCATGGCGTGTCGAAAACCTCGCGCGCCATCTCTGCGGTGGTCACGGCTTCCTTCACGCTCCGGCATCCGGCGGTATTCGGCAGAACCCGGACGCCAAGTTCGCGGATCAGCGACCAGAAATGTTCGCCCGCCCGGCTGCCCCCGGATTCGCGCCTGAGCGATACCGTGACGACTTCGGCCTTGGCCGCCGCGATCGCGCGGGAAAGAATCGCGGGCGAGGGATATTGCGCGGTTCCGGCCAGCAGCCGCGAGGAAAGTTCGACGCCGTAGAGTTCGAGACTGTCCGCGCCCATATCTGCCACGCCCATGTTAGCCTCCCTGACGCGGCACGAGAATCTCGACCGCGTCGCCCTCTTTCAATGGCGTCTTGCTGCGATCGGTTTTGCGGACGAAATTCTGATTGAGCGCGGTCGCGATGGCGCCGTCGTCGTAATCGAGTTCGCGCAACAGCGCGCCGAGCGTTGGCGCCGCGACTTCAAGCGCTTTGCCGTTGACGTGGATGTGCATCCATGACCTCCGGAAAATAGGCATCTTCGAGCACGGCCTGCACGGCCCTGCGGGCGAGCGCGGGCGCCAGCAAAAAGCCGTGCCGGTAAAGCCCGTTGATATAAAGCTTGCGGCCATCGCGGCGGATTTTTGGCAAATTGTCGGGAAACGCTGGCCGCACGCCTGCTCCTGTCTCGACGATTTCCGCCTCCGCGAATGCCGGATGCAGGCAATAGGTGGCGCCAAGCAATTCCAACATGCCACGCGCGGTGATCCGGCCGGGCTCCTCGTTTTCGATCATCGTCGCGCCGATCATGAAGCGCCCGTCGCCGCGTGGCACGACATAGGCAGGATGGCGCGGATGCAGGAGCCGCACCGGCCGCCTAAGCGCGATCTCGCGGGTACGGAGCACCAGCATTTCGCCCTTGACGCCGCGCAAATCGGGAAGCGCGTCTTGCGCCGCGAGGCCGCGGCAATCGATCGTCCAATCGGCGTGCGTTTGCTGCGCAGCGGCGCCATAGCGCAGCGTGACATTGTCGAAGCCCGCGAGGCGCGCGGCGAGAGCAGCCATCGCCGCGCGGGGATCGAGATGCGCTTCGGCCGGAAAGAGCAAGGCTTCTTCAAAGCGCCCCGCAAGATCGGGTTCGAGCGCCGCGATCCGCCCCGCGTCGATGTGTTCATATCCGCTCGTGCGGCGGGCAAAGCGGATGAGCTCGGGCCGGTCCCGCGCGGGGGCGACGACGAGCGTCCCTCGGCGCGTCGCCACGGGCACGCTTTCAGTCCAGAACTGGAGCGATTCGAGGCCGAGATCGAGGACGAGTTTTTCCGCATTCTCGACCTCGCACCAGGGAGCCAGCATGCCGCCCGCGAGATGGGAACAGCCGAGACCCGGATCCTCGCGGCATTCGAGGAGTTCGACATCGCAACCCGCGCGGGCAAACTCGAATGTGGCGGTCAAACCCGCGATGCCGGCGCCAATGATTCGAATGCGCATGGCTTTACACTCTTGCATCGAGCCGCGGCCAAGCAAAAGCGGCGCGAATGGACGTTTTTTTTAAGGGGAACATCACGCGACCATCCCTACGCCAGTACGAGCTGGATCAGGTTCGAAGGGTCGCCGGGCCGCTTTTAAAAGCGCCGCCAGCCTCTCAGCCCCCTGCCGGGGATCCCCTAGGTTTTCGCTAACCTAATTAGGCTTCAGGGCGGCTTGCGTCAAGGCGCTTAGATGTCGGCCTGGGGGGAGGCGCGGGCTTCCCTTGCGTTTTGATCCCGGCTATGGAAGCGCAACGCGCACTTCCTTCGACCAGGACCACCATGAACGCCGTTCACGTCCTGAATGGGCCGAACCTCAATCTTCTCGGCACACGGGAGCCGGAAACCTATGGCTTTGCGACTCTCGCGGACATCGAGGCTCGTCTTTCCGCGCTCTGCAAATCGCGCGGGATCATTTTGCATTTTCGCCAATCGAACCATGAGGGCGACCTCGTGACCTGGGTGCAGGAAGCGGGCCGCGCCGGCGAGCCGGTGATCTTGAATGCGGGGGCCTATTCGCATACATCGATCGCGCTTTACGATGCGATCAAGGCGGCGAAGACCGACGTAATTGAGGTGCATCTTTCGAACATTCACAGCAGGGAAGATTTTCGCCGCCAGTCGCTGATCTCTCCCCTCGCGCGTGGCGTGATTGTGGGGTTTGGTGCCCTCTCTTACGATCTCGCGCTCGAAGCATTTCTCGCCCGGACCGAAGCGGCAGATGACCGGCCTCATCGCAAACAAATCGTGAAATCAATTAGTCATGCCCAGAAACATCCCTGGCAACGGCGCAAACGAGAGCAGAAAAAATGAAATATCCGGAGCCAGAACCGGACGGAAGCCCGGCCGCGGCCGCAATCGACACGGAACTGGTCGAGGTTCTGGCGCAGCTCGTAACCCGTCTCGGGCTTTCCGAGATTGAAGTCGCGAAGGGCGATTTCAAAGTCCGCGTCGCGCGGCAGCTTTCCGCCGCTGTTATTCAGCCGGCCGTGACCCCGCCGCACGCCGCCGCGATGGGCGTGCCGGCGGCTCCGGCCGACGGTCCGGGCACGGTGAAGTCGCCGATGGTCGGAACGGTTTATTTGCGTTCCTCGGCGGACGCCGCCCCATTTGTCGAGGTCGGCGCGCAGGTGAAGACTGGCGATAAGGTTCTTCTTGTCGAGGCGATGAAAACCTTCAACGAAATCCTCGCTCCCCGCGCCGGCACGGTGACCGGCATTCTGGTCGAGGACGGTCAGCCGGTCGAATATGGCCAACCGCTGCTCGTGATCGAATAAGGGCGCGTAGCCGGTGGACTGACATGTTCGAAAAGATTCTTATCGCCAATCGCGGCGAAATTGCCTTACGGATTTTGCGCGCGGCCAAGGAGCTCGGCATCGCGACCGTGGCAGTTCATTCGACGGCCGACGCCCATGCGATGCACGTGAAACTCGCCGACGAATCGGTTTGCATCGGGCCGCCGCCCGCGCGCGATTCCTATCTCAACGTCCCCGCGCTTCTCGGGGCTTGCGAAATCACCGGTGCCGAAGCCCTGCATCCGGGCTATGGATTTCTCGCCGAGAACGCGAGGTTCGCGGAGATTCTCGCCGACCATCACATTGTTTTCATCGGCCCCAAGCCGGAGCATATCAGGCTCATGGGCGATAAGATCGAGGCCAAAACAACGGCGATCCGGCTCGGCATTCCGTGCGTGCCTGGCTCGCCCGGCGCGGTCAGCGGCGATAAGGAGGCGGCGGCCATCGCCCGGGCGCTCGGCTTTCCGCTCCTCGTAAAAGCGGCGGCGGGCGGCGGCGGACGTGGCATGAAAGTCGCCCGCACCGCGAACGACCTTCCCGTCGCGCTCGAGATGGCGCGGATCGAGGCCAAGGCGGCCTTCGGCGACGACTCGGTCTATCTCGAAAAGCTTCTCGAAAAGCCGCGCCATATCGAAATCCAGGTTCTCGGCGACGGCCACGGCAAGGCTGTTCATCTCGGCGAACGCGATTGCTCGTTGCAGCGCCGG
>Ga0073928_10005252_pt1 | contig 18332 bp, 23 predicted proteins | sample PaiPotPPA55metaG_FD_76969 | JGI IMG/M metagenome (GOLD analysis project Ga0073928, IMG submission 76969) | Iron sulfur acid spring bacterial and archeal communities from Banff, Canada, to study Microbial Dark Matter (Phase II) - Paint Pots PPA... ... | reverse complement strand
GGCCGACTGCACCGCCTGGCCGACACCCAGGGGCTGCACCTGACCGCCCGCCGCGGCCCGAGCATGGCCTATCTGGCCCGATTCCGCCCCTGCGCCGCGGCCTGACGAATTCTTGGACAAGCAGACAGGGGCGACCCCGACCCTGGGAAACGATCAATCCGAACGCGGGAGAACCAGCCGCCGACGACCTGGCTCAACCAGCTCGCCCGACGTTCGTCGGTGCACCACCAGGGTGCAGCGACGGAAGTGGCGTCTCCACCGACACTCAGGCCGGCCGCTGGGTGAACGAGGCGCGGTACGCGCTGGGAGTGAGTCCGGTCTTCCTCGACAGATGCACTCGCAGGGAGTCGGCGGTGGCAAGACCGCTGAGGCGGGCGACCTGGTCCATCGGCAGGTCGGTGGTCTCCAGCAGTTCCTGGGCCCGTATCACCCGCTGATGGAGAAGCCACTGGAGCGGGCTCAGGGCGGTCTCCGCACGAAAGTTGCGGGTCAGGCTGCGGACACTCGTCCGCGCATGAGCTGCGAGGTCGGCACGGGTGAGCGGTTCGTGCAGTCGGTCGAGCGCCCAGGACCGGGTCGCAGCCAGCGAGACGCCGGCTTCCGGTGGCAGCGGCGTCTTGATGAACTGGGCTTGGCCGCCGGGTCGCACGGGTGCGGCGACGACGAGGCGTGCGACCGCGTTGGCCGTCGCGGCGCCGTAGTCGGAGCGCACCAGGTGCAGGCACAAATCGATACCGGCGGACAGTCCGGCTGAGGTCAGGACGTTGCCGTCTTCGACATACAGCACGCCGGGGCGCAGATCGACCGACGGGTAGCGCCGCGCGAACTCCTCGGACTTGGCCCAATAGGTGGTCGCGCTACGTCCGTCGAGCAGCCCGGCCTCGGCGAGGACGAAGGCCCCTGTGCAGATCGAGGCGACTCGCTTGCCCGCGGCCGCCGCGCGGCGAAGCGCTGAAAGAACGCGCGGATCGATGTCCTCGCGGGCCTCGGTCCCGGTCACGATCACGGTGTCGGCGTCATCGACGACGTCCAGCCCGCGGACGACGGCCACCTCGAGGCCGCCGCCGGTGGCGATGGGCCCGGGACTTGCCGTGCAGACACATACCCGATAGCCGGGACCGCCGTCGACGATCGTTTCTCCGAGCACCAGTCCCGGGATGGAGAGGTCGAACGTGGTTGCCGGGGGGACCGCGATGACGGCGACCTTATGCATGGCCCGAACCTCCGGATGTCTGGCATTCAGGCCACTAGTTTACGGATCTCGTTCGGATGGAGGCTTACCGCAGTCGCCGCCGCCTTCGCGGCCGACCAGTTCAGATCTCGATCGAGGAGTACGGGCGTGCCCATATACGTCGTCGTCGGAGCCGGAGCCACTGGATCTGCCACCGCACGCATGCTGGCCGAAGCCGGTGCACAGGTCCGGCTCATCACCCGCAGCGGCAGCGGGCCGGCGCATGAACGGATCGAGCGGGTTCGGGCAGATGCCACCGACACCGCTCGACTCGTCGAACTGACGGCGGGAGCAGCGGCCGTGTTCAACTGCGCCATGCCGCCCTACGACCGCTGGCCGGCCGAATTCCCGCCACTGGCGCGAGCGCTGCTGACCGTGGTGGAGCAGGTCGGCGCGGACTACGTGATGCTCGGTAACGCTTACGGTTACGGCCCTGTCGAAGGAGCCACCACCGAAGACCTCCCCCTGACACCCACCAGCGTCAAGGGCCATATTCGAGCCCAGATGTGGCACGAGGCCCTCGCCGCCCACGACGCGGGCCGAGTGCGGGTGACCGAAGTCCGGGCCAACGACTATTTGGGCGCGGGCGCCATCTCTCCGTTCACGCTCATGGTGGGTGCACCGGTACTCGACGGCTCGCCCGTCTCCTACCCCGGCGATCTCGATGCTCCGCACAGCTGGACCTACATCGGCGACGCCGCACGCACGCTCATCGCCGCGGCCGGGCATGAGAAGTCATGGGGGCGCGTCTGGCACGTCCCCTCCACCTCCGAGGCGCCGGTTCGTGAACTGGCCACCCGGTTGGCCGCCGCAGCCGGCCGCCGCACGCCCGATCTCGGCCGCATGACAGTGGACGAACTGCGGGAGATCGGGCGGACGAATTCCGTCATGGCGGAGTTTCCGGAGATGCTCTACCTGTATGACCGCCCCAGCATCCTCGACGCGTCCGCCACGAAGGCGGTCTTGAACGTCACGCCCACCAAGGTGGAGGACGTCCTCGACGAAATGGCCTCAGCGCACGGCCAGCGCCGCCGGGGCTAGCTGCAGGGCCCGCCGTAGACGCACAGGTGAGCGGCGATCGTGGAGAGTTGCGTGGCGTCGTCGTACGTCGTGGACATGGTTTCGGGGTAACAGGTCACATAAACGTAGGCGATGGTGTTGCCCCGAAGGACGAAGTAGTCGCGCTCGTAGAGCGGCAGATCGGGGTACCCGGAGGTGCCCTTGAGGGTCAGCCACGTCGCTCCTGTGGTGCCCTCGCTGCCGGTCTTCGTGACTTGCGCGCCGGAGCCGTTCAACAGGCAGGAGGAGCTGTACTGGCTCTGCAGCCACGTGTAGGTCTGCTGTGCTGATGCGGCGTCGGCGAAGAAGAAGATGAACTGGCTCGCCTCGTCGGTGCCGGTTGCCGTAGTCGCACTGAAGTTCATGAACTGCGTGCCGGCGGTCCGGCCGAGGAGCTTGGTCGGGTCTGCGCAAGTGGTCAGCGCCTGCATGGTGGTGGTGTTCGGGAGATAGCCCACGGTCGAGGTCAGCTGCATGTTGCCGGTCAGGCTTTCGGTGGTGACATTCCAGTGGACGGTGTCGGCGAACGGCAGTTGGCCTGCGCTGAGCCACGCCGCTTGGACCACCTGGTGCGGACCGGCGGTGGTGGTCTGGCTCGAGATGGCCGATTCCGAGCCGGTCGAGCCGGATGCCGCCGAGCTGGACGTTGCCGAGCTCGGGCTCGCGGTGGCGCTCGGGCTCGAGTTCACGGCCTGGGCAGGGCCGGCGGTCGAGCTCCCGCTCGTGCTGCGGGCCGGGCCGGCCGGTGTCATCTGCGGTGCGCCGCCGGTCGACGAGGTGGCCGCGAACGCCGCTGTCGCGCCGATGGCGACGAGTACGAGAGCCGTGGTGGACAGGGCGATTCGCTTGCGCATGGTGCGCTTCCTTCCGCGGGTTCGGGCGGCCTCGGGGCCACTGGTCCGGACGGCGTGCGCCGTGTGGTCGAGCGCGTCCGCGAGTGCGGTGTCGAAGTCTTTGGACATGGCTAGTCCTCCCTTCGGCTGGACAGGGACTTGTCGAACGTGTGCGGCGAACGAGAACTCTCGAGGCTGTCCGCGAATTCGGACAGGTGGGGTGCCAGGGCTTTTCGGCCGCGGACCAGGCGTGACTTGACGGTGCTTGGTGTCGCGCCGGTTTCCGTCGCGATCTCCTCGATCGAGCGGCCGGCGTAGTGGTACAGCACGATCGCCAACCGCTGGTCGGCGGAGATCTTGCGTAGTGCGGCGATGACGGCGATGGCGTCCGGGTTCATCCCGGCGGTCTCGGTCGACGGGTTCTCCCGGCGGTGCGCCTTGAGCCGGTTGACGGCCTTGCGCCATGACGACACCGCGAGCCTCGCGGCGACCGCGCGCACCCAGGCCTCCGGGCTGTCGATCTCGGTCGATATCGTGGCCCAGCGCTGCCAAGCCCGCGCGAAAGCTTCCTGAACGCAGTCCTCGGCCTCGGACAAGCTGCCCGTCATCACCGAGATATGGCTGACGATCCGCCGGTGCGTGGCCGCGTAGAACGCGTCGAAATCCTGGTCGAGACTGACGGCCATGACACCCCCCCTCCCCATTCGTGCTGCGATCCCGTTCGCAGCATCGGTCACATGACGTTCGGGGAGGGGGGCCAGTTACATCACGGTTCGGTCTCGCTCACACTTGCAGTTCGCACGCGCAGCTCGCACTTACAGCTCGCACTTACAGCTCTTCGAGTCTGTTCTGCAGGTACGCGCGTTCCCGATCGTTGCCGACGAGCTCGAGCGCGGCCCGGTAGGCCTCGGCCGCCTCGGTATTTCGCCCCAAGCGCCGAAGCAGGTCCGCGCGTGCCGCCGGGAGCAGGTGGTATCCGCGCAGCGCATCGGTATCCAACGCGTCGAGCGCGTCTAGGCCGGCCTGCGAGCCGTCGCGCATCGCCACGGCCACGGCCCGATTCAGCTCGACCACCGGTGAGGGCGCCGCCCGGTCGAGCAGGTCGTAGAGCGCCACGATCTGCGGCCAGTCGGTCGTGGCGACGTCGGCGGCCTCGGCGTGCACGGCGGCGATCGCGGCCTGCAGAGCGTACGGTCCGACGCGCGGCCCGGTCAGCGCGGCGGGGACCAGCGCGAGCCCCTCGGCGATGCGCTCGGCGTCCCAGAGGCCGCGGTCTTGCGCCTCGAAGCCGACCAACTCGCCGGTCGGGCCGATGCGTGCGGGCCGGCGGGCGTCGACCAACAGCATCAGCGCGAGCAGGCCGGTCGTCTCTGGATCCTGCCGCAGCAGCTGATGCAGGATCCGGGCTAGCCGGATCGCCTCCTGACACAGTTCGACCTGCAGGAGATCCTCACCCGTGGCGGCGGCGTAGCCTTCGGTGAAGATCAGGTAGATCACGCGCAGGACGGCGGGCAGTCGGTCGGCCAGCTCCTCGGCCGCCGGCACCCGGAACGGGATGCGCGCATCGCGGATCTTGCGCTTGGCCCGGACAATGCGCTGGGCCATCGTGGCCTCCGGCACCAGGAACGCCCGCGCGACCTGCACTGTCGAGAGCCCGCCCAGACACCGGAGGGTGAGCGCGGTCTGCGCCTCCACCGCAAGCGCCGGGTGGCAGCAGGCGAAGAACAGCCGGAGCCGCTCGTCGGGGATGTCGCCTCGGGCAGAGTCAGCAGGCGCCGAAGCCTGGCCCCGAGTCTCGGCCAGCAGCAGTGCGAGCCGGGCGGCGTACGCCCGGTCGCGCCGCAGCCGGTCCACGGCCCGGCGGCGGGCGACCGTCAGGAGCCAGGCCACCGGCTCCCCCGGCACGCCGTCGAGCGGCCACCGCTGCAGAGCCGCCTCGATCGCCTCGGACGCGACGTCCTCGGCGAGATCGAGGTCGCCGAACTGGCGCACCAGCAGCGCCAGCAACCGGCCGTGCTCCTCGCGGAAGACCGACTCGACGGCGCCGAGCGCCCGCCGGTCCGTCACGACGGGAAGAACTGCTGGATCGGGCGGATCTCCACCCGACCCGGACGAGCGCCCGGGCAGCGGGCCGCCCAGTCGATCGCGGCGTCCAGATCCGGCAGGTCCAGGATGTAGTAGCCGCCGAGGTACTCGCGGGTCTCGGCGAACGGGCCGTCGGTCACCAGGCGCTGACCGGACTCGTCCACCCGCACCGAGGTGGCCGACTCGTAGGAGTCGAGGACGTTGCTGTCCACCATGATCCCGGCGTCGAGCACCTGCTTGTGGTAGGCCATGAACTGGTGCATCAGGTTCGGGCCGTCGTCCTCGGCGGTGGGGGCGGCCTCGCGGTCACCGACGATCAGCAGCATGTACTTCATGGCGATTCCTCGCTCTCGTCTTCATCCGGTGCCGCCGCGGGTGCGGCGACGCCATGATGACGAACAGCGGTGCCGCAGATCGACACCACGCCGGAACCATTTTCGACCGGCCGTCCGGCCGCGGCCAGCCGGGGCCTTGACCGATTCGCTCCCCCTGCGCGATAGTGCTTTCACTATTCAATTAGTGGAAGGTGGGTGGCGGTGGAATACCGCATCGATCGTCACGGCGGGGTGGCCACCTACATGCAGATCGTCCAGCAGACCAAGCAGGCGTTACGGCTCGGCCTGCTCCAGCCGGGCGACAAGCTGCCCACGGCCAAGGAGGTGGTCGCGGCCACCGCGATCAATCCGAACACCGTGCTCAAGGCCTACCGCGAGCTTGAGCGTGAAGGGCTGGTCGAAGCCCAGCGCGGCCTCGGTACCTTCGTGCGCCGCTCGCTGGCCGGCCCTCAGGCCACGCCCGACTCCCCGCTGCGCTCAGAGCTGGCCGAGTGGGCGGCGCGGGCCGACCGGGCCGGGCTCGGGCGCGAGGATGTCGCGGCGATGTTCGCCGCGGTGCTCGGCGAGTACCCGTTGCGCGGCGAGGGCGCGTTGGTCGAGGAAGGCGCCATATGACAGGGAACGAATCCGGGATCGCGCTCGAATGCGTCGGCCTGGGCAAGCGATACCGCCGGCGCCGGCCGGCGCTCAGCGAGTGCGGCTTCCGGCTGCCGGCCGGGCGTATCTGCGCTCTGGTCGGGCCGAACGGGGCCGGCAAGTCCACGTTGCTGGCGTTGGCCTCGGGCCTGCTCGCGCCGACCGAGGGCCACGTCGAGGTCTTCGGAGCGCGCGTGGGCCATCCGAGGACGGCGCGTTCGGTGGGCTTCCTCGACCAGGACAGGCCCCTGTTTCCCCACCTGAGCGTCGCGGACCACCTGCGCCTCGGCCGTGAGCTGAACCCGCGCTGGAATCAGACCGTGGCCGAACAGGCCATCGGTCCGATCCCGCTTACGGCGCGGGTCGCCACTCTCTCCGGCGGCGAGCGCACCAGGCTCGCCCTGGCGCTGGTCCTGGGCAAGCAGCCCGACCTGCTGCTGCTCGACGAACCCATGGCGGACCTCGATCCGCTGGCTCGTCACGAGATGACCAGCGTGATCATGGCCGACGCGGCCGAGCGGGGGAGCACCGTCGTGATCTCCTCACACATCCTCGCCGAACTGGAGTCGGTCTGCGATCACCTGGTCATGCTCGACTCCGGGCGCGTGCGCCTCGCCGGCGAGATCGACGAGCTCGTGGCCTTACACACCGTCGTCACCGGGGCCTGCGATGACGGCACCGAGTTGCCGCAGGAACTGAGGTGGCACACCGTGATCGGCGCCCGCACCACGGGCCGGGCGACCACGGCGCTGATCCGCCCGGGCGCCCTTCTTCCGCACGGCTGGGTCGCCGCCACCCCCACGCTGGAGGAAGTGGTGCTCGAATACATGCGCAATCCCCTCGCGCCGCCGCTGCTGACCGAGGCCGACGGACTCGACGTACGCGACCCGAACCGAGAGACGGCCGTCCGATGAGCACCCTCGCCCCCGGCGTACCGGAAACAGCACGCGTATCCGGCCCGAGTCGCTGCAAGCCCAGCGGCCTGACCTGGCTGGTGTGGCGCCAGCACCGCGCGCTCTTTCGGCTGGGGATCGTCTGCTCCCTCGCGATGACCGGTTTTCTCGTCTACTGGCACGCGAGTAATCAGGCCACGATCGGCGACTCCACCTTCGGCGGATCCGGCACGGTCGGCCTGCCGCCGGATGTCGGGCTCTCGGCAGCCGCCTTCATGGTGTGGATGGTGCCGCTCCTGGTCGGCGTGGCCGGTGCGCAACTCTTCGAACGCGAATTCACGGCCGGAACTTTCCGGCTGGTCTGCGCGCAGAGCATGTCCAGGGGCGCCTGGGTGCGCGCCAAACTCCTCGTGCCCGCGGCAGTGGTCATCCTGTGCGTCACGCCGTGCGCGGCGGCACTCACCTGGGACTACCGCCTTGACCCCTCCCGGCAGTGGTACAGCATCGGGGGCTTCGACACGATCGGCCCGGTCGCCGTGGCCTTCCCCCTCGTCGCCCTGTTCCTCGGCGCGGCGGCCGGGCTCACCTGGCGGAGCGGCGGACCGGCCAAGGGGCTGGCCCTGGCCCTGGTGCTCGCCTTCAAAGCGGGAGTGTTCTGGACGCTTCCCCGCCTGCTGCCCACGACCTACATCACCGGTGACCTGTCGAACGGCCCGCAGACCCCGTCCAAAGCCTGGGTGGTCGAGTCGGGATACGTCAATGCTGCCGGTCATCACGTCGCAGCACCCGCGAACTGCTTGAGCAACGCCTTCCCGGATGTCTCATGCGAGGCCAAGTCGGGATTGACCGGCCAGTATGCGACTTACCTGCCCTACAGTGATCTGCAGAGCCTGCAGTGGATCGCAACGGGAATCTGCGTGATCGCATGTGCGGCGCTGGCCTACTACTGCTTGCGCCTTGTCCGCCGTCCCTAGAGCGCGTCCCGCCGTTACCCTCGAATAAGGGAGGACGCACCGTTGTCCGAGAGCGCTTCTCAGTCCAAGCAGGCGGCCCCGGCCACGCTTCGCCGGCAGACCGCCGTCGCCACCATGCGCAAGGCCGCCTGCATCGCCGTTGCTAGCATCCTGCTTTTCTGCGCGGTCTACCTGATCGCGGTGCGCACCGGGGTGGGCCAACGCTTCGAGAACGACGTCTGGCTCGGCGCCGGCCAGACCGCGGCGCAGCGCCCGGCCCAGGCGGTACGTGCGCTCAACCTGATCGGGACCGGCACCGGAATCGCCGCCGTCGCGGTGGTCTTCCTGATCGGCCTGCTGCGCCGCCGGATCGCGCTCGCGGTGGCCGGCGTGGCGGTCATCGCCGCCAGCGTGGGCACCGCGGAGTACCTCAAAGGCGCGCTGTCCCGGCCCAATCTCGTTCCCGGATGGCAGGAGAGCTCCGGCAACAGCTTCCCGAGCGGGCACACGGCCACCGCCATGGCGGTGATGTTCGCGCTCATCCTCGTCGTCCCGTACCGGATCAGAGGGCTGGTCGCCTTCTGCTCGGCCGCGCTGGCCACCGAGATCGGCGCGCTGACCATCCTCGCCCGCTGGCATCGGCCAAGCGACACACTCGGCGCCGACCTGATGGTCCTGTGCTACGCGAGTCTGGCCGTGCTGATCCTTGCCCTCTTCGGCCGCGTCAGACCCGCCGAATTGCGCCTGTTCGCCAGCCGCACGGCCCGCAGCCTGTTCGCGTTCGGCCCCATCGCGGTCGGCACGGCCACCGCATTGTGCGGCGCCCTGCTCTTCGCCGCGCTGACCTACTACCACTGGGTCAAGCTGGCCCCCGGCTTCGAGATCTTCCACACCGCGTTCGTGGCCGGTTTCCTGCTCGCCCTAGCCGGCAGCGGCCTGGTCACGCTAGTCCTGCTCTGGCTGCTCGGCCGACTCGACCTCGCCCCGTTTTCGGACCGGCGTAGTCCCTGAGTTCTTGCCCGAGGAAGTCGAGGATCTGCCGCCACGCCGCTTCCCGTGCCAGGGCGTCGGCGGCAGGCGTTCCTCCGTGGCGGAATGTGACGCCCGGTCCCGGGCTGGTGCTCTGAGTCGTCGGACCGTACGGAGGCGCGGCGATCAGGTGCCCCGCATCCTTGTGGATGATGTGCCTCCAGTTGCCTGGGCGGTCGCTGCGGGCCAGTCTTCGGGCGGCCGCATCGTGGTAGGCAACGCCGTATCCCTGGTCATCCTCCCCGGAGATCAGCAGCACTGCGCCGTCGATGCGATCCACCGGGGTGGTGGCGGCCGAGACCAGATCAGCGGCATGACCGTGCTCGGGCATGGCCCATCTCAGCGCCACCGGGCTTCCCTCTGCGACGGCCTGCTCCATCCGGGGCGTGCTGACGTTGGGGAGATAGGGCAGTTCACAGCCCTGATACGTCCAACTTGCCACCGGCGTCGCGAGGATCTCGAGGAACGATCCACCCAGCACGTCCTGGCTGATGCCTTGGGTGACCAGCCCGCTGCCGACCACACTCACCACCGCACGTAGTCCGCCGAGCAACGAGCCGATCAGTAACGCCGCCTCGCCGCCCTTGGACGCTCCCACCGCGGCAAGCCGATCGGCCTGAACGTTCGGATGGCGGCGCATGTGTTCGAGGGCCGTCGCGAAGTACTCCAGAGGGACGTCGCGCAGCGTTGGCGGAAGCCCCGGCATTCCGTAGTAGGCCAGGGCGAGTGCGGCGTATCCATGCCCCGCCAGCAGCGCCGCGTCGTCCTCGTGCATGCCGCCCTCCGCCCCGCCGAGAAGGATGACACCGGGGACGTGTTCGTCACCGGCTGGACGATAGAGGGTGCCGACCAATCCCTGCTCACGTATGTCCTCCCGCACCAGGTCGTCGGGCACGCGCAAGCGCTGCACCTCAGTCCAGGCGATCCGCTTCCCGTCGGTCTCGGCGGTCAGCCGCAATGGGGTGGGGGCGAGGAAATCGGCTACGTGGCCGGGCGTCGGTCCGCCGACCGGCCGCATGGACCAAATCAGTCCCATGGGATCCACTCCGCGGTAACTCCCTGACAGCGGTGCATGGCGGTGCAGGTCAAGGACACCGTCATCGTCGACGATCTCGAAAACGGCAGCGGAGCACCAGGAACGGCCGCGCGGGTCGGTCGCCTCTGCCCGAAGAGTCACTTGGACGCCGGGGCGCAGGCCATGCAGTTGGACGTGCAGTCGCGTATCGAGTGCCGGGCGCCTGGGCGTGATCTCAAGGCGGGCGCCCGAATCCTTGGTTATCAGGGTCATGTAAGTACCGTAGGAAGAGGTGACCGACCAGGCGGTGTCGGTCTTTCCGAAGGGATCTGAAGGCATGCCGTCGCGGGAACAGTCCGGTGTCATGCCGAGACTTGTCGGATCAGGCCACGTCGCCGGCCTTGTGCAACTGCACCAGGCGCTGCCGCTGATCGAACGTCAGCACGCGCTGATCGAGGAACTCAGGATCCACGCGCCAAGGTTCGTGACCGGTGCCGGTCTCGCCAGGCGCACCGGCACCACGGTGCGCACCGTCGAACGGGACATAGCGCGGCTCGTCACAGCGGGCGTTCCCGTGCAGGTCCGCCGCGGCCCTGGCGGCGGTTATCGCATCGATGCCCGACGTCAGTTGGCACCGGTGACCTTCACGCCCGGCGAGGCCGCGGCCATGATCGCATCGCTGGTGGCGGTGGGACCGTACACGTCGGCGACCGCTCAGTCGGTACTGGCGAAACTCCTTGCCGCTCTCGTCGACCCGGAAAGCCCGCATCGGGCCGCATCGGGCCGCATCGGACCGCATAGGACCGCATAGGACCGCATAGGACCGCATAGGACCGAGTCGGACCGATCATGACAAGCGGAAACTCTCTTCGTGAGAGAGGGCTTGCATGAAGCGGTGCCGTCCGCTAGTTTTGTGCGAGCAAGCTCTCACGAAAGAAAGCGACTCTCATGAACACGACTGCAACGGCCGGCCGCATCCTCAAGCTGGGGAACGGGCTGGAAGTCAGCATCACCGAAAACGGCGACGCGAGCGCCGAGCCGAACACCGGAGTGCTGCTCCTGCACGGCGGAGCCGGGTCGAGGTCGGTGGCCGGGCTGGCCTCCGCGCTGTCCGAGCACGCCTACGTGGTGACCCCGATCCACCCGGGGTTCGACGGCACGCCGCGGGTGCCATGGCTGGACTCGGTCGCGGACCTGGCCGACGCCTACCTGGACCTGCTCGAGGAGCTCGGGCTCGAGCAGGTGATGGTGATCGGGAACTCCGTCGGCGGCTGGATCGCATCCGAAATGGCACTGCGTGACATCGACGGCCGGGTCTCGGCGATGGTGCTGCTCAATGCGGCCGGTATCCGTCCCGACGACGCGGCCCAGGTCATCGACGTCCGCACGCTGCCGCCGGCCGCGATAGGCCGGCTCTCGTTCTACAACCCGGCGCTGCGCCCCAACCCGGCCACGCTGAGTCCGGAGCAGCGCGCCGGGATGGCCGCCAACCAGCAGGCCCTCGCGCTCTACGCGGGCGAGGACTTCCTGTTCGCGCCGAAGCTGCGTCGTCGCCTGCACCGCGTCACCGTGCCGGTGCTGGTCGCCTGGGGCGAGGAGGACGGTGTGCTCTCGGCCGACTACGGCCGCGCCTACGCGGATTCCTTTGCCAACGGCCACTTCAAGCCCATCGCGGAAGCCGGACACCTGCCCCACATCGAGCAGCCGGGTGCGGTGCTTGGCGCCATCGGGGACTTCGTGCAGAACGTGGTCAAGCCCGACGGTGACTGACGGATCGTCCGCCGCAGGCTCCGCGCTTCGTGCGCGGGCCTGCGGCGTGACCGCCTACTGATGCGCCCATTGATGCGCCCACTGGTGACTGATGTTGCTCGGCGAGAAAGGCGGACTGATGACAACACGCGCGATGGCGGGCCGCGTCAACCAGAAGCTCCGCACCCGCGACGCGATCGTCCGAGCCGCGGCCGAGCTGAGCAACACCGGCCTCGAGGTGTCCATGCCCGAGATCGCCAAGGCGGCGCTGGTCTCCGAGGCCACGGCGTACCGCTATTTCCCCGACCTGGCCAGCCTGCTGCGCGAGGCCATCGCCGATCAACTACCCAGCGCGGCCGAAGCGTTCAGGCCGCTTACCGACTCCGCCGACTCAGACGATCCGGCTGGCTCCGACGACCCGACGGCGCGCATCGCCGCCGCCACCGAATTCCTACTGCGGCACGTCCTCGGCCGCCAGGGCGTCGTCAGAGCCCTGATCGCGGCGACGGTCGCCAGGCCTGACGCGCCCCAGGCCCGTCCGGGACTGAGGCTCGCCCTCATCGACTACGCGCTCGCCCCCTTGGCGGACACCCTCGGCGTCACCCACCCCGCCGCACTGGCACAGCTCAAACGCGCCTTAGCGGTCGTCGTGAGCGCCGAAGCCCTGTTCAGTCTCACCGACCAGCATGGGCTAAGCCCCGAGGAGGCCATCGACAGCATTGTCCAGACGGCCATCACCTTCACCCGCGCTGCCGTCGCAAGATCCGGGCCTGCCGGCCTGCTGGGCCAACCGACAGAGTCCTGACGGACTTAGGCGCGTCCCTCCGGCAGAGCGGCCAACTCTGGGCGCGACACATGCAGCACCTCGTACCGCTCGGTCGCATCTTCGTCGGCGGGCACTGCGTCCTGCCAGAGAATGAAGCGCACAAGTTCCCACTGACTCGGGTTAATGGCCAGGGCGGCGGTGTGCACGCCAGGCCGCTGGGCCAGCACCTTCAGTTCCTCGGTCTCTCTTGCCACGAATTCGGCCAGGCCGAGGCCATCGGGAGTCGCGTCCACAGCGCTGTGGATACGCGACGTCCGGCGCGATGCCGCCACCGGAGCAGCCGCACGCGCAGGCCCGGCGTGGCAGGCGACGCCGAACCACTGGTGCACGACCTGCCGCCCGAAATCGCGCACGATGTTCTGGAATCCCCCGCCCCCGACCAGGAATCCGGCCATCGCGCCGACGTCGTTCCACAGGTAGAAGGGTGCGTACTCGTTCACCGGAGAGCCGCCCTCGCCGCGCTCGCGGATCAGGTACGCCTTGAGGCCGAGCCCGGCCCGGTCGTCCAGGGCCGAGCCGCCGACGGCTACGCGCTTGCGGATGATGCCCATGTCATAGTCGGTCGGCAGGGTTATCTCGTACTGCATGGCGAACAAGGTCACGCCGCCTTTCATGCGGTTCGGATCTGGAGTCTGCGACGAGTGCGAACAGCAGGCCGAGGATCCCTTCGACGGCTTCGGTGAACGGCTCGGGCGAGTTCGCGGCGCGAGCCAGCACGTAACCACCCTGCATGGCCGCAACCACGGCCGACGCCGTACTCGCCGGATCGAGACGGACGGCTCGGGTCGGCGGTCCGAACTCGCCCTGCTGCACGCCGTCGGCCAAGACTTCGGCGAGGCGCTGCCGTAACCAGCCGAAGGTCCGTTCCACCGGCGCGCGCAGTTCGGCGTCGGCGACCACGTCAGGGTCCTGGGTGAGTCGGCCGATCGGGCAGCCCTTGAGCACGTCGCGCTCCAGCCGCAGGAACGCCGCGATGCGCTCGACCGCGGTGCCTGGAGCGGAGAACTGGCTCTCCGCCCGTTCGCACAATGCTGCGGCGGAGCGTTCGATCGCGACGAGAGCCAACTCCTTCTTGCCGCTGAAGTGGTGGTACATGCTGCCTTGCCCGGCCCCGGACAGCTGCTGGATGGCCTTCGGGCTGGTACCCACGTAGCCGCGGCTCCACAGCAGCTGCCGCGTGCTCTCGATAAGTCGCTCTGCACTGTCCACAGGTCGAGTGTACCTACTGGTACGTACACGATCAACAGTTTCCCGACCGGCTCTTCGGCGTGGTGGACCGGGCCGAACTGTTGCATGCTCGAATGCAGGACTGAATCGAGGAGCACCGTCGGCGACATGACCGAGCCACCAGAATTCCGGATGCAGCACCATCGGATACAGCTGCCGGAGGCCCCGGAGGCCCTTCGGCTGCTCGAAGCACGCGAGGAGGCCGAGGAGGGCGGCGAGCCCGCCTGCCTGCTCGGCCGGCTGTGCCCCGCGTGCGAGAACCCCGTCGAGCGTGCGGACCGTCGCACGTGCCCGAACTGCGGAGCCGAACTGGCCCGCTCAGCACCCTGGCAGGATCCTGAGGACTTGGAAAGGCGGTAGCCGGCATGACGACCATGGAGATCAAGGACGAGCGGGCGGAGCACGCGCGGTACTCCGCCTATGTCGAAGGCGTCCGGATCGGCTTCGCCAGTTGCATCCAGGTCCGCGACACCGTGCTCCTGCCGCACGTCGAGGTCGACGTCGACCGGCGGGATCTCGGCATCGGCTCGATGCTCGTTCGCCGGGCTATGGACGACGCGCGCGCCGAAGGCAACACGGTGCTGCCGCTGTGCCCGTTCACCCGCCGCTGGGTCGACCTGCATCCGGCGTACCATGACGTCGCCCGCAAGCCTAAAGCCGGGGAAATGGTCGCGGTCAGCTCCCTGCTGGCGGCCGACCGCACGATGCGGCTGCTGCATCACGACGAGACGAAGGTCCTGACCGTGGCCGTCGAGCCCGATACCGCCTGAACGAATCGGCCGACCGGGCCCGGCGCAGCGCTGCTCGGCTATGGCTGGTACACGAACCCGGCCAGCGGAGCGTGCACCTTCCAGCCGAGACTCTCGTACAGTGCGCGCCCCTCGACGGTGGCGCCGAGGATGCCCGTACCGGCGCCGGCCTCGATCGCCAGGTTCGCCAGACTGCGCAGCACTACCGTGCCGAGCCCGCGACGCTGGTGCGCCGGCTCGGTGGACACCTGGTCGACGACGCCCCGATCCCCGGCGATGCCCACCTGCCCCTTCGCCGCGATCGAGCCGTCGACGGACGAGACGACGACGCGGATGACGCCGTCGCACGAAACGGAGTCGACCGAGTAGCCCCCGGGCACGGATACCCGCTCGGCATTCAGGTCGGTCGCCATCAGGTAGGCGGGGGCGTCCTCGGACCATGCCGGAGTGAGCCACGGCTTGAGGACTGAGGGCTCCACGAAGGCCTTTAGCCACACCGATGGTGTGCGCACCCGGCTGACCAGATCCCGCACTATCTGCTCCCGCGCCTCCACCATGACGTAGCGGGCGTACTGCCGCGGCATCCCCACCTGCACTCGCAGGCCCCACGGCGTCGCCGCCGGAGATGATGTTCCACGCGAAACCACCCACCCGTCGACCCACCCCGCGGCCAGTTCCCGGCTCATCGCACGCTCCCTCAGATATTTGTGTAGCAGCCCAATCAGCAATTGAGACCTTACCGAGCGGCACTGACAGAAATTGCACCCCGACCCGGCCGCGATCCTCGCGCAACTCGACGCGGCGCTCCTCGAATGCGTGCATAGACTCACGCTGAGTTCATGGTCAGGCCGGGTCGGGCTGGCATAGGGTGGCGGGGTGTCGAACAACAATGATCTGGACCCAGCCGCCAGCACGCAGATGTTCCGTGCCTTCGTCGATGGCGCCACACCCAACGCACCGACCCCGGCCGCGACCAAGTCCGGCTCAGGCAGTACCAACAAGGTGATCGGCGCCGTCGTCGCCCTCGTGGTAATCGCCGTGATCGCTTATATCGCGCTGCACTGAGTGCGAACGCGCCCGGAACGAGGTCGCTGACGCCTCACTCGTTCCGGGTCGCGTTCCAACGCACAGCGGAAGCGGCGGAGCCAGTGAGACGACTCCTCGAAGCCGTGCGGGACGCTCTCGGCGTGCGCAATGACCAGCCCCCGCAGAAAGACAGCGCGTTCACCGAAGCTGGCACAGGTGGATCGAATACCGGCACCGACTCGTTCTACGTGGGGTCGACGTACTCAAGCCACGCCGGATCGGCCACAATGGCCTGCATCTCGGAGAGGCTCAGCGGCGGGACCGCTCGGGTGACGTCGACGTTAGCGCCCTGAGGCACCCCGTTTCCGGCGTCGAGCGAGACGACCATGTTGTTCGTCGTGAAGAGGTTGACCTCGTAGTCGTAGAAGCCCGATCCATCGTCGCCCGTTACCATCACGTATTCAGTGTGGCCGTCGATGGTGGACACCGTCGTGCAGCTCGGTATGGGGGCCCCGGACGGCCGCGATCCCGCGTCGGTGGTGTTGAAGTTGACGCAGGTGTAGGCGTTCCAGCTCTTCAGGGCCGCCGAGTAGGCCCTGACGGAGGCGATGATCTCCGACTGCCCGTGTCCGTCGTCGTAGATGAAGTCTGCGACGCCGATCGAGGTGCTGTTCTGGCGAACGGCGTGCAGGCCGTATACGGAGACGAATTGCGTCAGCAACGGCGCGCCCACTTGGGGGCCGGATTCCGGCGTCGAGGGCACGAGCCCGGTCGTGCGCGACACCGCTGACGTCGTGCTGCTCACCAGCGTCGTGCTGCGTGTAGCCGTCGTGCTGCCTGGCGAGCCGGGGCGAGGCGAGGCGACAATGCTCGCGCTGTGGTCGGCGGTCGGCTGACCCGCGGCGACGGTGCCGGACGGCACGCTGCCGAAGCCGAAGTGCTGCACGCTGAAGACGACCCCTGCGGTGAGCCCGACGACGCCGACCGCGGCGGCCACCGTCGCCGTGTTACGCCGCGCACGCCGCCGGCGGCCGAGCTGGGTGCTGACTCTGACGATGTCCTCGACAGGGGGCTCGAGGCGTGAGGCTGCCGTCTCGAAGAGCTCGGAGAGCTGATTTTCAATGTCGTCCACGACTGTGGCTCCAAGCGAAGACGAAGGGGAGAGATCGATGGCGGCAGGTCACCGCGCGCCACGTGCCAGGTGCCGAGCCGAAGACGTTCATCGCTGGAAGAGGACTTCGCGCGTGTCGCCCAACTGAGCGCGCAATTGCCGCAACGATCGGGTGTTGAGGCTCTTGACTGCCGACTCGGTGGTGCCGAGGTATTCGGCTATCGCCGCAAGGCTGTGGCCCTCGAGGTAGTGGAGCACCACTGCCGCTCGATTGCGAGGTGGCAGCATTCTGAGCGCCGCGACGAGCGTGAGGTGCAGTTCGTGATCCGTACCCGGGTCCACGAGTCGAGCGCCAAGGTCGTGGACGTCCACGGGCAGCTCGGACGAACGCTTCAGACGTCGTTGTGAGAGATACGTGCGCAGCAGCACCTTACGGGCGTATGCGTCCGCGGCTTCGATCTGCTCGATCCGCTGCCAGGCCACATAGAGCTTGGCCAGACTGGTCTGCAGCAGATCTTGCGCATCGTGCCAGTCGCCGCAGATGAAGTACGCGACCTTGAACAACTGCCCGGCCTTCGCCGTGACGAACTGCCGGAATTCGTCCTCGCCCGGTCGCGATGTCATGGCGTGTACACGGCAGTCAGAATCGTAGCCTGGTGGTTGCCGGTGAACGTGAGGGCGAACAAGTCATTGTTGCCGTCGTATCTGCCGTCCGTCCCGGCGGCGTACTGCTGGAACACCGCGAGGTCCACCGGCCGGTTCGGCCGCATATCCGTGCCCAGAAGGATGAACTGCGCGCCGGCGGCCAGAGGTATCCGGTACTCAGGTGTGCCGACGAAACGATCGCAGTCATCCGCGATGCCGGCGCCGCACACGTACGTGACCGAGTAGGCGTCCACATACTCGACGGAGCCCGAGACCCCCACTCCGGCGATGGAGTACACCGCGTCTGCCGAGGACTCCGGATACTCACTGGCACTCGGATATGCGGCCAAGTCGGTAGTCGCCTGGTCGGCTGCCGGTGCCATAGATACAGAGGGCTGAATGACCCCCCACCCGACCGAAGGACTTACCGCAGCGTTCGGTGTGCCCGCGGCAGCAGAGTTCTGCGCGACGTCCGCGGCATGCTGCGCGCCGACGCTGCAAGCACTGAGCAGCACCAGCAGCAGCGCCGCTCCTGCCAACGACGGAGCCGCCACTGCAGCCAGCTTCATCCGTACCTTCCTCCCCCTTGTGGCGGGCCGATGCCCAAGCCGACTGACACCACGGCCTCAACCACGAAGAAGGATGCGCCGGGCCCGCGCATCGGAGCGCGCTTTCATGAGTGAGTTGGGTCACATTCACGATCGGTGCCCTGCGCCCCGACGCCAACCCGGCCAGGCAAGTGCGGCCGCCCCTGTCGGCATCTGTATCGCGCTCACCACCTGACGGAGCGGACGGTCAATCCTTCCGCGGTATGCGTTCGGGGGGCATGCCTGGCCCGATCTCGGCCCGGATCTCGGCCGGGTCGTCGACGGGACCGCAGTGGGCGCACACTGTCTGTTGAGTGACGCCGCTGCCGCACACCGAGTGGGT
>Ga0073928_10005250_pt1 | contig 18335 bp, 10 predicted proteins | sample PaiPotPPA55metaG_FD_76969 | JGI IMG/M metagenome (GOLD analysis project Ga0073928, IMG submission 76969) | Iron sulfur acid spring bacterial and archeal communities from Banff, Canada, to study Microbial Dark Matter (Phase II) - Paint Pots PPA... ... | reverse complement strand
GGGGTGAAAATCACAGCCTATAATCTTCATGGCTCGGCTCCTTTTCCCGAGCTTTGGTCGCTCTTCACGCCCAACTCTACCGGGTCCAAGGAGCCGATGCCGTCATGAAATCAACCCTAATCTTTCCGCCGATTGCCACATCTCCAGACAATTTCCCCGCCTTGGATATTGCGCTCCTGGATAATGCTGCGATGACAGCAGAAGAAACGATTTCACTCTGACCCGCTGCAAGCCGTTGTATCGTAATGCTGCAAGGATGGCAGGCTATCACTATGGCGAAGATTCGAGTTCTCGTTTCCCTCACGACCAGCGACAACGACTACCAAGTCGAGCAGGCGCAGTCTGCCGAGCAGGCCGCCAGCAAACTCGGCGTGAGCGCGGAAATCATTTACGCCAATAACGACGCGATTAATCAAAGCACGCAAATCTTGCGAGCAATTCAAGCGTCCCCGGAAGACCGGCCGAATGCCATCGTCTTCGAGCCCGTCGGCGGAACAGCCTTGCCGCAAGTCGCGCGAGCAGCGGCCGCCGCCGATATTGGATGGGCAGTCCTCAATCGTGATGCGAATTACATCGAGGATCTGCGCAAAACTTCGGCCGCCGCGATTTTTGCCATTAGTTCCGATCACGTGGAGATTGGCCGCATTCAGGGTCGCCAGTTCGCTGCCATGCTGCCGCGCGGCGGAACGGTGCTCTATATTCAGGGGCCCTCCGAAAATTCCGCCGCCAAGGAACGTACCCTCGGAATGCAGGAAACCAAACCGGCAAACATTCAGATCATTGCATTGCGCGGTCAGTGGACGGAGGAAAGTGCGCAGCGCGCCGCCCGTTCGTGGTTGAAGCTGACCACTTCGCAAAAGGCCACGGTGGACCTGATCGCAGCCCAAGACGACTCAATGGCAATTGGCGCAAGGAAGGCATTCGAAGAAATCACCAATGAGGCTGACCGCGAGCGCTGGCTCAAGCTGCCGTACACTGGTTGCGACGGGCTGCCGAAAACGGGCCAGGCTTGGGTGCGCAGCGGATTGCTGACTGCGACCGTTTTTGTGCCCCCCAATGCCGGACAAGCAATCGAAATGTTTGTGCAAGCAATTCAGGAGAAGAAGCGTACGCCCGAGCGCGTGTTTACCGTGCCCTCCTCCATTCCTGCACTCACCGCCCTCAAACCTGTGCGAATCACATAGCTTGCCTCTGCAAAAAGCGTCGTATAATGCCGCCCGGCAAATGTACTAGCGTCATCGCTGAGGAGAGCGCATGAAGAGTTCGCGAGAATCGTCAAGCATCGATCGCCGCTCGTTTCTGGCCACGACTGGAACCGGTCTGCTGGCCGCGTCCATCCCGAATGTCGCGAAGGGTGAGACTTTGTCAGGGTCCCACACGGCTTCGAATCCTCCGGTGCCGGCTTCCGCGCAAGCTTCCACTGGTTCGCTCCGAAAAATTCCGATCGGCGTCTTCGATCCCGTCTACGAGAAGCTGTCGCTCGACGAGATGCTCGATCGCGTGAGCGCTCTCGGTCTGGAAGCGATGGAGATCGGGACGGGCGGCTATCCTGGCACCGGGCACTGTCCGATCGATGACCTGCTCGCCGATGCCGGAAAAGCGAAAGCGTGGAAAAAGAAATTTGAAGATCGCGGCATCCACGTTGCCACGCTGAGCTGCCACGGAAATCCCGTCCATCCTGACGAAAAGCACGCGGCGCGCGACCGCGAAAGCTTCAAGAAAACAGTTCTGCTTGCGGAACGCCTGGACGTTCGCGTCATTGTAGGATTTTCCGGCTGCCCTGGCGGCACGCCGGCCGACACGCAGCCCAACTGGATCACCTATCGCTGGCCGCCGGAATACGCGGAGATGCAAGACTGGCAATGGAAAGAGAAAGTAATTCCGTATTGGAAAGAAGCTGCCAAATTCGCGCGCGAACATGGCATACATCGCATCGCTCTGGAGATGCATCCGAATTTTGTCGTGTACAATCCGCGTACGCTGATGAAACTCCGCGAAGCCGTCGGCGAGGAAATCGGCGCGAATTGTGATTTGAGCCATCTTTTCTGGCAAGGTTGCGATCCCGTCGAAGTGATCCATTTTCTGGGAAAGCAGAAAGCGATCTTCCACGCACACATGAAAGACACCGTGCTATTTCCAGACAATGTGGAGAAGTATGGCGTGCTGAACTTTGCGTCCGAAGTCGCCGACCTGCCGCAGGCCTCCGAGACCTTTCGCGCGGTCGGCTATGGCCATGGTGCGAGTTTGTGGAAGTCCGTCATTAAGGCCTACATGGACATCGGCTACGAAGGTATTTTGAGCATCGAGAATGAAGATCCGATTTTAGCCGGGCCGGTCGGCGTGGAGCGCGCAGCGTGGGTTTTGAAGAATGTGCGCAGCGAACTGCTCGGCTCATAAACAAAGTGCTCCGCTCATGAGCGAAGACCAGGGAGAAAAATTGCATGGCTCAAGTCACGCGTTCGCCCAAAACCTATGACGTTTGCGTAATTGGATCCGGCGCAGGCGGCGGTATGGCAGCGAAAATCCTCACCGAGGGCGGCCTGAGCGTCGCGCTGCTCGAGGCCGGCCCGCAGGTTTACCCCGAAAAAGATTTCAAAATGCTGATGTGGCCCTATGAACTGCCGCATCGCGGCGCCGGCGTCGGCGGTGCCGCGCTAGACGATTTCGGCGAATTCCTGGCGCCCAATGGATCTTGGGACATCGCCGGAGAGCCATACACTTCTGCGCCTGGCGCCAATTTTCAGTGGTTTCGTTCGCGCATTGTGGGCGGACGCACCAATCATTGGGGCCGCATCGCCCTGCGCTTCGCGCCGGTGGATTTTCGCTCCTACACACGGGATTCGCTCGGAGCCGACTGGCCCATCAGCTACGAAGATCTCGCGCCGTATTACGACAAAGTGGAATCGTATATCGGCGTGTTCGGCACGAAAGAGAACGTGTCGAGCGCGCCGGACGGTGTTTTCCTGCCTCCGCCCAAACCGCGCTGCCACGAGACGATCGTCAAGAAGGCCTGCGACAAACTGAATATCATTTGCATCCCGTCGCGCCTCGCGGTTCTCACGCGCTCGGTCAATGGACGATTGCCCTGCCACTATTGCGGTCAATGCGGACGCGGCTGCGTCACCGCTTCCAATTTCAGCTCCAGCCAAGTGCTGCTTCCTCCCGCCATGGCCACGGGCAAGCTCACCTTGATTACCGGCGCGATGGCGCGCGAGATTCTCGTCGGCAAAGACGGAAAAGCCGAAGGCGTCTCCTACATCGACAAAGCCACCCGCTCGGAACGGCGTGTCAGCGCGCGTGCCGTCGTCGTCGCCGCCAGCGCGTGCGAGTCAGCCCGCCTGCTGCTCAACTCGAAATCTTCGCTATTCCCAGACGGCATCGCGAATTCTTCCGGAACCGTCGGTAAATATCTGACCGACTCCGTCGGGAGCGATGGCTGGGGCGAGTTTCCGTATCTCGACAAAATGCCTCCGCACAATCACGATGGCGTTGGCGGAATGCACATGTACATTCCCTGGTGGAAATTCGATCGCAAGAACGATTTTCCGCGCGGTTACCACATCGAATTTTGGGGCGGGCGCGATATGCCCGGCGTCGGAATGTTCGATGACCTTTGCCACCGCGAAGAAGGCTATGGTGCAGGGCTAAAGCAGCGCGCCAGAAAAGTCTACGGCACCACGATCGGATTTTCCGGGCGCGGCGAAATGATTCCGAATCCGGACACATATTGCGAAATCGATCCCGACGTCGTCGATCAATGGGGCATTCCAGTGCTCCGTTTCCACTTCAAATGGTCCGATTACGAGCTGCGGCAGGCGCAGGACATGCAGCAAACCTTCCGCGCCATTATCGAGGCCGCGGGCGGAGAATACCGCACAAAGACAAAAATAGATGGGCCGTATCCCTTCGGCATTCAGGAAGGCGGCAAGATCATTCACGAAGTCGGAACCGCGCGAATGGGCGCGGATCCCAAGACCTCCGTGCTGAACGGCTATTGCCAGGCGCACGACGTGAAAAACCTTTTCGTCACGGACGGCGCTCCACTAGTGACTAACCCAGACAAGAATCCGACTCTGACCATCATGGCGCTATCTTGGCGCGCTTCGGAATATCTGCTGGCCGAAGCCCAGAAAGGAAATCTCTAATGAGTTCGCAAAGCGTAACGCGACGCGACATTTTGAAAACGCTGGCCATCGGCGCCGTGGGCGGCTCCGTGCTGCAGGTAATTCCGGCGAAAGCCGCCGAGTTCGCTCACCAGGCCGTGCGCAAGGAGAAGGCCGCATCGCCGGCAGGGAAGTACACTCCCAAATATTTTTCCGCGCACCAATACGAGACCCTGAATTGGCTCTGTGACGCCATCATTCCTAAAGATGATCACTCCGGCGGTGCAGTGGAGGCGGGCGCGCCCGAGTTCATCGACCTGCTCACCAGTGAGAACACAAAGTTCCAACTGCGTTTGGGCGGCGGCCTCGTCTGGCTCGACAGCTTCTGCGCCGACCGCTACGGCAAATCGTTTATGGAATGTGCTCCCGAACAGCGTACGGAAGTGCTGGACTTGATCGCCTATCGCAAGAACGCGAAGAAGGACGCATCGCTCACCCCGGGAGTCGCCTTCTTTGCGTTCCTACGCGAAATGACCTGCGACGGTTTCTACACCAGCAAAATCGGCATCGCCGATTTGCAATACATCGGCAACACCTCGCTTCGGGAATTTCCCGGCTGCCCCCCGGTCCCCGACCATTAATCCAGCTCAAGCGCTGATTTCGCTTGACATTTTTCCAATTTACGATATGATAATTGCGATTAGTAGTACGTCCTGCCGTTCCGTGGGGTTAGCACATCCCTCTTCCTGCCGAAAGATTCCAAAGGCAGATTTTTACCTCTTCCTGTGATCGCACGTAACGAACGCAATGTTTTCAATAACTTGCAGCGTCCAAAATTCGCAAGTCCTTTAGAATCCGCTCTTACGCAAAGCGCACCTGTAACCCCTTTAGAATCCGCTCTTACAAAAAAACACGGGGGAGGGGTACCGGCGAGAAGTTTTAGAGACTGCCCGCTGCGCGAGCGCGCTTAGAACGTCAGCTTCACCAAATAATCGTAGCTGACCTTGATGTCCTCAAACGCCGACTTTGGCTCGTCGTTCTCGACGATATAATGTTGAATCCCTGCTTGCTCCGATTTCGCGAATATCCGCTTCCAATCGATGTCGCCCTGGCCAACATCGGTCATGTGCCCAGGCTTCTTGGCGCCGCCTGTCGCGCCGCCGTAATCGCTGCCGCCCGGCCCTTTCGTGGTCCAATCCTTCACGTGTACCAGCGGGAACCGCCCAGGATATTGGTCGAAATACTTCACCGGGTCCTGTCCGCCAACGGTTATCCAGCACAGATCCATTTCCATCTTGACCAATTTGGGATCAGTCTCCGCGAGCAGGAAATCGTAGGGCATTTTCCCGCCCAACGCCTCCGAAGGCTCAAACTCATACGCGTGATTGTGATACGCGAACTGGATTCCGGCCTTTTGCGATGCCTCGCCCGCGCGATTGAAAACTTCAGCGGCGCGTTTCCATGTCTCCGCCTGTTTGCGTCGCGATACGTCAATCGACGGGCACACGACGAACGTCTGCCCAACCACGTGCGCGGCTTCCAGCGTCTCGGTCCATTTCTTTTCGACCGTTTCAAACGGAACGTGCTCGGACGGAGAGGTAAGTTTGTTGCTGTCGAGAATCTTGCGAACTTCCTGCGGTGTCTTGCCGAAATAGCCCGCGAACTCCACTTCTTTGTACCCAACCTGCGCAACTTTCGCGATCGTGCCCTCAAAATCCTTCTTCATAAGATCGCGCACGGTGTAGAGCTGGAGACCCACGCGCTCGATATGATGAGTTTCAGCCGGCCAAGCAGGACGCGAGGCGGCTACGGCAGCGGCCATAGACGTTCCAATAAAAGTTCGTCGATTCATGGCGCGCATTGTACTCCCTTAGGAAAAAGTTGGCAGCCAAAAAAAATCGCAACCCTAATCCAACAGCCGAACGCAAAAGGCGCGAGCCAACTCAATTGCCATCCACAAAAAAGCGGCGCTCCGAAGAGCGCCGTCTTCTCGGGGTGGTGAGGGTCAGTTAAAAGTAGAACCGAAGGCCAAGCTGCATGCGGCGCGGATCATGGGCGGCGTTCAAGTGCATGAAGTTGCTGCCCGGTAGAAACGCTGTGAAAATGCCGCTATTGCCATTGCCGCCGTACTGGGTGTGGTTGAAGAGGTTGAACGTCTCCGCGCGGAACTCGAACCCAGCCCTCTCGTTGATGGCGAAACGCTTAAAGAGGCCGAAGTCGAAGTTCAGACGTCCGGGCAATGTAAGAGTGTTGCGGCCGACATTGCCGAAAGTGAGTCCCGTCGGAGCCTTGAAGGCATTCGGATTGTAAAAGAGCGGTCCGCGCTGCGTTGGATCTTGGTTAGGCGTAAACCCAGTCCTGGGGTCGCTCACTAGGTCAGGGTGAGAAGCAGCGGTGGCAACGCCGTTGCCCACGCCAGCATTATCGCCGAAGTTTCCCAAACCGTTGGTCACGGTAAAAGGCTGCCCGCTTTGAGCCACGGTGATGCCTGAAATCTGCCAGCCTCCGAGGGCGTTGTGAGCCAGGCCGCTACCACGGAAAAACGGTAGTCCGTAGACATAGCTGACTGACAGATTGTGGCGCTGATCAAAGTTGGAACTAGCCCGATTAGCCGCCACATTGAAAGCGTCCAGGATAGTGTTGTCAGAGCGGTCAGACGAATCGTCAATGGAGTGACTGTAAGAGTACGCGACACTCAACGTCAGGTCGCCCAGGGAGCGCGTTGCTCCCACCTGAAGCGAATGATAGATGGAGTTCGCTTCATCGCGGAGAGACGTGATGTTGCTGATGCCGGGGAATCTGGTTCGCACGGCATCGACGCTGGAAACCGTTCCGCAAGCAACTGCAAGGTTGAGCGCCACCTGCCCGGAGACCGGGGCACCGTTCACGGATCCTCCAGTAAAGTCAGAGGCAGGACATACCGTGTTTACCGCCAAGCCGGTTGCGTTCGGGTCGCCTGCCGTGACGATTGGTTCTCCAGCCTTATATGGATTCGCTGAGGCGGGCGTCCCGGGGATTTGGTTTGCATTATTGACTACCGTCAAATGTGTGCCTTTGCTTCCAACATAAGCTACGGACAAGATAATGTGGGAAGGCATTTCTTTTTGCACGCTCAAGTTCCACTGCTGCATGTATGGCCATACGGCCTTGTTCGGAACAGTGAGTAGCGATAACGGGAAGACTGGCACCTCACCGGCACCGCCGCCGATGCAGCTGTAACCCCCGCCGGCATTGGCTCCGCACGAGCCTAGGCCTCCCGCGATGTTAGACTGCGTCGCGCGCATGACCAGCGGCGCGGAACCTTCCAACGATTCCGTGTTGGCCTCGTTCCCGTTGGTATGTTCGTAGAAGATTCCGTAGCCGCCGCGAACGGCCATCTTGCCATTGCCCTTGGGATCCCAAGCGAAGCCAATACGCGGGGCTGGATTAAACAGATGACCCGTGAGGCAGCCAGCGTTCGAGGATGATCCGATAGGTACCGCGGGGAACGCTGAGCCCGGGACGAGAGGGAAACTTCCCCCCGATCCTCCGCACTGCACGACGCCGTTCAGTGGGTTGCCCGTGCCGGATCCATTGTTAAGCGAACCATCGGCATTGAAGCCCGCCGCATTGGCGCTGGTCCAGGCGTCTGGGTTGAAGTTAAACGCTTGCTTGTAGCGCTCGCGGTAAGTCCCAAACAAGCTCAAGCGCACGCCAAGGTTGAGTGTTAAGTGATTGTTGACGCGCCAGTCGTCCTGGAAATAGGGCTCCACGATTTTGTAGCGGTTGTAATACTTTTTCTCCGCGCTCCACTGCGAGTAACTCGCAATGTTGCCCATCAGCAAATCGGCAAAGGCGTTTCCGGTGCTGACCGCGGAATCGCTTGAGCTAAAGGTGAGAATGCCTTGCACATTGGGTGAGTTCATCTCATTCTTTTGCGCGAACGCGACGTACGCACCGAATTGGAAGATATGCTTACCCATGGTTTTGGTCACATTGTCGCGGTAAGTGTAGGTCGGGTTAGCGTTGTTCCAGGGGAAGTAGCCCGAGTCATTTCCCCATTGACCGCCGCCATACGCCGCGTTCGACCCCAGGGTGATCGCGGGAAGCTTGCCGCCGAAACCGTTGCTGAAAATCGAACCCATAGCGAAGCCAGAGGGCAAGCCCACGGGCCCCACGGCCGTTAGAAAGATGTGGTCGGCCGTGTAGCTGGCCACGAATTCATTGAGTAGAGTCGGACTGAGATTGGAATTCAGGCGAGCCACAAAACTGGAGCCTGGCCCGACGAAATTGGTGTTGATGTTGTTGAAGCTCTCCTGGCCATTGCCCCAAAGCGCATTCGGCACTACGGTAGACCAAGAATCGTGGATGTAGCGGAACGTCAAGCGGTGATTGTCCGTAAGATTGTGGTCGATGCGAACCAGTTCTTCGCGCCACGTTGTAGGCGTGGAGATCGTGCTTGAGACGGCGGGAAACCCGCCACTCGTCGCGTTTGCGTGAGGAATAAGCGTCAAAAGCGCCTGGCCGACCGGAGTTATCGGCACAGCTGCGGCGTTAGCAACATTGGGGCAATCTTTACCCGGGCAGAGCTCCGTAAAGTTCCCGCTTCGCTCGGCATCTGAAGGAACGTTCTGAAAGATTGAATTTGGATTCTTTTCGCGCCGCCACTCTTGCGACCAGAAAAAGAACGTCTTTTTCTTGTCGCTATTGTAGTGATGGGGGATGTAAACCGGCCCGCCAACTGTGTAGCCGAAGTCGTGCTTTTTATAAGGCGCCTTTGCGCATGTAACGCAAGCTCCCTCGGCCCATGATCTGGCCTTGAAGGCCTCATTTCGCAGATATTCGAAAGCGCTTCCATGGAAGCTGTTCGTTCCACTCTTCGTTTCCACTTCGACGGTGCCTGAGCCGTTGCGGCCGTACTGTGCGCCGTAGGTGGAGGTCAGCACCTTGAATTCGGCGATCGCTTCCAGATTAGGATAGACGTTCAGCGTGCCATTGCTGCCGTTATCCATGTTGTCGCCGCCATCCAGCTCCCAGTTGTTGTATTCGGTGCGGCCCCCATTCATGCTGTAATTAACGTTCCCATAGACTCCGACTTTCCCGTCGTCTGTCCCGGTCTGACTGACCACTCCGGGAGCGAGTGTCACGAGTTGGGTGAAGTTGCGGCCGTTCAATTCGAGCTGATTCACTTGCTTGCCGGTAATGGTGGTTCCAATCTCGGAAGACTCGGTTTCAACCTGAGCGACGCTTTCGCCGGTCACAGTGATTTCTTCGCTCATTGCGCCGAGAGTGAGCGCCACGTCCACGCGCGCCTTCTCCGCCACGTCCAGCTTGATCCTTTGGGCGGTATATTTCTGAAAGCCTTTTGCGCTGACGCTAAGGTTGTAAGTGTCCCCCGGCAGACCCGGAATAACGTAGGCTCCATCACTATTTGTTGTGGTTGTGCGCGTTAGGCTACCCGCAGTGTTGGTTAAGACCACATCCGCGCCAGTGACCGCCGCGCCGGATTTATCTATCACCGTGCCGCTGATGTAGCCGGTGTCCTGCGCGTAAGAAGCGCGAGGGATGCAGAGCGCGATCAGGACCGCGCAGAAAAGCAGGCCGAGTGCCGTGGCAAGATTGCGAGCGCCCGCAAATTTACGAATGGAGAAATGATCGTATCCCTTCACAGTAGACCTCCGAAAATTTTCAGTTTGAAAATGGAACGGTGAGGGACACCCAGCCTGCAAGACCGGATATCTCTGGTTCGGCGTTCGCCGGAGAGAAATCATTCGGGCCACAGCCCCCACCACTCGACGACCGCAAGATTTGCACCCGACTATTAAATCGAGTTAATAAAGCATTATGGCCCTTGTGTCAAGCGGCATTTTTTCTTCTTGCACACGGGCAACTCGACAACCACAGCACCCACTTGAGGTGGTTGATGCTAGGCTCCAGTCCCCATCCGAGGAAATACCATCGTCGCTGTACAATCCTTGAATTCGTGGCTGCCCTGCCGGAGACTAGAAGGTCATGAAGTTACACGTGCCGCCTCGAAATCTCGGCGTTTTGTTATTCCGCGCCCTGATCGTGATCGCTGGCTCCTTGCACCCACCCCAGGTCGCTGCGCGCTCGCAGCATCAGGCTGGCAACGCTCGCAATTCCGTCTCGGTTCCTGCCAAAGATCCGCAAATCTGGTTTGCCAAGGGGCAAGCGGCTCTGCAAGCTGGCGACCTGGACTCCGCAGAAGCCGATTTTCGCAAGGTGACGGCCGTCGACCCGGCATCAGGTGCCGCGTATGCAAACCTTGGTGTCATCGCCATGCGGCGCAAGCAGTGGGACCACGCGCTCGCCCTACTGCAAAAAGCCGAGAAGCTCGACCCCAAGATGACCGGGATTCGGCTCAACATCGGCCTGGTGAAATACCGTCGAGGCGATTATGCCGGCGCGATTAAACCGCTTACCGCCGTGGTTCGCGAGCAACCCGACTCGCAGCAGGCGCGCTATCTTCTGGGCCTGTGCAATGTGTTTACAGAGCATTATGCGGACGCAGTCGCCGTGCTCGAGCCGCTTTGGCCGCAGCAATCCAGCGATTTTATGTACCTCTATATCCTGGGAATCGCGGCGCACAACGCAAACCGGAAAGACCTGGACGAGAAAGCGCTCGCACGCTTGCTCGAGATCGGCGGAGACAAGCCGGAGTTTCACCTGATTCTCGGCAAAGCGTACTTAAACCGCGAGGAGCCGGAAAAAGCGCTGCCCGAACTTCAGCGCGCCGCCGCCGCAAATCCCAATCTGCCCTTCGTCCATTTCAGCCTGGCTGTCGCGCATCTGCGGCTGGATCATAAGGAAGAAGCTGAGGCGGAATTTCGCAAGGACTTGGCCGTCGAGCCCGATCTGCCGGATACCTACGAACAACTCGGGCAGTTTTATCAGCGCGCCGGAAATAATGACGAAGCCGAAAAATTCTTTCGCGAAGCTCTGAAGCGCAATCCGCAAATGCCCGCCTCACTTTTCGGTTTGGCCAAAATTTATATGCAGGAAGAAAAATACCGCGAAGCCCTCTCCGCGATCGATTCGACGCTGCGCCTTGCGCCCGGCAGTCAGGGCGCGCACTTCCTGCGCGGCCAAGTCCTCGCGCGACTAGGACGTCGCGAGGACGCGCAAGCCGAATTCGCCACGGCCAAGAAAATGGTCAACGCCGATCTCAGCAAACGCCGCGAGTCGCTGCGCGATGAGCGCATACCAAATCCCGAACTCGCACAACCTCCGCAATAGCGTAGTGGCGCAGCCAATTCTGCTGTGCTCTGCTGCTTCCATCTTCAGTCGTGGGGAAACCTATATCGGCGGCGCTTGCCACGCCCCTCGCGCCGTCTCTATCTTTTCGGCAACGGCGAGCACAAGCTCTTCTTCATGCGGACGCCCGATCACTTGCACGCCGACCGGCAGTCCGTCCGCGGAAACGCTCACCGGCACGGAGACTCCCGGAAAGCCAGTCAAATTGAGCCACTGCGAAAACCGCATAGTGTCCCGATAGCATTGCGCCGCGCCCGGTCGCCAAGTTCCTTCGCCGTGCCGAAAGGCGGTCGTGGTGGAAACGGGCGAGAGCAAGATAGAAACATCGCACATCTGCCGCAGAATTCTTGCGCGCAGCAGGTCGCGCTCCGCGCAAGCGCTCAGCAACGCATCCAGTGTTATTGGCGCCTCGGCAAATTGCAGATAATCGCGGAAAATGCGGCTTAGTTTCTCCTCATGGCCCGCCACCGTCGGTTGAAACAGATGCGCGATCGCCGGCCCAAAGAAAAACCACCAAAGCTCGATCGCCTGTTCTAGACCATCCAACCGCACCGGCTCGACCACAAATCCCTGCGCCGCCAAGCCATTCGCCACTTTTTGCAAAGCCGCACGGTTCTCCTCGTCTACTTTGCCCATCGCGTCGCTCTCGAGAAGTCCTATTCGCAATCCCTTCAACTCAGCATCATTAACCACATGAACCGGTACCGGCGTGGATAAAGCGTCACCCGGATCCGGTCCGGCCATCACTTCAAACAAAGCGCGAACGTCGGCAATGGTCCGCGCCATCGGACCAACGACGCCGATCCAAGAAAATGCGCCCACACCTGGCGGGAAGTGCCCGGTCGCCGGAATTCTTCCGGGCGTCGGCTTCAGCCCGCATATCCCGCAGAAATGTGCCGGCACACGAATCGAGCCGCCGCCGTCGCTGCCCACTCCGCCAACCGAGCATCCAGAAGCAATCGCCGCCGCTTCACCACTCGACCCCCCGGCGGTGCGCGACAAATCCCAGGGATTGCTCGTCTTTCCGGTGACCAAATTATCCGTTTCGTAGGCCATCAGAAATTCCGGCGTATTCGTATTGCCAAGAAGAATCGCACCGGCGGCCCTCAGTCGCGCAACCAACGCCGCGTCTGTCGCCGCAACATAATCTTTGCGCAGCAAAGAGCCCGAGGGGCAATTCCAGCCCGCCACATCGATGCAGCTCTTCAACGTGATGGGCACGCCATGCAGCGGTCCGAGTTCTGCTCCTCGATGGACAGCGTCTTCCGCGCGTCGAGCCTGCACGCGCGCCGACTCCGCATCGAAATGAACAAACGCATTGAGCTTTGGCTGAACTTCCTCAATGCGTTCCAGGTGCTCGGAAACGATTTCCACCGGAGATAGTTTTTTCGCGCGAACGCCCTCCGCGATTTCGGCGACAGTTCCGTAATGTAGAGTCTTCATGTGTAGACCAGCGAGGGTATGTGCGTCTTTTCAAACCGTCAAGTTCCGTAGGCACCCTAAGATTTCGACGCAGAACGGATGTCGTTGCAAAAGGCGACTTGACGCTGCTCCTATCAGCCGCGAAAATCATTAGTCTCGCAGCGTGGCGGTCTGTGCCGCGCCCCAGGCGATTCGTAAAGACAAAGGACTCAATGCCACGTCTGCATCGGCTCAGAATTCTGTCGCTAATAGTTTGCGCCGCGATTTTGGTTGCGCTAGCCATTCCATCACTACGCTCGCGCGCCGGCAGCGCTCAAGCGAAGACGCAAACCGCGCCGAAATCAGAAACGAAGAGCGACGAAGGCGAAGCCTTCCGCAACAACACCCTGGGCGTGGCTTACATGAACCAGCAGAAATTCGCCGAAGCGCAAAAATATTTTGAAAGAGCGCTGGCCGCCGATCCGAAGTTTGCCATCGCCCGCTTGAACCTCGGCGTTTCGCTTCTCAGTCAACAGAAGATTGAGGCCGCCCGCGCCGCTCTCGAGGAAGCAACGCGTCTGCTACCGAAAGATCCGTACGCTTGGTACAACCTCGGCCTCGTATATAAAGATACCGGCGAGCCCGAAAAGGGCATCGACGCTTTTCAGCACGTAACGAAGCTTTCGCCCGACGCCGACCCGCACTATTTTCTCGGCTATCTTTACACGCAGCTTCAACGCTACGACGAAGCGATTGCCGAATTTCAGAAGGCTATCGCTGCATTTCCGTATCACGCATCTTCGGAATTCGGCATCGCCCGCGCGTATTCGCGTAAGGGCGATACGGATGCCGCGCGGCAGCACCTCGCGCGTTTTCAGAAAATCACCACCGAGCATCTTGGTTCACCGTTCGGCGCAGGCTACGGCGATCAGGGCCGCTTCTCGCTCGCTGAACTCGGCCGCAGTGGTGTGCTGGCCGCGCCGCCCGCGATCCCCGGTGGCTTCAAGGAAGAGCCTCTTGTTGCTGCTCCTCCGAACGATCCTCCCAAGGTTCCCGGTCCCAGCACCGGCGCATGTTTTCTCGATTACGATGGCGACGGCAAGCCCGATTTGTTTTTGGTCAGCGCGGCAAGCGATGGCACCAGCCGCTTGCTCCACAACGCCGGCAATGGCCGTTTTCTCGACGTGACCGATCAAGCGGGGCTCGCGCTAAAAGGCAGCGGCCTCGGCTGTGCCGCCGGCGATTTCGACAATGACGGCCACACCGATCTCGCCGTTTGCGTTGCGGACGGTGTGCACCTGCTGCGCAACAAAGGCGATGGCAAGTTTGAAGAGGTCACGCAAAAGGTTGGGATTCGAAGGGAGCCGGGCTGCGTCGGCGTAACGTTCGTTGACTACGATCACGACGGCGATCTCGATCTTTACATCACCATGTCGCCCGGCAGCGCGTCTTCGGAAGCGAAGCCCCACAACATTTTGTGGCGTAACAACGGCAACAGCACCTTCACGGATATTTCCGCCGAAACCGGATTGGGAATCGACGCCACCGGCGCGGGCCTGGTTACTTCCGATTTCAACAACGATCGCGCCATAGATTTCGTTTTCGCCGGCGGCAGCAAGGGCGCGGCGATTTACCTGAATCCGCGCGAAGGGAAATTTTCGCCGCTGCCCGGCATCGATTTCACGAAAGAAAACCTTCCGCCCGCGGTCGGTGTGGTCGCGTTCGATTTCGATAAGGACGGCTGGATGGACCTGGCGTTCACGCACGCCGGCGCGCCAGGCATCAGTCTTTGGCGCAACATCGAAGGCAAGCGCCTCGAACGCGTTACTCTGCCGGACCTCGGCTGGCAACGCGGCTGGGGAATCTCCGCCGTCGATTACGATAACGACGGCTGGCTCGATCTCGTAGCCATCGGCGAATCCAGCTCTGGCGGCGAACTTCGCCTGCTGCGCAATCTTGGCGCGCCCGGGTTTGCGGACGTCACGCGCCAAGTTCATCTCGACACCATCAAGCTTTCGCAGCCCCGCGCAATTGCCGTAGCCGACATCGCAGGGAATGGCAACGCCGATTTAATCGTCACGCAACTCGGTGCAAGTCCCCTCTTACTTCGCAACGAATTGGGCAGTCACTACAATTGGATTCGCATCGATCTGAAAGCGCTGAACGACAACAAGAGCGCGATCGGCACGAAAGTCGAAATCTACGCTGGTCCGCTGTATCAAAAGTGGGAAGTGCAAGGCGCCTCCGGTTATCTCGGCCAAAACCCTCCGACGATTCTCGCGGGCCTCGGCACTGAGCGTAACGTCGAAGTTGTTCGCCTGCTTTGGCCCACAGGCGTGCCCCAGGACGAAATCAATCTCGCAGCAAACAAAGAGCACAGCATCGCCGAACTCGATCGGCGCGGCAGCTCCTGCCCGGTGCTGTTTGCGTGGAACGGCCACGAGTACGAATTCATCGCCGACATGATTGGTCCCGGCGTGGTCGGACACTGGGTCGCACCTGGAGAACGCGACGTTCCCGATCCCGACGAATATTTGAAGGTCAACGCCCGCAGCGTGCGTCCGCGCAATGGCCTGCTCAGCTTCCGCTTCATGGAGCCGATGGAAGAAACTGTCTACCTCGATCAAGTTCGCTTGCTCGCCATCGATCATCCTGCCGCCTACGATGTTTATCCCAACGAACGATTCGTCAGCGCGCCGCCATTTCCCGAATTCCGCGTTATCGCCAGCCGCAACGCGCATGCGCCGGTCGGTGCTTGGGACGATCACGGCAACGACGTGCTCTCACTGATTGCCAAACCGGATCGCAAGTACGTCACCAATTTGGAGGACATGCCATTCGCCGGTTTCGCAAAATTGCACTGGCTCGAGCTCGATCTCGGTGCGTGGGATTCGACGAAGCCACTGCGGTTGATCATCGACGGCTACACCGACTACTTCACCGCCACATCGATGTACGCGGCGGATCAAGCGGGCATAAAAGCAATCGCGCCTTACGTCGAAGCGCTTGACGCTCAAGGCAAGTGGGTGCGCGTGGTCGACGACATGGGTTTTCCGGCGGGACTCGAGCGCACCATGGTCGCCGATCTCACGGGCAAGCTGCCGCCGGGCACGCGCCGCATTCGCATCGTCAACAACCTGAAAATCTATTGGGACGCGATTCGCATCGACCAAACGCCTGAGCAGCAGGACGTCCTCGTCGCCGAAGTGCCTTTGGCCGACGCGGCGCTCGCTTTCCTCGGTTACCCGCGCGAGATTCGCCTCACGCCCGCAAGCGACACAATGTATTCATACGCGCACCGCAGCAAGAGCGGGCCGTACGCGCGCGCCGCTGGCAACTACACGCGTTACGGCGACGTGCATCAGCTATTGGAAAAGCCGGACGACCGCTTCGTGGTGTTCAGTTCTGGCGAGGGTGTGAAGCTCGATTTCGATCCGCGGAAACTAGCGCCGCTTCCCGCAGGTTGGGTCCGCGATTATTTTTTCTACGCCAACGGTTTCGAGAAGGACCTCGACTTCTACGCCGCGCACGCATTCACCGTAGAGCCGTTGCCGCGCCACTCGCTGCTTTCCTATCCGTATCCGGAAGGGAAGGACTATCCCGCCGACGCCGAGCACCTGCGCTATCAGCTCGAATACAACACGCGTCAGCGTTCGGACCGCATGCCCTCGACCCTGCGCTACCACTACGCGCCATAGTCGCAACGTCGTTCAACGGAAGGCGAGCTAATCTTTGCCCTCTAGCAGCGCTTCTTTTATAGTCTCGAGTTCTTTTTTCTTCTCTTTGTCGACATCGGGAAACTTCAAATCCAGCCCGTTCAGGACTTCAATGATCGCGGAAGCAATCACCAGACGACCGTACCACTTGTTGTCGGCCGGAATTACGTACCAGGGAGCGCGCTTTGTCGATGTGCTCTGCACCATTTCTTCATAGGCTTCCTGGTAGTCGTCCCAGAATTTCCGCTCCTTAATATCGTCCATTGAAAACTTCCAATTCTTCTTTGAATCCTCCAGCCGCTCCAGAAATCGCTTCTTCTGCTCCTCTTTCGAGACGTGCAAAAAAAATTTACGAATTACCGTGCCATTCCGCGTCAAGAACTTTTCGAATGTGTTGATGTCCTCATACCGGTCTTCCCAGATGTGCTTGGTGATTAATTCCTCGGGCAACTTCTCGGCCTTCAAAAGCTGCGGATGCACGCGCACCACCAGCACTTCTTCATAATACGAGCGATTGAAGATGCCGATCTTCCCGCGGCCGGGCATCACGTTGTGTGCTCGCCACATAAAATCATGATCCAGTTCTTCCTTGGTCGGCTCCTTGAACGAGTGCACGTCGCATCCTTGCGGATTTATTCCAGACATTACGTGCTTGATAGCACCGTCTTTGCCCGCCGCATCCATGCCCTGAAAAATCAGCAGCAACGCCCACACGTCCTGCGCGTACAGCTTTTCCTGCATTTCGGCGAGCATCAAGCTGCTGCTCTCGAGCATGCTCTCTGCAGCCTTCTTCGATTTGATCCCGTTGGTATCCGTGGGATCAAAATCTTTTAGCCGGAATTTCTTTCCATCCGTGACGCAATACGGCGAGACAATGCGCTCCGCTTCCTTAACGAGTTTGCGAGGTTTCATAAACCGCAGTGTAGTACAGCGTCCTTAGAACAGCGAGCCGAGTCCCCAGCCGAACGACGCGAATCGGTTCTGTACCTGAGTGAGCGTTCCGCCTGGCAGCCAGACCGGCCGGTTCAGCCGCAAAACATTCAGCGCGTAATACACCCGCAGCGGAACTCCAATTCCCGGCAACGTCCATCGCAGCTCTATTCCTGTCGAACCGTGGATAATTCCGTTGGTTGAATCGACGAGCCACGGCCGCGACGGCCCCAGCCAATTAGGTAACAGCAATCCCGAGCCCAAGTCGAAAAAGCCCGCGGCTTCTGCCCCGGAACTGAGCCGTACGCGATACTCCAAATTCATCGCGCCGATTAAATTTGCCCCCGCGGGCGCTGTGGAATAAACGGTTGCGCCGGTTGATGATAGGGAAGAGACGACGGCTGACGGCCCTAACTCGCCGTCGCGCAATCCACGCACGTACTGGTCTCCCGCAAATAAGCGCGAGGTAAGCGGCATATCTCCGGAATAGCTGCCCGCGCCGGCGAACGTCGTGCGAAACGCCCACGCATTGCCGTGCCCGAAAAAGGGGTCGGGCAGAATTCGGCCGAACTCGAATTTCGAACGCAGCACATTTTCGCTTCCGCCGAGCAATCCACCCGAGACCGAATCGGCAACAGCAATTCGCTCATTTCCGCTGTCGTGCGTCCATCCCGCTCCGACCGCATGGCTAGAAGATGCAGCGGTCACATCGGCTGCCGGCAGTCCTGTCGATCCGATCAATCCGCTCGACAACGTCGGTGAGTAGCTGGTCACCGAATGCGACAGGGTGTAATTCGTACTGAACGTGTTCGTGCTGGATAGCGTGTAGCTCCAATCGGCAGTCACGCCTTTCGTGCTCTGGTTGTAAAAAGGGCCCGTTACGCTCCCTGTCAGGCGCGGCCGCAAAAACGTGTTGAAGACGGAAAGCGCC
>Ga0073928_10005249_pt1 | contig 18338 bp, 13 predicted proteins | sample PaiPotPPA55metaG_FD_76969 | JGI IMG/M metagenome (GOLD analysis project Ga0073928, IMG submission 76969) | Iron sulfur acid spring bacterial and archeal communities from Banff, Canada, to study Microbial Dark Matter (Phase II) - Paint Pots PPA... ... | reverse complement strand
TACCGGAGCCGTACTCGGCCGGCTTGCCGTTGCGCGCCCAGTACTCCTCGATCGGGTCGAGGATCTCCCAGCCGAGCTCGACTTCCTCGTTGCGCGGGAAGAGCGGCGGGTCGCCGAGCAGGACGTCGAGGATGAGCCGCTCGTACGCCTCGGGGGAGGACTCGGTGAACGCCTCGCCGTACTGGAAGTCCATCGACACGTCCCGCACCTCCATCGAGGTGCCAGGGACCTTGGAGCCGAACCGCACGGTGATGCCCTCGTCCGGCTGCACCCGGATGACCAGGGCGTTCTGGCCGAGCTCCTCGGTCATCGTGTCCGTGAACGGCAGGTGCGGGGCACGCTGGAAGACGACCGCGATCTCCGTCACCCGGCGGCCGAGGCGCTTGCCGGTGCGCAGGTAGAACGGGACGCCGGCCCAGCGCCGGGTGTCCACCTCGAGCTTGATCGCCGCATAGGTGTCGGTGATCGAGTCCAGGCTGATCCCGTCCTCCTCGAGGAAGCCGAGCGCCTTCTCGCCGCCCTGCCATCCGCCGGTGTACTGGCCGCGCACGGTGTGGTTGCCCAGGTCTTCCGGCAGCTGCACGGCCGAGAGCACCTTGACCTTCTCGGCGAAGACCGAGTCCGCGTCGAAGGAGCCGGGCTCCTCCATCGCGGTCAGCGCGAGCAGCTGCAGCAGGTGGTTCTGGATGACGTCGCGGGCCGCGCCGATTCCGTCGTAGTAGCCCGCGCGTCCGCCGATGCCGATGTCCTCGGCCATGGTGATCTGCACGTGGTCGACGTAGTTGCGGTTCCAGATCGGCTCGAACATCGTGTTGGCGAAACGCAGCGCCAGGATGTTCTGCACCGTCTCCTTGCCCAGGTAGTGGTCGATCCGGAAGACCGACTTGGGCGCGAAGACCTCGCCGACCACCCGGTTGAGCTCCTTGGCGCTGGCCAGGTCGTGCCCGAAGGGCTTCTCGATGACCACCCGGCGCCAGGAGTCGGGCCCGGCGTCGGACAGGCCGGACTCCTTGAGCTGTTGCACCACGTTCGGGAAGAACTTCGGCGGCACCGAGAGGTAGAACGCGTGGTTGCCGTTGGTGCCGCGCTCCCGGTCGAGCTCGTCGATCGTCTCCTTGAGATGGGCGAAGGCGGCGGGGTCGCCGAACTCGCCCGGCACGAAGCGGAAGCCCTGGGAGAGCTGGTTCCACACCTCCTCCCGGAACGGGGTGCGGGAGTGTTCCTTGACCGACTCGTGCACGATCTGCTCGAAGTCCTGGTCCTCCCAGTCCCGGCGGGCGAAGCCGACCAGGGCGAAGCCCGGGGGCAGCAGCCCCCGGTTCGCCAGGTCGTAGATCGCCGGCATCAGCTTCTTGCGGCTCAGGTCGCCGGTCACGCCGAAGATCACCAGGCCGCAGGGGCCCGCGATCCGCGGCAGCCGGCGGTCCTGCAAGTCGCGCAGCGGGTTCGCCAGGTCGCTCTCCGAGCGCTCGAGCTGGTCGAGGTGCCGGTGCAGGATCGACGGCCCGAACACGTCGCCGTCGTTGCTTCGGCCCGACTTGGCCTTCGCCTTGCCGGGTGCGGCGGTGTTACCGCTGCTCATGCGGTGCTCTCCTTGCCGGCTACGGGATTGTGACCGCGGCTCACGCCGCCGACTCCTTGTCCAGCTCCGCCTGAACGGCCGTCAGCAGCTCGGTCCAGGAGGCCTCGAACTTGTCGACGCCCTCGTCCTCGAGCACCTGGACGACATCGTCATAGGAGATGCCGAGCGCCTCGATGTCCGTGATGACCTGCTTGGCCTCGACGTAGGTGCCGCGCACCGCGTCGCCCGCCGGGACGCCGTGGTCGGCCTCGGCATTCAGGGTGGCCTCGGGCATCGTGTTCACGGTGCCGGCGACGATCAGGTCGTCGACGTACAGGGTGTCCTTGTACGCCGGGTCCTTGACACCGGTGGAAGCCCACAGCGGGCGCTGCGCGGTGGCGCCGGCGGCCTTGAGCGGCGCCCAGCGCTCGCTGCTGAAGACCTCTTCGAAGGCCTCGTAGGCGAGCCGCGCGTTGGCGACGGCCGCCTTGCCGAGCAGCGCGGAGGCGTCGTCCGTGCCGAGCTTCTTCAGCCGCTTGTCGACCTCGGTGTCCACCCGGGAGACGAAGAACGAGGCGACCGACTGGATCTTGGTCACGTCGTGCCCGTTGGCCTGCGCCTGCTCGATGCCCGCGACGAACGCGTCCATCACCCCGCGGTAGCGCTCGAGCGAGAAGATCAGCGTCACGTTCACGCTGATGCCCTCGGCCAGCACCGCGGTGATCGCCGGCAGGCCCTCCCGGGTGGCCGGGATCTTGATCAACACATTGTCACGGTCGACGAGCCACCACAGCTGCTTGGCCTCGGCGATGGTGGCCGCGGTCTCGTGCGCCAGGCGCGGGTCGACCTCGATCGAGACCCGGCCGTCCACGCCGTCCGTCGCGTCGTACACCGGGCGCAGGATGTCGGCGGCGTCGCGCACGTCCCGCGTGGTGATCATGCGAACGGCCTCTTCCACGGTCACCTTGCGCACGGCCAGGTCCTTGACCTGCTCGTCGTAGGTGGTCGAGCCGGAGATGGCCTTCTGGAAGATCGTCGGGTTCGTGGTCACGCCGACCACGTTCTTGTCCTTGATCAGCGCCGCCAGGTTGCCGGTGCGGATGCGGTCACGGGACAGGTCGTCGAGCCAGATGGACACGCCGTCCGCGCTGAGCTTCTTGAGGTTCTCGTTCATCTTCTTAGCCTTCTCTCCCCTTGGTTTCTCAGGCCCCGGCCGCGGCGAGCGACTCGCGCGCGGCGGACTCGACGGCCTCTGCGGTGATGCCGAACTCGGTGAACAGCGTCTTGAAGTCGGCGGAGGCGCCGTAGTGCTCGAGCGAGACGATCCGCCCGGCGTCGCCGGTGAAGCGGTACCAGGACTGGGCCACGCCGGCCTCCACGGCGACCCGCGCCTTCACCGCGGCCGGCAGCACCGACTCCCGGTACCCGGCATCCTGCGCGTCGAACCACTCCACGCACGGCATGGACACGACCCGGGTCGGCACGCCGTCGGCCTCGAGCCGCTCCCGCGCCGCCACGGCCAGCTGCACCTCGGAGCCGGTGCCGATGAGGATCACCTTCGGCGCGCCGCCGGTGGCCTCGGCCAGCACGTAGCCGCCGCGCTTGACGCCGTCGGTCGCGGAGAGCGCGGAGCCGAGGGCGTCGTGGTCGAAGACCGGCAGGTTCTGCCGGGTCAGCGCGAGGCCGACCGGGCCGTCCTGCTCCAGCGTGGCCTTCCAGGCCGCGACGGTCTCGTTCGCGTCCCCCGGGCGGACGAAGTGGAAGCCCGGAATCGCGCGCAGCGCCGCGTAGTGCTCCACCGGCTGGTGGGTCGGGCCGTCCTCGCCGAGGCCGATCGAGTCGTGCGTCCACACGTAGGTGACCGGCGCCTGCATCATCGAGGCGAGCCGGACTGCCGGACGCATGTAGTCGGAGAACTGCAGGAAGGTGCCGCCGAAGGGCCGGGTGTTGCCGTGCAGCGCGATGCCGTTGAGGATCGAGCCCATCGCGTGCTCGCGGATGCCGAAGTGCAGGATCCGGCCGTACGGGGAGGAGCCGCCGAACTCGCCGCCCTCCTCGTCGTAAGGCAGGAAGGACAGGCCGCCCTTGATGGTCGTGTTGTTGGACTCGGCCAGATCCGCGCTGCCGCCCCAGAACTCGGGCAGCTGCTCGGCGATCGCCTGGATCGCGGCCTCTGAGGCCTTGCGGGTGGCGACGTCCTTGCCCGCCGGGAACGCCGGGAGCTTCTCGTCCCAGCCCGCGGGCAGCTCACGCCGCTGGATCCGGTCGAAGTCCGCGACGCGCTGCGGGTTGGCGGCGCGCCAGGCGTCGTAGCCCTTGGCCCACTCGGCCTTGGCCGCCGCGCCGCGCGCGCCGACCTCGCGAGCGTGCGCCAGGATCTCGTCGGCGATCTCGAAGTTCTTCTCCGGGTCGAATCCCAGGATCTTCTTGGTCGCGGCGACCTCCTCGGCGCCGAGCGCCGAGCCGTGCGCCTTGCCGGTGTTCTGCAGCTTCGGCGCGGGCCAGCCGATGATCGTCCGCAGCCGGATGATCGAGGGCCGGTCGGTCTCCTGCTCGGCGGCGAGGATCGCCCGGTGCAGCGCCTCGACGTCCTCGACGTAGCCGTTCGGGGTGGTGAACTCGACCGACTGGGTGTGCCAGCCGTAGGCCTCGTACCGCTTGAGCACGTCCTCGGTGAACGCGACCTTCGTGTCGCCCTCGATCGAGATGTGGTTGTCGTCGTAGATGACGACCAGGTTGCCGAGTTTCTGCACGCCGGCGATCGAGGACGCCTCGGAGGTCACGCCCTCCTCCAGGTCGCCGTCGGAGGCGAAGGCGTAGATCCGGTGGTCGAACGGCGAGGTGCCCGGGGCGGCGTCCGGGTCGAAGAGGCCGCGCTCGTAGCGGGCGGCCATGGCCATGCCCACCGCGTTCGCCAGACCCTGGCCGAGCGGCCCGGTGGTCGTCTCCACGCCCACGGTGTGCCCGTGCTCCGGGTGGCCGGGGGTCAGCGAGCCCCAGGTGCGGAAGGCCTGCAGGTCGGAGAGCTGGAGGCCGTAGCCGGAGAGGTAGAGCTGGATGTAGAGGGTGAGGCTGGAGTGGCCCGGGGAGAGCACGAAGCGGTCGCGGCCGACCCAGCTCGGGTCCGCCGGGTCGTGCCGCAGGTGCTTCTGGAAGAGCAGTGTCGCGGCCGGGGCCAGCGACATCGCGGTGCCGGGGTGGCCGTTGCCGACCTTCTGCACGGAGTCCATGGCCAGGACCCGGACCGTGTCCACTGTCCTACGGTCCAGTTCAGTCCACTCAAACGACGCGGAGTTCGAATCAAAGGCGGCCGACGTGCTCAACGCGCGCGTCCTCTCTTGGGTACGGAGCCGTCATCCTTGGGGTGAGGCGACGCTGCCTACCGGGCGGTGCCCGGGCCCTGGACGGTGTCGGAACGACCCGTCGCCGCGGCCTGAGTGCACAGCCCTTCCCCGCGCGGCGGAGGCTGTGAAATCTGTTATGTCGGCACCACCCTACCCCGCACAGAGCTATCAATCATGTGCTGTGCACTGAATGAGCACCGGACGAGTACCGAGACCGGACGCGGTGTCGTGCGGTGGCGCTCCGGGCACGCTTCCGGCGTTTCACCCGACCCGGGCGCGGGGCCGCGCGGAGCGGGGTCTAGAGTTTCGCTGTCTTCGAAAAAACACCGGGTGACGAGTGAACGAGATCAGGGGTGTGCGCGGGTGACTGCGGTGGAATCCCTCCCGGCGGCCCCGATCACGGGTACGCCGATGCCGGAGCGCGCCGTGCGAGCTTCGGCCACCGACACCGTGCGCGCCTACGTGGCGCTGACCAAGCCACGGATCATCGAACTGCTGATCATTACCACCATTCCGGTGATGTTTCTGGCCAAGGGCGGGGTGCCCGACCTGTGGACCGTCGTCGCGGTGACCGTCGGGGGCTACCTCTCGGCCGGCAGCGCCAACGCGCTCAACTGCTGGGTGGACCGGGACATCGACACCGAGATGCGGCGCACCCGCCGCCGTCCGCTGGCGATGCACACGGTGACGCCGAACGCGGCCGTGGTCTTCGGCCTCGTGCTCGGGCTCGTCTCGACGCTCTGGCTGGGCTTCGCCGTCAACTGGCTGTCCTCGATGCTGGCGCTCGCGGCGAACGTGTTCTACGTGGTCGTCTACTCGATGATCCTCAAGCGGCGCACCTCGCAGAACATCGTGTGGGGCGGGGCGGCCGGCTGCTTCCCGACCGTCATCGGCTGGACCGCCGTCACCGACCACCTGGCCTGGCCGCCGGCGGTGCTGTTCATGGTGGTCTTCCTCTGGACGCCGCCGCACTTCTGGGCGCTGGCGATGCGCTACCGCGACGACTACGCGGCGGCGAAGGTGCCGATGCTCCCGTGCGTCGCCACCGAGCGGCACGTCGCCTGGCAGATGATGCTCTACACCTGGGCGACGGTCGCCTGTTCGCTGGTGGTCTGGCCGGTGGCGCACACCGGCTGGGTCTACGCGGCGGGCGCGGCGCTGCTCGGCGTGGTGTTCCTGGTCGAGGCGCACCGGCTGCACTGGAGCGCGCGCAAGGGCGTGACCGGGGTCGCCCTCAAGCCGATGCGGATGTTCCACTTCTCCAATTCGTACCTGGCGCTGCTTTTCGTTCTCCTGGCGGTCGATCCGCTCGTCAGGTGAAACCCTGACGGTATGTTGAGCGTCTATTCACCCTGCGCCGGTACAGTGCTGTTGCCCTTCGCAGGCACGGTGCCGTCCTGCTTGCTGATGTGAGCCGGAACCACCCTGAGGAGGCCTACGCCGTGGATTTGTTGGGAAACACCGTCCAGCCCTATGCCTGGGGGTCGCGCACCGCGATCGCGGAGCTGCTCGGCGAGCCTTCGCCGAGCGCGGGCCCGCAGGCTGAGCTGTGGATGGGGGCCCATCCGAGTGCCCCCTCGGTGCTCACCCGCGACGGCGTGACCGTGACCCTCACTTCTGCCATCGCCAACGCCCCCGCGCTCGAACTGGGCGAGCGGGTGGCCCGGCGCTTCGGCGGACGGCTGCCGTTCCTGCTCAAGGTGCTGGCTGCGGAGAAGGCTCTGTCGGTGCAGCTGCACCCGTCGAGGGCGCAAGCGGAGGAGGGCTTCGCGCGCGAGGAGGCGCAGGGCGTGCCCCGGAACTCGCGGGAGCGGGTCTATGTGGACGACTGGCCCAAGCCGGAGATCCTCTGCGCGCTCACCCCCTTCGAGGTGCTGGCCGGGCTGCGACCCGGAGAGCAGGCCGCCGAGGTGCTCGACGGCCTCGGCCTGCCCGAGCTCAAGGAGCTGGCGGCCGGTCTGATCTCGGACCCGAGCCCGCGCGGTGTGGCGCACGCGCTGACGAAGCTGCTCACCTGGCCCGAGCTGAGCAGGGCGGCGCTGGTCGGCGCCGTGGTCGAGGCGGCCGGCGTCGAGGCGGGCAAGGGCGGCCCGCATGCGGCGGCGTACGAAGCGGTGGTGCGGATGAACGCGGATCACCCGGGTGACATCGGCCTCGTCTGCTCGCTGCTGATGAACCACCGGGTCCTCGAGCCCGGCCAGGCGCTGTTCATGGCCGAGGGCGGCGTGCACGCGTACATCAAGGGTGTCGGCATCGAGCTGCTGGCGAACTCGGACAACGTGATCCGCGCCGGCCTGACGCCCAAGCACATAGACGTGCCGGAACTGGTGCGGGTGCTGGATCCGGAGGTCGCGGTGCCGGTACTCACGGCCCGCCAGGCGGCGCCCGGCATCGAGGTGTTCGACACGCCGGTGCCGGAGTTCCGGCTCAGCAGGCTCAGCCTGGCCGACGGCGCCGCGCTGACCGTGCCGGGCGACGGCGGTCCGCGAGTGCTGCTGTGCCTGGACGGCGAGGCGTCGGTGAGCTGCGGCACGGAGCCCGACGGCCGACTCGTGCTCGCCCGCGGTCAGTCCTGCTTCATCTCCGCCGCCGACACGAACGTGTTGCTGACCGGCGCCGGCAGCTTCTTCCTGGCCGAGACGGGGATCTAGGGTCTAGCGCGCGGGTGCGGTGAGCAGGCGGTCGAGATCCTGTCGGGCGCGGGCGTGCAGGGCGTAGGTCACGCCGGTGGCGCCCGCGTTGACGAGGAAGATCACGAACCAGAGCCCGACGCTGAGCACGCGTGGAATGCCCTGCTCGTTGAGCGTGGAGACGCGCGCGATGACCAGGATGAACGTGAGCGCCATCGCGGTCCTGTTCACCATGCCGGACCTGGCGACGGCCGGTATGCGCAGAAGTCCCTGATAGCCGATGTCCGGCCTGGTCCCGACAACGGCTACGGCCTTCGGTAGCCAGGTCTCCCTGCGCAGTCGCTTGGTGGCGAACCCGAAGCCGTAGAGCACCGCCAGGATCAGCAGGACCCCGACGCCACCCGAGACGATCGCGACGATGGAGCTCGCGACGATCAGCGCATAGAAGCCGACGGTGCTCCATGCCATGAGGAGGGACTTGCGCCAGGCCTCGGCAAGGTCGGCGTGCGCGGGCGGATTGGCCTTGATCAGTACCCTGAGCCACGAGGGGAATTGCTGTCCGGCAACCGTGCGGTCGGGAAGCCCGGCTCGCGCCTCGGGCTGCGCCGCGCTCGACGGAGTGGCCCACGGATCGCACGCCGGGCAGCGGGTGACGCCTTCGGCCACTGCGGAGCCGCACTGTGCGCAGGCCATCTGGACTTCATTCCCCCTCGTCGATAATCGCCCGATGATGTCAGGGCGGCGCGAGTCTAGTGCACCGAGAATCCGCCGTCCACGAACAACATCTGGCCGGTGACGAACCGGCACGCGTCCGACGCGAGGAACAGTGCAGCGCCCTGAAAGTCTTCGGGCACGCCGTTGCGGGCCACCATGTGCCGCTTGGCCAGCGCCTCCACGCGCTCCGGATCCTTCGCCGTCTCGGCGGTCAGCGGAGTGAGCACGAAGCCAGGAATCAGCGTATTCACACACACGCCGTGCGGCGACCACGCCTCCGCCTGGGATCGGGTCAGGCCGGCCACGGCCGCCTTGGCCGCGCCGTAGCCGCCGCTGTCGCCGAACGCCGAGATCGTCTGCTGTGAACCGACATTGATGATCCGGCCCCAGCCGCGTTCGACCATCCGCGGCGCGAACCGCTGACCCAGCAGGAACGGCGCATCCACGTTCGCCGCGAACAGTTCGTCCCATTGCGTCGTGCTCAGCTCGCCGAGCGGCGGCCGGTGCATGTTCGCCGCACAGTTGACCAGGATGTCGATCTCGCCGACCAGCTTCACGGCCTGCTCCGCCGCGTCCGCCAACTGCTGCCGGTCGGTGATGTCCACGGAGACGGCGTGCGCCTCGCCGCCCTTGGCCGCGATCCGCTGTACAGCTTCCGTCAGCGGCCCTTCCCGCCTGGCCAGCAGCACGGTCCGGGCGCCTGCGCAAGCGATCGCCTCGGCCATGGCGTAGCCGATTCCGGAGCTGCCGCCCGTCACCAAGGCAGTGCGGCCGCGCAATGAGAACAAGTCGTCGATCATGGTCATGCGCGGACTTTAGCAAGAACGATCGCGACTACGAGTCGGCGCTCAAATCCTCCGCGAGCTTCGTCAGTATCCGTACTCCTTGTTCGAGGCCGACTGTCCGGCATTCGCCGATCATGGGCGATATTCGGCCGATCGCCTGCTTCCTGCGGCCCAGCCGGTGGCCCTCGATGACTGCCGCCACCCGCACCGCCTCCGCCCGCTTTACGATCGCCGCGCGTCCGCCGAGCTGCCATGCCGCGATCGCCTTCTCGGCGGCGGCCAGCGCCTCCTCGTCGCGGTTGGCGCTCGCGAGCGCCTTAGTCCGCTCATCGGCGTTGTAGCCGGTTTCCGGCCAGCGCCGATAAACCTTGTCCACTTCCTTGGTGGCGACGTTGACCTCGTCGGAACGCTGCAGCAACACAAGGGCGCGCTCGACTCCCTCGGCACCGCGGTTCCGGTATTCGGCCTCAGCCGCGGCGCGCAGCATTGCACAGACCGCAGCGGAATTCGGCCCCTCGGCCTGCAGGGCCAGCGCGCGTTCCACCGCGATCTCGCCCTGCTCCCAAAGCTCGGCGGCGTACAGCGCACCGACCAGTTCGCAGGCGACCATGGTGTGGACGGCACGGTCCGGCCAGTCCGCGACGAGGTCGGCGAGCCTGGCGAAGACCTCGGCCGCGGCGCGTGGTTCGCCCTCTGCCATCAGGGCTTTGCCGAGCTCGAGGCGGAGTTGGCCGCGCTGCGGCGGGTCGAGCTGCGGTTCGGCCTGCTCGTCCAGCAGCGACTCGAGGACGGCGATCCCGTCCGTGCGTCGCCCGCTCGCCAGCAGGGCCTGCCCGAGCACCGACCTGGCGTGTGCGGCCGGGACCGCGTTGCCGACGCGGTCGAACTTGGCGGCGGCGGATGTCAGGTGGGTCACCGCCGCGCCGAAATCCTCCGCGGCCATGCGATTGGCACCCAGTTCCAGCAGGATGCCGGCGTCGGTCACGTCGCCGCCCGGCCACTCGGCGAGCAGGGTGAGCGCGCGGTGAAGCACGTCCGCCGCCTCGTCGAGCCGACCCGCCCGGTTGAGCAGTTGGCCGTACGGAGCGAGGAACTGGGGCAGGCTCCAAGGGCGCTGAGCCTCCTCGGTCAGTGCGATCGCGCTATCCCAGCGAGTGGCCGATTCTTCGAACCGGCCGTCGCGGGCGAGCGCGTCGCCGGCCATCGCCTCGGCGACGGCCGCGCTAGTCGGCACGGCGAGGCGGATCGCGCAGGCCCGCATCTGCGCCACTTCGCGATCGAATCTCGCCCGGTCCGCAGCGCTCTGCTCTTGCGCCGAACCCCGCACGGGCGAAAGGGTCTGCATGGCTGCGGCTGCCCGGCAGTGCAGGACGGTCGTATAGTCTTCGGGGTCGATCTCGCCTGCGGAAAGAAGGGAATCCGCGGCCGCGAGCAGACTGTCGAGCTCCTCCCAGGACTGCTCCCCAGGGTTCTCCGCCGCCATGAACGCACACCATGCCGCGCGTGAACGCAGTGCGATCGCCCGCCCGGGACGGCCCGCCTTCTCGAACAGCTGCGCCGTCTCAAGCGCCCCGGCTGCGGCCTCGTCCCAGGCCCCCTTCTTGACGTGCTTGGAGGCTGAGCGAGAGGCGAGCTCAGCGCGCAGAACATCGTCGAGATCTGACTCTTCGACTCGTTCGGCGACGGAGTCCCAGAGATGTCCAGAACCGGGCTTGCCGAGTTCGAGTGCCTCGCGAGCCTGTGCCAGGAGCGTTGCGAAATCCTCCGGTACCGGCTCCGTGGCGGCCGCGACAATCGGCGGCGTCGTTCCGAGTGACGGCGCCACCCGGACACCGAGGGGCAGCGGCTCGGTCGTCAGCGGCTCGCGTGTCCAGCGGTTCCGCTGCAGGTCACCCTGGTGGGTGGTGCCGTTGCGCGCGTCGAAACGGCGGGCCAGTTCATCGGACTGCGCGGTGGCCTCGGCGAGGAGTTCGGCCGCGGGGTACGTCCGGCCGCCCGGCCCCGGGACGGGGACGTCCGCGCCGTCCTCGGCCACCAGCCGCGTCAACAGGACCCTGACGCCGCCGAGGAAGGCCAGCCGGTTGGCGGCGTCCGTCGTCGAGTCGAACCGGCCACGGTTCTCCGCGAGCAGCTCGAGCCCGCGGGCGCAGTTGCCGGTGAGCGCGAGGAACTCCAGATGCCGGCTGACCTCGGCGTCCATCGACACCTTGCCCTTGGTGGCGCGGTAACCCGAACGGTGGAAGGAGACCGCGTCTTCCAGCCGCCCTTCCCGCACCAGCGGCAGCAGCGCGCGCGAGATCGTGGCCGCGGGCTCCTCGGCGCAGCCGAGTTTGCCGTCGAGTACCGGTTGCCATTCGAGCAACGCTCGAGCGTCATCGCCCTTACCGACCCAGTAGACCCCGCGATTACGGGCCTCGCAGGCCTCGCAGTCGCTGAACTCGTCACGCGGCCTTGTGGCCCACAGCTCGTACGACAAGTCCACGTCGACGCCAGTGTGCGCGGCCAGGTGGTAGCGCGACGTGTACACCGCCACGAGCGGCTTGTCCTCGGCTGCGAAGTGCTCGCGCATCTGGCCGATCCAGCCCTCGATCGCGGCCAGCGGCATTTCGGGCACGGAGAGCAGGGACGAAGTGATCCACTTGAAACACCAGAAGACCCGGTGGGTAGCCCAGTCGTTGAAATGCTCGGGGTGCTCCTTGTACAGCTTGAGGATCCTGCTGAAGAGCACCGGGGACTTGCGCACTTCGTCGCCGTACTCGTACGCGCTCAGCAGCTCAAGCATCGTCGTAGGGAGTGCGTCGTCGAGCCCGAGTCGCTCCGCCGTCTCGACGAGTTCCTCGGTCCGCGCCGACCGGGCGGATCCGTACGGCTCGTCACGCAGTTCGCGCAGCGCGTCGATGATCTCCTGCGTGGTCGTGACGTCCTGTCCCTCGGTCACTGCCCGTCCTCCGTCGCGCTGTCGGCCGGGGCCTGCCCGGCGTGGTGGGTCGCGTACTCCAGCAGGCCGAGGAAGGCCCGGTTCAGCTGCGCGTGCTCGGCCGGGCGCAGCGGGCGGCGGCTGAGCAGCAGCGCCTGGCCGTAAAGTCCTTCCACGGCCGACGCGGCAAGGTCGGGATCGGCGATCTCCGCGACCCGGCGAACCAGGGCGCACTGGTGGTTGAGGACGAGCTGCGCCCGCGGCGCGGACGACCGCAGCGCGCCGAGGATGTCGGCCCACAGCCCGTCCGAGGCCGCCTCCTGCTCGGCCCGGGTCCGCTCGTGGCGGGCCTCGCGGTTGTCGATGAGCAGCGCCGGCACGGTCACCGGATGGAAGGTGCGCAGCACCGCATCGCAGCCGTAACCGTCGACGACCTTGCGGGCGATCTCCAGGAAGCGAGCCGCGGACAGCTCCACCGAAGGGTCCACGCTGTCCAGGTGGGCGGTCACAGTGTCCGGATCGAGGTCGAGCACGGAGATGCCGGGCCGCAGTTGCGGCAGGCGCCGCACCAGATCGCGGTCGTAGGTGTAGCCGCCGTTGACGACGCCGAGCCCGGCGGCCGCCGCGATCGAGGAAACCTGCCGGAACTCCTCGACCGTCTGGGTGACCAGGATCGTCTGGTGGGTGCGGGAGAACTCCTCCAGCGTGACGGAGCCGTCCGTGGTCTCGAAGGGCAACCACGGCAGCAGAGTGAGCAGAAGCGCGTCGTCGTAGCGGGCCAGCGCCTTCACGGCCAGATGGTGCGCGCCGAGGAACCGGCCGAGCAGCGCGGGGTCGCTGGCGGCCAGACCGGTGAGCCAGTCGCGCAGCCGGTCGCCGAGCGCGTCACGGACCGCGGCGAGCGTCTCGTCCTCGTACAGTGCCTCGCGTGACGCGGTGGGACGCAGCCCGTCTGAGTCCACGACGCAGCGCACGAAGAACGCCCAGTCCGGGAGCAGTTCGGCAGCCTGATCGGAGACCAGCATCCCCTTGAGGTGGACCCGGTGGCCGGCCCGTCGGTTCGGGGGAACGGAGGTGGGCAGCACGTAGGCCACGCCGCGCAGCCCGACGAGCGGGAGATCGAGGTCGATGACGTCGAGCGGGACGAAGTCGAAGAGGCGCTGGCAGTGCCCGACCAGCGCCTCGCGCCTGGCCAGCGGCGATGCGTGCCGGCGGTCCCACACCGCGGGGGTCTCGGTGATCGCGACCGGAATGCCGTCGCCGCCGTCCAGCGTGACCTCGTAACGCAGAAGGCTGCCGTAGTGCCGGGCCAGTTCGGTGAGCCGCGCCGCGCCGAACCACTCCTCGCAGCCGTCGCGCGGTACGAGCGTGACGGTGGTACCGGACTGAACGCCCGCCGAGGAAGGCAGTGTCTTGATCGAGTAGCGGCCGTCCGAGTAGCCGTGCCACTCCACGGCGGGCGCCTTCGCGTCCCGAGCGGAGCGGGTGACGACGGTGATCTCGTCCGCGACGACGAAGCAGGCGAGCAGCCCGATCCCGAACTGGCCGACGAAGTCCGACCTGGCCTGGATGAGCCCGTCCTCGTCTCGCTTCGAGCTGCGCCCGATCGTGGCCAGGAAGCGGTGCACCTCCTCCTCGGTGAGCCCGACACCCGTGTCCGTGACGGTGAGCGTGCCCGAGGCGGTGATGCGCACGGCGGCCGGCGCCTGCGGGTCGAGCAGCCTGCGGGCGGTGATCGCGTCCACCGCGTTCTGCATCAGTTCCCGGATATAGACGCGCGGGCTGGAGTAGAGGTGGTGCGAGAGCAGGTCGACCATGCCTCGAAGGTCGACCTGGAATGTGTGCGAGGGCTCGGGCTGAGACACAGGTACCTTCGGTTTCGCAGAGGGGGTTCGGCAGGTCAGCCGAGTTTGGTCGCGAAGTGGTGGAATTTCGTATACGGCGCCTTCTGATCATTGCCGTTCAGGTAGTTCCACGGTCGCTCGGTGACGACGCCTTCGGTGCGCTTGAACGCCGCGAGCGCCTCATCCCAGGCCCGGGCGAGGCTGAAGGTCATGGCGAAGAGGTTCGCCGCCGCGAACGGAGCGCGGGGATCGGCATAGTCCGGCCGGCCCAGCGTCAGATCGGCTGCCTCCCGGATCTCGGCGAGCACCTTCGGCTGGGCGAGATACTCCCGGCCGGGTTCGCCGCGGCCGAGATCGAGGTATCGCTCCAGGTGTGCCCACGGGACCAGCAGCGCGAGGGTGGACCGATGCGACCCCTGAATCGCCTCTTGGGCGAATGCGTGCATCCGCTCATGGGATCCCGACCACTTCTTGCACAGGCACTGCAGCATCTGGAAATGCGCTTCGAAGTGTCCGGGGCATCTCTTGGTCACCGCTTCGAATCGGCGCTCGATGGCCTCGATCCCGATCTCGAGTCCGCGCCCCGTGGCTATCAGCAAGTGCCAGGGCGCGGCTGCGTCCGGTGCGAGCTGAGCGGCCTCGTAGAGGTGCTCTTCGGCCTGCTTGAGAAGGGCGTGGAACTCGGTGAACTGCCCGCGCGACACATGCTGCGCACGTGCGCCGGTTCGAACGCGCCAAGCGTTCGCGCCCGTGCTGGCGCCCATGACGAGCCGGCTTACGAAGTCATCGTCACCGTCCGCAGCGACCTGGGAGAGCCAATCGCAAACGCCGGTCGATCGAGCGCACATCGTCGCGGTCAGCGCGGACAGATCCCGACCCTGGACGCCGGCCAGGGTGTCGTGGATGCCCGACCAGTCGTGGGCCTCCGCGGCGAGCAGGAGCTTGGCGGCGACGTGGTCGCCGTCCGCCAGGACCCTGCGCGGGGCAGTGGGCTGCTTGCGCGTACTGTCCGCAGACGACGCCGCACTCTTCTTACCGAGCCCGAAAACAGGCATGGCGCATCCCCTCCGAAAGCCCCGCCACCAGACGATCGCCTGATCCTACTCAAGGCCCTTACCGCGCGGCAAACATGTGGCGGCGGCTCAGTTCCGGCTCAGTCCTCTTGGCTGCGAGCCGTCACCGAGAGCGTCACCAGGCCGATCACCGCGGCCACGACCACGACCGTGCCCGCCATGGCGTGCACCGCGAAGCCGATCACCGCCCCGATCGGCAGCAGTGCGTACAGCACATAAAGCAGATATCTACGCATCCCTGCGTTGCTTCCCAAGGTGTCGCCCGCCTCCCAGTGCTACATCCGATTTACGAGGCTAGTCCCGTACCCGCAGCGACATCAGCACTCGCCATGCCGCGATCCAGGTCAGGCAGGCGCCGGTCATGTGCAGCAGCACCATCCAGGCGGGCAGCCCGGTCCAGTACTGCGTGTAGCCGATTGCGGCCTGCAGGACCAGCACGGCGCCCATGTCCCGCACCGCGCGCAAGCTCTCGGCGGGCGCGTCCGTCGCCTTGAACGCGAACCAGAGCGCCACCGTCAGGCCGACGACGATGAACACCAGGTCCGCGTGGACCTGGGTGATGTCCAGTGCCTTGAACGGCAGTCGCTTGCTCGCGTCGCTCGCTCCCGCGTGCGGATCGGTGCCGGTCACGAGCGTGCCGACGGCGATCACCGCGGCGGTCGCGCCGACCAGGACCCGGGCGAGCCACAGCAGTTCGCGCCGGGTGAGCAGGCGCACCGCGCCGTCGCCCTCGCGCGAGCGGTGCCAGAGCACGAACGAGACGCCGATCATGCCCATCGACACGCACATGTGCGCGGCGACCCACTCCGGCGCGAGCTTGGTGAGCACCGTGATGCCGCCGACCACGGCCTGCAGGACGACACCGACGAACAGCAGCCAGGACAGCTTCACCAGCACCGGGCGCCGCGGCCGCTGGAACATAGCGGCCAGGATCGCCGCGCCGACCGCCGCAGTGACGGCGTACGTCAGCATCCGGTTGGAGAACTCGATGATCGAGTGGTAGCCGAGCGTGTTGACCGGCACCAGCGAGCCGCCGGTGCATTCCGGCCAGGTCGGACAACCGAGGCCCGAGTTCGTCAGCCGCACCGCCCCGCCGGTGACCACGATCAGCGTGTTCGCCACCAACGCCGCCAGGCAGGCCCACTCGACCTGCTTCGGGGTCGGCCGCCAGCGGCGCAGCACCGCGAGCCGTCCGCCGGCAGCATCCTCGTGCTCGGCCGACGCGCGGGCCGCCGGGATCCTCGTCGCCTGGGTCACGCTGTGCCTACTCCCACTTGAAGAAGCGGGCCGCGCCCGCGATCGCCACTGCCGCCCAAGCCGCGAGAATACCCAGCGGTCCCCACGGCATCGCCGTACCGTGCTGCAGGACGTCGCGCAGACCGTCCGTCAGCGCGCTGATCGGCAGGAACTGGAGTACCGACTGCGCGCCGTGGCCGAACTTGTCCAGCGGCACGACCACGCCGCCGACCCCGATGAAGATCAGGAAGACGAAGTTGGCCACGGCCAGCGTCGCCTCCGCGCGCAGCGCGCCGGAGAGCCAGAGCGCGAGCCCGCCGAACGCCGCGGTGCCCAGCGCCAGGAGCAGCAGCACGGCAACGGGGTCGCCGTGCGGGGACCAGCCCATGCACAGGGCGATCACCATCAACAGCACCAGCTGCACGCACTCGACCATCAGAATGCTCAGCGACTTGCCCGCGAGCAGCCCCCAGCGCGGCAGCGGCGTCGCACCCAGCCGCTTGAGCACGCCGTAGCGGCGCTCGAAGCCGGTCGCGATCGCCTGGCTGGTGAACGCAGTGGAGAGCACCGCGACGCCGATGATTCCGGGTGCGTAGTAATCGATCCGGCTGCCGCCGCCGCTGATCGTGCCGATCGGCTCGGCGGTGAACGCGATCAGCATCAGCGCCGGGATCACGATCGCGAGCAGCACCTGCTCGCCGTTGCGCAGCAGCAGTCTGGTCTCGAACCTCGCCTGCGCGAAGATCATCCGTCCCGTCGGCGCCGGCCGCGGGTCGGGGCTGAAGGAGCCCGGCGTGCCGAGGGCACGCTCGCCGTGCCGGGCGTTCGGCAGCTCGGGCGCCGGGGTGTCGATGCTCACGGTCATGCTCAGCGCAGCTCCCGTCCGGTCAGGTCGAGGAAGACGTCTTCCAGGCTGCGCTGCTCGATCTGCAGGTTGCGCGGCATCAGGCCGAGGCTCGCGCACCATGCCGTCGTCGCGGCCAGGATGTCCGGGGTGATCTCGCCGGTGACGTGGTAGCTGCCGGCGACCGGCTCGGTGGCCTGGGCACCGGGCGCCACCGCGATCGACAGCGCGGTCAGATCCAGGCCCGCCGGGGCGTCGAAGCGGATCGAGTCCTGCTCCTTGGTGGTGTCGGCCAGCCGCTGCGGCGTGTCGTAGGCGATGACCCGGCCCGCGTCGATGATGGCGACCTTGTCGGCCAGCCGCTCCGCCTCGTCCAGCAGATGGGTCGTCAGCACGACGGTGACCCCGTCCGCGCGCAGCTGCTCGATCAGCTCCCAGGTGGCGTGCCTGGCCTGCACGTCGAGGCCGGCGGTGGGCTCGTCAAGGAAGATCAGCTCGGGCCGTCCGACCACGGCGAGGGCGAGCGAGAGCCGCTGCTGCTGGCCGCCGGAGAGCCGGCGGAACGAGGTCTTGCCGCAGGAGTCGAGGCCGAGCCGCGCGGCGAGCTCGTCCACGTTCAGCGGATTGGCGTAGAGGCTCGCGACGTGTCGGAGCATCTCCATCGCGCGCACCGCCTGGTAGATGCCCCCCGATTGGAGCATCACGCCGATCCGCGGCCGCAGGCGGGCCGCGTCGGCGATCGGATCGAGGCCGAGTACCCGCACGGCGCCGCCGTCGGGCCTGCGATATCCCTCACAGCACTCGATGGTGGAGGTCTTGCCCGCCCCGTTCGGGCCGAGCACCGCGGTGAGCTTGCCGCGGTCGACGACGAGGTCGAGGCCCTGGACCGCGGTCTTGTCCCCGTACCGCTTCACCAGGCCCGCGATCTCGACGGCGGGTGGGGTCTCGTGCATGGCCGCGAGTCTACGTGGGCTACCCGGGTCCCCGGGTACCCGGGGACGGGTTAGTCCGCAGCTTAGGGCACCCTTAGTTGCCACCTGGGAACGAATAAGCTCACAATGGTGTTGTGAAAAACGTGGGCGCGCTCGAGGAGCAGGAAGAGCGGCAGGCCACCCGTAACCGGGTGGCCCGGTCGATCCTGTCCGAGGGCCCGCGTACCGCGGCGGAGCTCGCCTCCAGTCTAGGCCTGACCCCCGCGGGAGTGCGCAGGCACCTCGACGCGCTGCTCGCCGAGGGCCTGGTCGAGGCCCGTGAGCAGCGGGTTTACGGGCACCGCGGCCGCGGCCGGCCGGCCAAGGTCTTCGCCTTGACCGACTCGGGCCGGGCCGTCTTCCATCACGACTACGACGTCCTCGCGGTGGACGCGCTGCGCTTCATCGCCGAGGCCGGG
>Ga0073928_10005248_pt1 | contig 18340 bp, 14 predicted proteins | sample PaiPotPPA55metaG_FD_76969 | JGI IMG/M metagenome (GOLD analysis project Ga0073928, IMG submission 76969) | Iron sulfur acid spring bacterial and archeal communities from Banff, Canada, to study Microbial Dark Matter (Phase II) - Paint Pots PPA... ... | reverse complement strand
TATGCACCATCATGGAAACAGGAACAGTGAAGTGGTTTAACGACGCCAAGGGCTACGGTTTCATCAGCCGCCAGAACGGCGAGGATGTCTTCGTACATTTCTCCGCCATTCAGGCTAGTGGCTTCCGCAGTCTGCAGGAAGGTCAGCAAGTACAATTTGACGTGGTCAAAGGCCCCAAAGGCTGGCAGGCAGAGAACGTCAAGGGCGTCTAAAAAACCGCTTCGCCATAGACAATCCGACACTAAGGGCGGCCAGCAATGGCCGCCCTTAGTGTTTTAGCGAGCGGACAAGTATGACAAATTGTAGTACGCTTCGATATAGTACGTAACGTACTACAGGAGTTGTCATGCATTCTTTCCCGCGAATCCTGCAACCCTTGACGATTACTCTCTTCTGCCTGCCCTTGGCGCCGGTGTTCTCCTCAGCGCAGATCGCCTTGAGCACCGACAGAGCGCCTACTGCAACGCCGAGCCCATTGACCCGGCGTTACACAGAAGGTGAAGAGCTGACTTACCACATGAAGGGCGACAATGACGGCTGGACGTATGAAGTGCGGGCCAAAGGGATCGTGAAGAAAGACGCAAACGGCCACTACATCGAAGAGTATGGCTGGTCCGATTTTAAGTCCATTGCGCCCATGTCGCTGTCGGCCTCAAGCCTGGGCTTTCGTCAGAGCCTCTCTCTCGATCCTGCCACTCCACCGTCGATTCCCAACCTCAGCCAGGTCCAACCTTTCCTGATCGGGCCCATTACCGACATGCTCACCTTCTACAGCGACCTGTGGATTGCGATTCGGCAGAGCAACTTGATGCGTAGAGGAGATCACTGTTACGTCAAGTTTGGCGGACCCGCCTCCTGGGCGGATGGAAGCTATGTGATCCTTGGAGAAGATTCGATTGATTTCGATCTCACTCTTAAAGAACTGAATGCCGCGGATCAAATGGCCACGTTGTTAGTACGGCACGTTCCCCCTGCCCAGCCCAAAGTGAAGCTGCCTGCTCCCTGGACGCAGACCCCGGTGGCCGACACGCCCAACAACTTTATCGACGTGAAGAAGACCAGCTCCGGGAAGTATGTTGCAGAAGTAGGCAAGGAAACTTTCGACGTAGAGATTAAAGTCAGTCTGAAGGACGGCAAAATTCTGTCGGTCGACATGGACAACGTGGTCCGAGCGCGAAAACGCGAATGCACCGACGCTGCGCTCTTGGACTGCGGCGAACCGGCCGACCATCCTATCCACCGGCACATTGAATTGCACTGGGTGCCCTAGCCTGGTAACCCAAATGAGTTCATCGAAAATTCCTGCGCTCGGCTATGCTCTGCTGGGTCTTCTCCGGCAAAAACCTTCGTCGGGCTACGACCTGCGCAAGATCTTTTCTTCGACTTCAATGAAAACCTACAGCGACAGCCCGGGCGCAATCTATCCGGCACTGCGACGGCTCGAAAAGAACGGGCTGATACGTGGCAGGATCGAGCAGGGCACCGGTCTTCGTCGCCGGCAAGTTTTTCGCCTGACCTCTAAAGGTCTAGCTGAACTCAGGAAGTGGATTACATCGCCAGTCACGCGCGAAGACCTGGCTCACGGACCGGGGCTGATTATGTTGCGCTTCGCCTTCAGCGAAGTCGCGGTAGGAACCGGGACCTCTCTGCAACTGCTCCATTCTTTCAAGGCGGAGATCGAATCCTATTTGCAGGTCCTGAGGAAAGAGCTTCATGCCAGGAGTTTGGTAGCGCCAACTTCCGCACGGCTCGCCTTCGAGTACGGAATCCGCGGAACAGAATGTTTTTTGGAGTGGACCCGGTATGCGGCTTCTATCTATGAAAAAGAAAACCGAAAAGAGAGTGAGCCATAAAGCACCGAACGCGGTTGCGCGGGACCAGATTCTCTCGGTGCGCTTTATTGGCCTGCTCTATTGTTGCGCGCTATGGCTGCGCGCTGCGCATCAGGACGACATCGGATTCGGTATGACCGCGCACCAGCGCCAGTTGCTTGCCATCGAATGACCAGTGGAAATCATAGATGTGTTCCGTCTTGAAGTTGGTGAGGTACTTGCCTTTGGAACCGTCGAGCGGCTGCAACCAGAGATTATCGACTCCATTGTCGCGCGCTGGATATACTACCGCCTTGTCATCGCGATTCATGCGCAACAGTCCGAAGCGAAAGTGATCGAAATCCTTCATCACAAGCTTGCTGGAATCGGTTTGGACCACCGCCAGCTTCTCCTTGTGCTCGCCGGCGTGCTCCAGCGTGGGGAAAACAATCTGCTTGCCGTCGGATGAAATGTCGAACGACGTGGGTGAACTGGAGACCGGTGGAGTAGCGACTACTTGCGGCGGTCCGCCGTCGATCGGCACACGCGATAGTTTGTCGCCACCCGCTGAATCTACGTAATAGACCCAGCGGCTATCGGGCGAGCATACGGGGTAGGTATCGCGATTGCCCTGGGTTAACTGCTTAAGGTTTCCTCCCGACGAATCCAAACGCCAGACATTTTCTGCGCCCACCCCGCCGTGAAATCCAAGAATGAAAACCACGTAGCGGCCATCGGCACATGCGAAGGGATCCCCGCTGATATGGCCTTCTTCTGTCGGGAATGGAGTCTTGGCGCCGGTTTCTGTATTGATCAGGTGAAGAGTGTTTTCCTGGTCGGTAATCAGCTGGTTATCGCGTGTCCAGGTGAAGTTTGTCGATGCCTGGGTCGACGTCAAGACGCGCTCCGCACCCGCTCCCGAAGCCGGCAGCAGGAAAAGGTTCCAACGATTCTCATTGAGCACGGTCGCCAGCAGGTGACCATTCGCGGCAAGGCTCAGGTCGGAGTAATTGTTGGTGTCACGGGTGACCGGCAGATATTTTCCGTCTGGATAAGAGACGAAGCCAATTTGAGTACGATTGAATTGCGACGCCTGATCGTTCTCAAGGGCCAGCAGGCCGCTGCCATCGGGCAGCCACCTCGTCAGCCCCAGCAAATGTTCCGAATTGCTGTAGAAAACCTTGCGTGTCCCAGTTGCCACGTCAATCGCGACGAGCTTCTGCAGCGTGTTACCTCCAAGAGCAGCGCCTACGATGGTCTTGCCGTCGGGCGACCACTCCGGCTGATACAAACCCTCATTGGTCGATCCGCTGGTCAGCACGGTTTCCACGTCGCTGTCGGTGGCACGGACAATCAGCCGGTATTTTCCGGGGTCAGGATTGTCTTCGCGAATGAAGGCGATTTTTTGTCCGTCGGGTGAGAACGTGATGTTCGAATCGACGTCGCTGGCCAGTTTCTGCGGGCTGCCGCCCAGTAGCGGCGAGCGATACAGGAATTTCAGCTCGGGATTCCCAGGGTCGCTGCGCACAAAATAAAAATAATTGCCATCCGGAGAAAATCGCAGGCCGCCGTAATACACCTCCGCCGGAGGTTGCACTTGAGTATTGCTGTTGGTGGGCACGTCGCGCAGCCATAGGCTGGCCAGGCCGTTATCCCGCATGAGACTGAGAATGTATTTGCCGTCGGGCGAGAGCGCCGCATAGACCGCGTTGCCGGTGTCGGTGACCTTGGTGACAGTGAAGTTCTGGAAAGGCGCTGGAGGTTTGCGCGTCGTAAAAGAATAAATTCCATAAGCCGCGGCAGCGATGAGCAACAGTACGATCGCGAGAGTCACGCCCGTCCCCAGCTTGTTTTGTCGCGCGGCCACGACCACACTGGAACTTGATGCGCGTACTGCCGGGGCTTGAGATGCGCTCACGCCGGCCAGACCCGATGGCGATGAATCGGCGGCGGCCACCGGCGACGATCCAGAGGCAGAACCGGCCGCGACCGAGCCGGAACCAGGAGAAGCGGGCGCAGTTTTCTTGCCGGATTCTACGTCACGCTTCAGGCGCTTCAGATCGCCGCGCAGGTCGGCGGCCGACTGGTAACGCAGGTCGCGGTCTTTCTCCAAGAGTTTTTCAATAATTTCCTGCAGCTTGGCGGGCAGCGCCGCATTCCATTGCACTGGAGATATGGGATCCAACTGCAGAATGGCGTGAAAGATCACGGCTGAAGTCGCGCCGGAAAAAGGCAGCTTGCCCGTCGCCATCTGGTAGATGACCGTACCCAACGAAAACAAATCGGACCTTGTATCGATTTCTTCGCCGCGGGCTTGTTCCGGCGACATATAAGAGATGGTGCCAACAGTCGCGCCTGCGCTGGTCAAATGCGCGGGCCGGGGCGAATCCTGGGTAGCCCCCATGGTTTCCATTTGAACTTCAGGCCGGGTCAATTTGGCCAGACCGAAATCCAGTACCTTCACCTGCCCACGCGGCGAAAGGAATATATTTGCCGGCTTAATGTCGCGATGAATAATGCCCTTGGCGTGCGCGGCATCGAGCGCATCAGCAAGTTGAATCGCGACATCGAGCAGGCGGTCGGTGGGCAGCGGCCCGGTGTAAAGCTTCTGATCGAGACTCTGCCCCTCGAGCAGCTCCATCGCGATGAATGAGGGCACGGCCTCACTGTCCGATTTTTCCACGGCGTAGATGGTGCAGATGTTGGGATGGTTCAGCGCCGACGCGGTACGCGCTTCCAGCAGAAAACGGTCGAGCGCGTTTTGATCGCGCGAAAGTTGCGGCGGCAGAAACTTCAGCGCGACTTTTCGTCCGAGGTTCAGGTCCAGCGCCTCATACACCACGCCCATGCCGCCGCTGCCCAGTTGGCCGGTGATGCGATAGTGCGAGATGGTCTGATTGAGCATGATGCGTGAAAAAAATGGAAGTCCATCTTAGGAGGGATGAAGGCGGGCGTCAACGCAGACAGCAGCAAGTGTTCCTGCAGGAACACTGTGGAAAAGGACAAAATCGAGTACGGCAAGTGATTGATTCTGCCGGTGACGAAATATCGGCAGCTGAAGATACAACTAGTTAGCCTGTGGAAGGAACATCTACTTTCGAGTACGTTGAATGCCTACGACAGTAGACTTGAGAAGTCGCCTTCTGAAATTGTGCCACGCAGTCATGCCGAGCTGTTTTCCCAGAGAAGCCTTCTAGGACAAAGCCGCTGCCTTTGATTCTCGTCGTGCCCGATGAAGCAATCGATCATGATTTATATTGGCATCGATTTGTATTTGTGTTGCGGTACGACCACGCAGCTCGAATGAATTGAGCATGAAAGGCGTCAAATGCTTCGATCACCCGTTGCACGAATGTTAGCAAGTCTCGCCACATTGTCCTTGTCCTTGCCGTTCATTTCTGCCCAGGTAGCGCCGTCACCGAGCTCATCTGCTGGATTTGTCAATACGCTTATGCCGCAGCCGTCTGGGATGGCCACGCCAGAAGGACGGCTTGCCATCACAGCGTCTTTTGTCACGGTTACCGACCACTTCCGGGATGTCCGGCTGGATGCCGCCATAGCGCGCAGCCTCGGCCGCATCAAGAATCGAACTGGCCTTTCGATTCCTACGTCGGCGGAAGCGGGCGCAATGTCCGCGGCGCTGGTCGTCAGTGTGGACGGCGCGGGCGGAAGCATTCAGTCGATCGACGAAGACGAGTCTTACTCGCTTGAAACCACTTCTTCCGGCGCTCACCTTCGAGCCGCGACTGTGGTTGGTGCGATGCGTGGGCTGGCGACTCTGGAACAGCTGATTCAATCGGACGGAAGCGGATATTTCTTTCCAGCCGTGGTCATTCACGACACGCCGCGGTTTCGCTGGCGCGGACTGATGATCGACTGCGGACGCCACTTCATCCCGGTCGACGTGCTCAAGCGCACGCTCGACGGCATGGCGTCGGTGAAGCTCAACGTGTTTCATTGGCATTTGAGCGAAGACCAGGGCTTTCGCATGGAGAGCAAGGTTTTTCCCAGGCTCACCGAATCCGGCTCGGATGGACTGTTCTACACGCAAGAGCAGGCTCGCGAAGTTGTCGCTTATGCGCGGGATCGAGGCATTCGCGTGGTGCCGGAGTTCGATATGCCGGGGCACACGAGTGCATGGTTCGTGGGATATCCCGACCTCGCCAGCGCGCCGGGGCCGTTCCAGATTGAGCGGAAGTTCGGCGTCTTCGATCCGGTCATGGACCCCACGCGAGAAAGCACTTACAAATTTCTCGATGCGTTCATCGGAGAGATGGCCGGCATATTTCCCGACAATTTCTTCCACATTGGCGGTGATGAGAATAACGGGGTGGAGTGGAAGGCGAACCCGCGCATTCAGAATTTTATGCGTGAGCATAATCTGAAGGACACGGCCTCGCTGCAAAATTATTTCAATCAGCGGCTGCTCAAACTTCTGGAGAAGCATGGCAAGCACATGATCGGATGGGACGAAATCCTTACGCCCGACCTGCCCAAGGATGTGATGGTGCAGAGCTGGCGCGGCTTCAACTCGCTGGCCTCCGGCGCACGAAATGGATACACCGGTATTCTCTCCGCCGGGTACTACTTGAATCTGATGAGTCCGGCCGCGGCACATTACGCGGTCGATCCGCTGCCTGACAACACCGATCTCAGCGCGGAGCAGCAGGCGCGCATTCTGGGCGGAGAGGCCTGCATGTGGGAGGAACAGACTAGCGCTCTGGATATCGATTCACGCATCTGGCCGCGTGCGGCGGCCATCGCCGAGCGGCTGTGGTCGCCGCGCGCGGTGAGTGATGTGGATGACATGTACCGGAGGCTTGAGGTTGAATCGTTGCGGCTGGAAGGTTTTGGCCTCACGCATATTGCTCAGGAAGCGGTGAGCCTGCGGGAGTTGAGCGGAACTCGGGAGATTGAGCCGCTGCGGATTCTTGCGTCGGTTCTCGAGCCTGTCCCTTTCGACGCGCGCGCGCATCAGCAACACGCCAATCAACTGACGCCGCTCAATCTGCTGGTGGACGCCTTGCCGCCCGATCCGCCATCGCGCCACAGTTTTGAGCTGCTGGTGCGCGCTTATCTGCAAAATGAGAATCCTAAGAATGAGAATCCCGGCGGGCGAACCGCAGGCCAAACCGAGCTGACGGGGAAATTCAACGAGTGGATCGCTGCGGAGCCGGGAATCCTGCGCCTGATGGCAGGCTCGCCGCTGCTTGCCCAAGCTGAACCGAGGGCTCAGCAGCTCAGCGAACTGGGGACGGTGGGACTTGAAGCTGTTTCAATTCTTTCGTCTGGATTGCCTGCGGCCGCCGGTTGGAAGGTGGCGAGGCTCGCGATCTTGGATGAAGCTGAGAAGCCACAAGCGCTGGTTCGGTTTACGGTGCTCAAGCCGCTGAGGGATCTGGTGAATGCGGTTCCGGAGGCAGGTGGCGGCAAGTAATTTCACGCGACGATCTCTATATCGATAGAGGCAGTGAGGGCTAACGACCGCGCGAGAAACTCCTGTTTCGCCCCGCTGGGGCTTGCTCGTTTCCCACTTACCTTCCCACGGCTTGCGCCGTGGGCTGCACTCTTACGCCGCTTTGCGGCTAAACCCTGGAGCCAGACAGATTTACGGCCCCGGCCCCACGCTTATTTCGAGCTCGGCGGCTGGGTCTGTTCTTTTTCCAGGCGCTCGACCATTCCTTTGGGAAGAGCGTGCAGTAGTTCGAGGAAGGCGGCGTTGGTCCAGCCGAAACCGACTACGTTCATCTCATAGCCTAGTTCGACGTGGGCCTCGGAGGACTTCGTGACTACGTTGTACTTTTCCTTAATGATGCCGTCGCGGCGGAAATTTTCCGCGACCGTAGAGAGGAACTCGTAGGAAACGCGATCGGCGTCGGCGTTGAAGCCGTAGCGGCGCAGGCCGTCGATGGCCAGCATTTCGATGTTTCCCCAGCCGTAGGGCAAATCCCACTGCGCGCCGCTTTCGTAAGTGCTCATGGGAAGTCCGCCTGGACGATCAAATATTTTCAGGTTTTCAGCAACTGCCTTTGCTTGCTCTTGCGTGGCCAGGCCGACCCACAAGGGATAGAACGTGGACGCATACTGATAATTCGACACCCGATTCGTCTGAAAGTTGTAGTCGAAAAACAGGCCCTGCTCCTGATTCCAGAGGTAACGCCTGATGAGTTTCTTGCGGGCGTCGGCCCGCTGACTCCACTTCCTCGCATCTTCGGGATGCCCCAGCCAGAGGCTGATCTGCTCCAGGTCTTTTTCTGTTTTGTACAACAGACTGTTTAAACACACGGGAGCATAGTGATGCGTAGCGGCGCCGAAAGGGCCGAAACGAAAACTGACGTCGAAGCCGGATTCGCGCATAGAGCGGTCGCCCTTGTAGTAATCCGCGCTCAGGTTGATCTGCTTGGTTTTTTCGCACTCCGCGCGCGCCATTGTCATCGAGACGTCGCAAACCTGCAGAGAATAGGGCGAGCCCGCGACTGCCTGGGTTGAGCCTGCATTCATCTCGACGACATAGTCGTCAGCCTGCGCGGGATGCAAGAAAAAATATTGCGTCACTTTGCGATAGAACCCGGTTTCATCCTGCACGGCCTCTGCGGGCGGGCCTTCGCCGAAATCGTAATAACGCGACAATCCTGTTTGTCCCGCCAGATGTGGATCGCGGGTCCACATGCCGTAGTCTTTGTCGAGGTCGGCATAGGCGCGCTCCAGCCATTTTTTATCTGCGGCCGCGTCAGTCTTGTGGGCCTGCTGCATGGCGCGATAGACATCGACGAACATCGAACTCACGAATGGAGGCTGCGAGCGGGTGAGGTAGTAGGTGCGATTGGCGTTGAGCATGGCACCGTAGTGCTCGATCTCGAAGAAAAAATTGTCGACCATGCCCCGCGCCAGGTCGATGCGACCGGCGCGCAGCAGGCCGCGAATGATGAAGTAGCTATCCCAGCCGTACATTTCGTTGAAGCGTCCGCCGGGGACGACGTATTTATCCGGGAGATAAAGCAAGCCGTGCGGCTGGATCTTCGCAGTATCGATCTCGCCCAGGCGATGAATCTGGACCGGCAAATGTTCGATGCGCACGTTGCAGTCCGCTGCCAGTTTGTGAACGGCGGCTGGCTCGGCGACCTCCGCCGGCAAATACAGCACAGGCGCCACCTTGATTTTGGGATCGACGACGCTGACGCATTCGGTCATGGAACGAGTCAGGGTGTCCCAGGCTGAGGAAATGTAGGTGAGGATGGGCTTGAGTCCTTCGTCTGGCGGAACAATTGCGGGGGCGGGGGCTGACTGGGCAATTCCCGCGCTGCAAAACAACGCAAAACAAAGAAAATAGTGAAGAACGAAGCGGAATGAAGTGCGTCGCAGATCGAAACCCTGAATGCTCATGGTGTTTGCAAGCCTCGCCATCATAACCGTCGCGCCAGGCAGCGGCCAACTAATTCCGCCCAGCGTCTCAGGATTGTTTCTAAGCTGGCTAAGACTTCGGGTCGTCCGAGGATTAATGGTCTGCTCGCGAGATTCCTTTCTTCGCCTGAACGACTGCTTCGGTCGCGATGACGCCGTTGGGAACGCGACGTGCTGCGATCAAAATCGGAGACTCTTTTGCGCCACTGAACGCGCGGCGCTTTTTTGGTTTATTCTTGGTGGTTTGCCGTTGGCTGTCTGAGGGGGGCGCCAAGTGAACCGATCGAACGTAGTCCTTCGTCTGTTGGTTTGTTTCCCTATTCTTCTCGCTGGAACTGCTAGCTGGACGCAGGTTCCGGGAAACACTTACCAGGATTTGCACTGGCGGATGATTGGGCCGTTTCGTGGAGGGCGCACGCGCGCCGCTGCGGGAGTTCCCGGCCAGCCGAACGTGTTTTACATCGGGCAGGTGAACGGCGGCGTCTGGAAGTCGGACGACTACGGGCGCACGTGGAATCCGATCTTCGACCACGAGTCAACGCAGTCCATCGGCGCGGTTGCCGCGGCTCCTTCCGATCCCAATGTCATTTACGTCAGCAGCGGCGAGGGATTGCATCGCCCCGATCTCTCTGTGGGCAATGGCATTTACAAATCCACTGACGCCGGCAAGACCTGGACTCATCTCGGAATGCGGGACGGACAACAAATTCCGGCGCTGGCCGTCGATCCGCGCGATCCCAATCGTGTGTTTGCCGCCGTGCTCGGGCATCCTTACGGGCCAAGCCAGGAGCGCGGAATCTATCGTTCGACAGACGGTGGGCAAAACTGGCAGCGCGTGATTGCGAAGGACGAAAATACCGGCGGCTCCGATGTGCAGATCGATCCGGCGAATCCCGATGTGGTTTATGCCTCGATGTGGGAGGTGCGTGAAGGTCCATGGGAAGATGGCAACGAATTCAACGGCGCGGGAGGTGGACTCTTCAAATCCACGGACGGCGGCAGCACCTGGCATGCGCTGACGAGCGGTCTGCCGAAAGACCTTTCACAGATTTACGTTGCCATCGCGCCCAGCGATTCGCGCCGGCTCTATGCGACTCTCGCCACGGCGTCGGGAAAACTGGGCGTCTACCGCTCCGATGACGCCGGCGATTCCTGGTCGGAGATTACGCATGATCCTCGTCCCGCGGGGCGAATCGGCGGCGGTGATCTGCCGATTCCGAAAGTTGATCCGAGGAATCCCGACTTGCTGTATGTGGTCAGCACGGTCACCATGCGCTCGGCCGACGGCGGCAAAACGTGGTCGGGATTTCGGGGCGCGCCGGGCGGAGACGACTACCAGAATCTTTGGATCAATCCCAACAACGGCAATATTATTTTGATCGTCAGCGATCAGGGCGCCATCATTACCGTGAATGGCGGAGCGAGCTGGAGTTCGTGGTACAACCAGCCCACGGCGCAGTTCTATCACGCGATCGCTACGAATACGTTTCCCTATCGCGTGTGCGGGGGACAGCAGGAGAGCGGCTCGGCCTGCACCTTGAGCCGAGGCAATGATGGCGCGATCACGTTCCGCGACTGGCATCCGGTGGGCGTGATCGAGTACGGATACGTTGCGCCCGATCCGCTCGATCCTGATGTGATTTACGGTGGCGGCAGGACTGAAGTTTCGAAATTCCATTTCTCGACTGGCGAGGTGCAGAACGTTACTCCGATTTCTCTGCGGAATCCTAAATATCGCACGGACCGCACGGAGCCGCTGATGTTTTCTCCGGTAGACCCGCACGTGCTTTATTTTGCCAGCAACGTGCTTTTTAAGACGACCGATGGTGGCAATTCCTGGCAGACCATCAGCCCAGACCTCACGCGCGAGAACCCGGGCGTGCCCGTTAGTGTCGGCGCGCTGGTTCCAAAGGGCGCCGACAAACTGCGCGGCGTGATCTATGCGCTGGCCCCGTCTTTTAAGAACCTGGACACGCTCTGGGCCGGCACCGACGACGGCCAGCTCTGGATCACGCGTGACGGGGGAAAGAATTGGGGCGACATCACGCCCAAAGAACTGACCGCATGGAGCAAAGTCACCCAGATTTCGGCGTCGCATTTCGACGAGCAGACCGCGTATGTTTCGGTGAGCCGCTTCCGAATTGACGACCAGCGTCCTTACGTTTATCGCACGCATGATGGCGGAAAGAATTGGAAGCTGATCACGGCCGGCCTGCCGGATTTCGGACCGGTGGATACGGTGCGTGAAGATCCCGTGCGCAAAGGCTTGCTGTTCGCAGGAACGGAAAACGCCGTGTGGGTTTCGTTCGACGACGGCGACCACTGGCAATCGCTGCAACTGAATCTGCCGCATACTTCAGCGCGCGATTTGTGGATCCACGAGAATGATCTGATCGTGGCCACGCATGGGCGATCGTTCTGGGTTCTGGATGACATCGCGCCGCTGCGCGAGGCCTCGGTCGCGATTGCGAACGCGGTGCATCTGTTCACGCCCGCGACCGCGTATCGCATTCAACGCGACACCAACACGGACACCCCGCTGCCGCCGGACGAACCGGCGGCGGCTAATCCGCCCGATGGCGCAATTCTTGATTATTATTTGCCTGCGGCGGGGTCCACTGTCACGCTGGAAATTCTGGATGGACCGGGACATGTTGTGCGCCGCTTCACCAACTCCGACAAACCAGACATCGCCGATGAAGAATTACAGAAGCAGCTGATTCCGTTGTATTGGGTCCGTGCGCCGCGAAAACTTTCGACGGATGCCGGCATGCACCGCTGGGTGTGGGACCTGCACTATCCCGCGCCGGTTTCCACCCGCCATGATTATCCGATCGCCGCGATTCCGCACGACACGCCTCGTTTCCCTCTGGGACCGACGGTCCTGCCGGGCACTTATTCTGTCCGGCTGACTGTCGACGGTAAGAGTTCTATAGCGTCATTGATCGTCAAGATGGACCCTCGGGTCAAGACCTCGGCGGCGGGCCTGCAGAAAAAATTCCAGGCGGAAACTCGCATGGCATCGATCATGAGAGAATCAGCACAAGCGGTTTTGCAGGGAGGCTCGATTCGCGCGCAACTTGAGAAGGTAAAAGGGCAAGCGAATCCCCCGACCACGGATGCTATTGAGACGTTCGATAAAAAGCTGGCTGGATTGCTGGGCACGCCGGGGGGATTCCTGGCTCCGCCATCTCAAGAAGTCACGCTCAGCCGTCTCAATGGACAAGCTGGCACGCTTTATACGCAGGTTTGGCAGGCCGATGCGGAACCGACTTCATCGCAGATGGAAGCTATGGGGACAATCGAACGCGACAGTGCCGATGTTCTGAAGCGGTGGAATGAATTCAAGAACTCAGATCTGCCGGCGCTCAATCGTGTGCTGCGTGAATCAAGAATTCCGGAGGTACGGTTAGAAGCAGACCTGCATCTGGAAGAATCGCAGATCGACGAAGAGTAGAGCGGTCTTGTAGCGGCGCTACTTTTTTCTGCGCTCAATTCAGAACAAATCAGAGGGCTTGGACAGCTTTCTGCAGTTCCGCCGCAATCTGCTGGGGATCAGTCTCCGGCGGGAACTTCGTCGGCTTCCCAATACGCACGGTGATCGTGTACGGCTTGGCGAATTTCTTGCCGGCCTGCTTCACTTCGAATAGACCATCAATCCGCATGGGCAGAACCGGAATGCCGAGGTTCGCGGCCAGTAACCCAATCCCGGCGCGAAATGGATTCATCTTCCCGTCCGTGGTGTGACGGCCCTCGGGAAAGACGAGCACGCTGTATCCGCGATCGACCGCTTCTCCAGCGTAGGCGAAGCTGCGCCGGAAGCCAGCCTCGCGTGGCAGAGGAAATAAATTCAGCAGCGCTACACCTAAAGTCCACCGTACGCGATCGTAGATGCGCGAAAACAATCTGCGGTCGGCAGCTGGGGAGCGCAGCGCTTCCAGAGTCTCACCGCCGGTAGCCGTGGCCAGGCGATGACGAAGGGGCGCTGGCAACGCGGTCAAGATAAATCCCGGATCAACATCTCCAACATGATTTGAGACTACGAGCAGCGGGCCTTTTACTCCGCGCAAGTGTTCGCGTCCTTCAACCCGCGGCCAGCCCAACAATAGAATCGCGGGACGCATGAGCAGGTAATGCGTTAGATTCCTGAGCCAGCTTACGGGCCAGCGTAATGTCCAGTTCGGATAATGATATTTCAAGCCCGTCGCGGCGTCTCCACGCAGCATTCGCTCCAGATCGCCCACCGTCCGCACCGCGCTGAACCGAGTTTCGCTGAGGTCCACCTGATAGCGGTCTTCCAGAGTGTTGAGCAATTCCACCCGATCCAGCGAACTCAGCCCCAGATCGGAGTCAAAGCTTGCGTCCTGACGCAACCCAATCGCGGACCGGCGACCTGTCACCCGCGCGATTAAGTCGGCCAGCGGCCGGTTCCCGCCCATCTCTGTATGCTCCTCGAGGAGCTGTGCCTGTGCCACCTCCCGTATCACATTTCTCCGCGGCTTCTGGGTGTTTGTGCGTGGGAAATCTTCCTGAGGCCATTCGAACCACAGGCGCATTCGTTGATACTCTGCCAGCAATTGATTCACCCGTTGCACTGCTGGTTCCAGCTCGGCATCGCGGCGCAGAATGACCACTGCGCACGGTTCCGCATTGCCTCCGCGTTCGATTCCGACGACCACGCAATCTTTCACCTCGGGTTGCCGACGCAGCGCGGCCTCCAGGTCTTCGGGATAAACATTCGTCCCTCCGGGAGTAACAATGACTTCCTTTTTGCGGCCCTTGAAATAAAGATTGCCCGCTTCATCGAGCGCACCGATGTCGCCGGTGCGGTACCAGCCTTCTGTATCCGAAACTTTCTGTGCGCCGTGTTCATTCCAGTATCCGGAAGTCACGCCGCCACCGCGCACCAGGATTTCGCCATCCTCCGCCAACTTCACCTCGCGTCCCGGCAACACTTTTCCAATCGATCCCTTGCCGAGGCGGAAGGGATGATTCACGCTAATCAACGATGTAGTCTCCGTCAGCCCATATCCCTGGATCACCGCGTAGCCTAATCGATCCCAGAACACCTCGGTCTCGCTGTCGAGCGCCGCGCCACCGGAAATAAATGCCCAGAATTTCCAGCCGAACTGCCGGCGGATTGTGCGGAACGTCCACCAGCGTCGCAGAAAATGCTGGCCTTCGGCTGAGTGAAATCGCTGGCGGAACGCATCGGCTTGTCCGCCATCTTCCAGATCGCGTTCGAGTTTCTGTTTCAAGGATTGCAGCACCCGCGGCACAGTCACCAGCACTGACACCCGCTCGCGCCGAATGGTGTTCAGTACTTCGGATGGCTTCAGCTCCTCCTGAAAGATCACCGTTCCGCCCAGCAGTGGGGGCAGGAACATTCCCAGGAATTGTCCGAACACATGACTAAGTGGCAGGAGGTTCAGGAAACGCAGAGGATGTACGAAACGCTCATACTTTAAATAGGCGCGCATTTCGTGCTCCAGCGGCGCAATGTTCGCGAGAACGTTGCCGTGCGTGATGACCACGCCTTTGGGTTCGGCAGTTGTGCCGGAAGTGAAAACAATTTGCAGGATATCGTTGTGCCCCAGCGCGATCTCCGGCGGTGCAGCCGATTCCGGATTCCTTCGCTGCGGAATTTCCTCCAGCTTCAAAGTTGCAATCGCGGATGCCGCCCCGGCGCACTCGTCCAGGTGCCGCTGCGATAACACCAGGAGTTTTCCGGAGACCTGCTCGAAGACCCGCATGGCAAAATCGACCGCGGAGTTGTCATCCATGGGGACAACGATTACGCCGCGGAGAGCGCAACCAAAGAAGACTGCGACCCATTCCGCAGTGTTCTGGCCCCAGAGCATCACGCGATCGCCCTTCGCGATTTTTCGCGACTCCAGTTCGCGAGCGAATCCAAGAGCCATCTCGATGACATCGCCGTAGGTGAGCGACTCGGTCCGGTATCCGCGCCGCTGGCGGTAGGCGCACTCGTGCCGGTGCGACTGGAAATGCTCCAGAAAGAATTCTGCGATCGATTCAGCCATGATTCCGGTGTTCGAAGTCCGACACTGTTCAGTCAAGTCTAGTGGAACTGTTCCCGCGAGGAGCGCCAACGGTACAGTTTTCGAAGTGTCCTCGCGGCGCCAATTCTGCGCGGATGCTTTTTGTCGCGCACATATATATTCTGGCTTTCTGCGTATGCGTATTCAGAAGCCAGTGCGTGCAAAAATACTTGCTTTATTGAACGGAGAAGACCGGCGAACGATCGGCCGCTCCAACCAGGTCGCTGCCATTGTTTCCAACGATCCAGACTTATTCCGCGAGCTGATTGCGGGGTTATGGGATACAGATGCGGCATTACGAATGCGGGCCGCAGACGCGGCAGAGAAAGTGACCCGCAAGCATCCTGAATTGCTCCAACCCTACAAGAAAGAACTCCTGGGCTTGATGAGCGAGGTGGAGCAACAAGAATTGCGCTGGCATCTGGCAGTCATGGTTCCACGGCTCGCGCTGAACGCCCGGGAGAGGCAAAGCGCCATGACTTCCCTGAGCGCTTACCTGGAAGACCGCAGTTCCATCGTCAAGACGTTTACTTTGCAGGGACTCGCTGACTTGGCGGAGGATGTGCCCAGCGTTCGATCCACAGTGTTAGAAATTCTGCGCGAAGCGACTCGGAACGGGACGCCTGCGATGAAAGCTCGAAGCCGCAAACTCCTGCTTCGGCTGGAGCGAGTTCAACCGTAAGCTATTCTCTGCCGACGCCGAGGGCATCCGCCACGCGATTGATGTAGTTGAACCAGGATGCGATCAACGTGATCTGCAGAATTCCGCGGTCGTCGAAGCCCGCGGCCCGCAGGCCGTCGATGTCGTCTTTCCAGACTTTGGTCGCATCCTTAGTCAGCTTGACCACGTAATCGAGCATCACACGATCCTGGGCTGAAATCGGGGCTGTGGTGTAGTCCTTCTGCAGTGCCTCTACTAATGCTTGATCCAGCGTTACTCTACGCAGAAACTCTGCGTGCGACTCGATTCAATAGACGCACCGGTTGGTTACCGAAACCATGGTCGCGATCATCTCGTGCTGCCGACGCTCCAGGGGTAGTTCGGGCGACATCAGTGAGCCGAATGTGCTGAAGGCGTGGTAGAGCGCGTCGGGAATGAGGGTGTGCGAACCCACAATCGATGATGCCCCCGAGGGATCGGGGTGCACCGGGTCGCCATACTCCTTAGGGTAAAGCAGCTTTTCGCCTTCAATGGCCGTGCGCAGTTTCTCGTCGGCCTCAGACAGCGAGACAGTTCGAATCCAAGTCATGATTTTCCTTTGTGTTTAAGGTTCGAGCATTTTCCGGGAATTTCGCCTTGAAAAAAAATACACTGACGGGCCCACGCACCCCATAGCACATTCATACTAGAGTTTATTTTCCAAGGCTCGGGTCAACTACCGTCAGGGAACCCGCCACGATGCAAGACCATAGGATAGTGGGGCAATGTGGTGGGCGTGGGAAGGGAGGCTCGCCACCCGTCCGGATAGGGTTCCAATCCTCTGAGCAGCGGTGAGTCTTTTTCTGCTGGGTCGTCCACTAACGGTTCGAGCGACTCGCGGAGGCGGCGGACAGTTCTCTCGCCGAAGCGCGCCTGCCAGCGCTTTTCGATGTCGTCGAGCAGCCGACGACTCTTGTCGTTGTCCTTGGCTTTCCGCCCTTTCGGAGTGAGGTGCGCAACCTTGGTACGGCTGCGGGACTCACCGGCTTCAACCACCGCGTACCCGAACTTGGTGAGGAAGCTCAGCGCCGTAGCGATGGCCTCCTTCGAAACGCCAGTCAAGCGCGGGAGTTCCCGGACGGGCGTTGCTTCTTCACCCAGCACCCGCATGAGATTGGTGCTGATGGCGAGCGACAAGTCCGACTCGGCTTCGAAATCGATTGCCAACGCCAGCAATACTTTCGACAGAAGGGCCGCCACAGGGAGGCGCGAATCTCCGCCCGGGTTGAACACCTGCCACTGGTGCTTTGGCCCTCGGCTGAATAGGCCGTACCCTAGAATCGGGAGGCAGTCGGGCAACTCGACGTCGAATTGAACAGCCACCGCCCATAATGATTCCCGAAGGCGTTGCATGGGTGCCTTGCCGAATCGCTTCTGCCAACGCTGCTCGATAACGCCGAACAGTGGCCGCCACACTTCCTGAGCGTTGCGGCCAGCAGCTGTGGGGCGAACCAGCCAGGCGGAGCGAGGCGGTCGTGGCCGCCGATCCGCGGGGTCAGGTGCAACGATGACGTATCCCCACCTTTTCATTCCCGGCAGATTGGTGGGCGTCCGCGCGCGGCGCTCGAGTTCCCGGACTGGGATTCCCTCCTCACCGAGAAACTGCATGCAGTTCAACCACATCACCATCGACACCAGCCAGGGAGCGTGCAGGGAACCGGCCTTGGCGGCGTGCCTGGTCGTCCGTCCGATGAGGCATTTGCCGCTCCGCTTCGTTGTCGAATTCGATGGTAAACGCGACCAGGAGGTGAGAGAGGAGAGTCGATAGTGGGATGCGGTGGTCCACGGGTGCAATGATTTTATGTCACCCGACCCGCCCACAGCTGTGGGGGCGCTTTTGGCGAGAGTGGCGCGGAACGTTGAGGCGCCCTCGGTTCTTCCGCCCGGTTCCCTTGGTAACCCTTTCGTACACTCCCTTCTGGTAACCCTTGGTAACCATGCGGTTCATGATGTCCAGACGTACAATTGGCCTTGTCCGGTAGGTCCATCTGCCGATAGGCGAGATGACCTTCGGAGCGGTGTTCGGAAGAGATTCCGCGATGTCAGCGGGTGGTTTATCAATATCAGTATCAATACCAGGGTCTGAGGCTCGCATTCTTATGGCGTTGTTTGGGTTCAACAAACAGAAGGCTCTGAACAATGCGGAGAAGTATGTCCAGCAGGGCAAGATTCAGAACGCCATCAGTGAATACGAAAAGGTCCTCAAGAACGATGCCAAGGATCTGACGGTTACCAACACGGTCGGGGACCTTTATTCCCGCCTCGGCGAAACCGACAAAGCGACCGCATGCTTCAAAACTGTAGGCGATGCCTATGCCAGCCAGGGTTTCACGGTCAAGGCCATCGCGATGTACAAAAAAATCTGCAAG
>Ga0073928_10005247_pt1 | contig 18340 bp, 15 predicted proteins | sample PaiPotPPA55metaG_FD_76969 | JGI IMG/M metagenome (GOLD analysis project Ga0073928, IMG submission 76969) | Iron sulfur acid spring bacterial and archeal communities from Banff, Canada, to study Microbial Dark Matter (Phase II) - Paint Pots PPA... ... | reverse complement strand
CTCGGCATGAAGTTCTACACCGGGGATCAATTCCCGGCTGACTACAAGAACAACATGATCGTGGCTGAGCACGGCTCCTGGAATCGTCACCAGTTCCAGGGCGGGCGGCTGATGCGCATCACCACCGATCCGGATGGCAAGAACATCAAGCAAGCCGAGTTCGCGTCCGGCTGGATCGGGTCCGACGGCAAGTATCGCGGCCGGCCCAACGACGTGCTGCAGGCGAAGGACGGCTCGCTCATGGTCGCCGATGACTTCACCGGCGCCATCTACCGGATCAGCTACGCCAAGTGATCCGTTTGAAGTGATCCATCATGGCGATCGCTCCGCGTTTGCGAGCCATCGTCATCGATCAGCTTCGGGTCCAAGCCGGAACCTCCGGCTTGGACCCGTCGTTTTGGCACCGACATGACAAAATCCCGCACGCTCTTGTTCGCTTTAGGTGCGATGGCTTTACCTGTCGTCTGCGCCCCCGCGTCGGCCGCGGATGTGTCCGCCGGTAAGACACTGGCCGAGGGCTGCGCCGCGTGCCACGGCGTGGACGGCGTTTCGCAAACGCCGCTCACGCCGTCGCTGGCCGGCGAGCCCGATGAATTCGTGCAGTGGCAACTCGTCTATTTTCGCTCGGGCGCCCGCAAGAGCGACGTCATGGGGCCGATTGCCGAAGCGCTCGGCAACGAAGATATCCGCAATCTCGGCGCCTATTACGCGTCGCTTCCGCCGCCGAAGCCGCCGGTCGCCGCGGACGCGATGGCCGACAACGGCGAAAAGCTCGCCATGCGGCATCGCTGCAAGTCATGTCATGCCGACGACTATAACGGCTTCCGCGCCGCGGCGCGCCTATCCGGCCAGCGCGAAGATGTTTTGGTCAAGGCGCTGCAGGATTTCAAATCCGGCAAGCGCATCGGCTCAGGCGTCGCCTCCATGGCGGATGTCACCTACGAGCTGAGCGATGCCGATATGGTGGCTCTGTCGCACTATATGGCGACGCGGCCATGATCGCGAGCGGAGAGGTCAGTCACCGCTGGCGCTTAATTCGGCCACGGCGTAGCGGATCTTGTGCCCTCGGCTTTGTCTGCGTCGCTGCCAGAGACGCCCGGTTCGTCCGCCGGCATATCGTTGACGCTTTCATCCATGTCCGTGCCAGAGATCTTTGGTCTCCGCGGCGGCATGTCGTTGACGCCTGCGGCGGCGTCGGTGCTGCCCGAGAGATTCGGTCGCTCCGGCGGCATATCGCTGATGCCGGCAAATTCCGCCAGCGCGGCGCCGACGATCGCCAGCGCCGGGACGGGTAATTCCGGTTCGTCGGAGCTGATTGGCGTTGCCGGCGGATCGGCCCACTGCGTCACGGCGTCAAGTGCAAGATAGGTCGCTCCTTCGGAGCCGTCGGCCAATATCACCGTGCGCCATGGACGATAGTCCGTGGCGAAGGCGTTCTCGTCCGGTGCCGGCACTTCGATGGCCTCGGCGATCGGCGACGTGACGGATACCGGCCAATCCGGCTCGTTTCGATCGAGCGGCGGCTCGCTCGCCATTTCGCTCGGCGGCTCGCTCGCAAGTTCGTGCGGTGAATCGCTCGTAATTTCGCGCGGCGGGTCGTTCGCCATGTCCTGTGCCGGGGCGCTGGCAATTTCGATCTGGTCGGCGCTTGCGGGCACGACATGCACGACGTGAAATCCCGCCTCCTTCAGCTTCTTCAGCAGGTCCGGAAGGGCGGCGACCGTCACCGCGTGGATATCGTGAAGAAGCAAAATGCCTTTGCCGCGCGCTTCGAGCCTGCTCATGGCGCGGCGCACGATGTCGGCCGGCCGGATGCGGCGATACCAATCGTCGGCGAGCGTATCGGAGCTGAATACGACCAGCGAACGCGCCGCCAGCTCGTTTTCGATGGCGTCGCTGCGATTGAGGCCCGGGATGCGGAAGAAGGGAGCCAAGTCCTTCGCGTCCCAGAGCGCCGCGCTGACATCGGCGATGCCCTGGTCGATCTCAGCCCGCACCTTCTCGATCGGCAATTTGTGCATGCGCGACGGATGATTGTCGGTGTGCGTGCCGATGGTGTGTCCAGCCGCGTGAATGCGGCGCACCACGGCAGGAAATTCACGGGCCATACTGCCGACGAGAAAATAGGTGGCCTTTACGCATTGCGCGGCGAGGATATCGAGTACGGCGTTGGAGTAGCGCGGCAGCGGTCCGTCGTCGAAGGTCAGGACGACCTCCTTGTCGGCGAGCGGCAGGCTTTGCGGATATTGCATCACCCCGACGCGGGTGAGTTTGTCGGGATCAAGGACGAGAACGCGGCTCGTTCCCAGCGCGTCGGGATTGCCGGGGCATTCTTCCGCCCATGCCGGCGCAGGCGCGCTTGCCACCGCAGCTAAGCTTGCGGTTGCGCCGAGCACGGCACTCAAAACAAAGCCAATCGATGCCCGAAGGCCTCGCATACCTCATTCCGATCCCGACTCGCCGCCGGAACCGCCCCTTGCAGTGCACACTAGGGCTAAAGGGATTTAATGCAATCTTAACGATGGCAGGCGCGCCGGAGCGACTGTTGAAAACTCAATGCGCGCCGCTTGCGGGTTTTTCCTTGCCGTTAATCAGCGCCGCTTAAAGCTAAGCCCTCGCATCGACGTAAGGGGCGTTGAGTATGACGGCCGTCGCAGCCCGAAATGTTGGCGGCACACCGGCAACGCTCGCCTGAGCCAATGACCGAATCCGCCGAAGGCAGCAACACAACCATTGCGCGCATCGCGTTGCTCCTGCCGTTGTTTGTCGCCGGAGCGATGGTGCTGTGCGCGGCCACCGGATTTACCGTCAGCCGGCTCAGCGAAGGCCGCATCGAAGCCGAGCAACGCGCGGTGCTGCAGCAGGCACTTGACGAATTTCGTGCGCAATTCGGCGATGTCGATGCGCCGGACGATGCGCAGCTACGGACGATCGCACGTCGGAGCGGCCTCGGCGACCTTCGCTTCGACGCCAATCCGGTCGGCGACGGCGGGCGGGCGCTGCAATCGCTGCATGACCCACGCGGCCGTATCGTCGGCTGGTTTAGTTGGGCGGCCGACCGCGGACTCGTGGGAGCCATGGACCGGCTGTGGGGCCTCCTCGCCTTGGTCGGCGTCGCGCTCGGATTATGCGCGCTTCTGGCGATGCGCGCGGCCCGGCAGCTTTTGCGTTCACTCGACCGCAGCGCCGAGGCCATGCGTAAGCTCACCAGCCAAGACGCCCTGACCGGACTGCCCAATCACCGGGTCATGCTCGAGCATCTCGACACGGCCCTGGCAAGGCGCCGCTCCGGGGTTGTCGTCTTCGCGCTCATCGACCTCGACGGATTTCGCGAGGTCAACGATACGCTGGGGCGTGCCGGAGGCGATGCGGTGCTCATGAGTATTGCCGAGCATCTGCGGGCCGGTTTGTTGCCGGGCGCGACGCTCGGGCGGTTCGAGGAAGACGAATTCGCGGTCATCATCAGCAGGGACGACCGGCGCGCGGCGGATCTGCTCGTCGAGTCGCTGCGGGCTTCGCTCCTGCGCCCGATCTTCATGGACCGGATGTGGCAGATCACCGCGTGCATCGGCGTCGCCGAGGCGCCCGAGGACGGGACCAGCGGCGAGGAAATCGCACGCCGCGCCGGTCTCGCGTTACGCGCCGCCAAGCGCGCGAGCCGCGGTTCGGCCCGACGCTTCGAGCCGCAAATCGAAACCGAGTATGCGGAGCGGCGGTTCCTCCTGCATGAACTGCAGTCCGCCGTCGCATTGCAGTCATTCGATGTCGAATATCAGCCGATTGTCGCCGCCGAGGGCGGGGCGATGGTCGGTGTTGAAGCGCTGTTGCGCTGGACTCACCCGACGCGCGGCCCGATCTCGCCGTCGGTCTTCATTCCGCTGGCGGAGCAGAGCGGCCTGATGTCCCAGCTTGGCGAGATAGTGCTGCGTCGGGCGCTGTCGGACGGTGTGCGCTGGCCGACTTTGTCGGTGGCGGTCAATCTGTCGCCGTTGCAGATCCGCGATCGCTGGCTTGTCGATCTCGTGGCCGCCATCATGGCGGAAACCGGGATTGCCTCGTCGCGGGTCGTGCTCGAAGTGACCGAAGGTATCTTGATCGATAATCCGCTGGAGGCGCAAGCGCGGCTCGAAGCCTTGCGCGGGCTTGGCGTTAGTCTCGCGCTCGACGATTTCGGCACCGGCTATTCGAGCTTGAACTATTTGCAAAAATTTCCATTCGATCGGCTCAAGATCGACCGCGCCTTCGTTGCCTCGCTCGGTTCATCGGGCAATACCGGCACCATCATCCAATCGATCGTCGCGCTCGGGCATGCGCTCGGCATGAAAGTGCTGGCCGAGGGCGTGGAGAACGACGAACAGCGGGTCCTGCTGCGCCTTGCCGGCTGCGACGAGATGCAGGGTTATCTGTTCGCCAAGCCCGGCTCGGCCGCGGAAGTCGACAAGGCCTTAGCTCGTCACACCCGCTTCGCGATCGCCTGATCGGACGCTGCCACGCTGACAGGGCCGGAGCCAGCGGCTATCGTCGGCGGGCAACTCGGCGCGGCCGGTTGACCCTGGGATGGAGCGCGCGATGATCCTCAACAGCCTTCCCGGCCTCGATTTCGGCCTCGGCAGCGACATCAATATGCTGCGCGAAACGGTCGGCGCCTTTGCGCAGGGCAAAATTGCCCCGTGCGCCGCCGAGATCGACCGTTCGAACCAATTTCCCCGCGAGCTGTGGCCGCAGCTCGGCGCTCTCGGTCTTCTCGGCATTACGGTCGAAGAGGAATGGGGCGGCGCGGGCCTGGGCTATCTCGCCCATTGCGTGGCCATGGAAGAGATTTCGCGCGCGTCGGCTGCGGTCGGCTTGTCCTATGGCGCGCACTCCAACCTCTGCGTCAATCAGATCCGACGCAACGGCAGTGCCGAGCAGAAGAAACGCTATTTGCCCAACTTGATCTCCGGCGAGCATGTCGGCGCGCTGGCGATGTCGGAGCCAAACGCCGGTTCGGACGTGGTGTCGATGCGCACGCGTGCCGACCGGCAAGGCGATCGCTACGTGCTCAACGGTTCGAAAATGTGGATCACCAACGGTCCGGTCGCCGAAACGATCGTGGTGTACGCCAAGACCGATCCCACCGCCGGGTCACGCGGCATTACCGCTTTCATCGTCGAGAACAGCTTCAAAGGTTTTTCGACGGCGCAAAAGCTCGACAAGCTTGGCATGCGCGGCTCCGACACGGGGGAGATTGTGTTCAGCGATTGCGAGGTGCCGGCGGAAAACGTCCTCGGCGTCGTCGGCAACGGCGTCAACGTTTTAATGTCGGGCCTCGATTACGAGCGCGCGGTTTTGGCGGCGGGGCCGATCGGCGTAATGCAGGCTTGCCTCGACCTGGTCGTCCCTTACGTCCATCAGCGCACGCAGTTCGGTCAGCCGATCGGCCAGTTCCAGCTCATTCAGGCCAAGCTCGCGGACATGTATGTCGCGCTCAACGCTACGAAGGCCTACGTCTATGCCGTGGCCAAAGCCTGCGATCGCGGCGAGACCACCCGCGAGGACGCTGCCGGCGCCATTCTCTATGCGGCGGAACGCGCCACCTGGATGGCGCTCGAAACCATCCAGTGCCTCGGCGGCAACGGCTACATCAACGATTACCCGGCCGGCCGGCTCCTGCGCGACGCCAAGCTTTACGAGATCGGCGCCGGCACCAGCGAGATCCGCCGCATGCTCATCGGTCGCGAGATTTTCGAGAAAACGCGCTGATTAGATACTGCTGATTAGATACTATTGACGAGTATCATTATACAATGACATGATAAGTTATATCCCGTCGATATGAGAGAATGTGTCATGGCAGTCAATCAGCGTCAAATGCGTGAATTGACGAAAGGGGTAGTCTCTAAATCGGAAAAAATGCGCGTGCTTGCCAGAGCGGGCTACGAGCGGGCGGATATCGCGCGCTTTCTCGGCACGCGTTATCAATTCGTGCGCAACGTGCTGGTCCAGGATGCGGCGCGCACGGCAAAACACGCCGCGAACGCCTCCGAGGCTAGAGACGAGGGCGCGAAGTGGGCGCCAATAAAGGTCCGGCTGGGTCCGGACGGCCGCGTTGTCATTCCTGCCGCGTTTCGCGAGGCGCTTGGTTTGTCCGAAGGGGATACCCTGATCGCATCCATCGTCGTTGGCGAACTCCATTTTCTGACTATTCCTGCCGCGGTGCGCAAAGCACAAGCGATCGTTCGTGAATTTGTGCCGGAGGGAGTGAGTCTCGTCGACGAGTTACTTGAAGATCGTCGCCGCGAGGTCGAACGCGAGCAGCGCAATGGTTAGCGCGGTTCTCGATGCGTCGGCAGTTCTTGCTGTTCTCAATGCCGAGCCAGGCGCTGACCTCGTCATTCCAATGATAGAGGACGACGTACTTCTCTCAACTGTGAATTATGCGGAGGTGCTAGCGAAGCTCATCGAGCGTGGCAGCACCTACAACCAGGCGCTTGCGGCTTTGCGCTCGATCGCGTTGACGACCGTTGATTTCGATATTGCGCTCGCCCGACGAACCGGTGCGCTGCGCGCCGAAACGGCAAAGTGCGCCCTTTCGCTTGGAGACCGTGCGTGTCTGTCGTTGGCGGAGCGTGAAGGTTTGCCGGCGGTCACCGGGGATCGAAATTGGCTTGGTGCAGTGTCTGGTATCGAGATTCGGCTAATCCGCTAACCCAAGCGCCGGTCGTATTCCAAAACCGCATTGAGCAAGACTTGCGCGCCGGCGGCGCACTCCTCGAGGCTCGCCGATTCCGCTTCGTTGTGCGAAATGCCGCCGAGGCAAGGAACAAAAATCATCGTGGTCGGCGCGACGCGGGCGACATAGGCGGCATCGTGGCCGGCGCCGGAAATGATATCGCGTGATTTGTAGCCGGCTTTTGCCGTGCCGAGGCGCACGCATTCGATCAGCTCCGGCGCGAATTTGATCGCCGGCGAATCCCAGATGCGCGCTTCTTTGTAGCTCAGCTTCAACGGTTGCAGAATCTGCGCCAGCGCCGTCCGCAATTTCGACTCCATAACGTTGAGAACATTGTCGTCGGGGTGGCGGAAGTCGACGGTGAAGAACACCTCGCCCGGAACGACATTGCGGCTGTTCGGCCTGTTCTCGATCAAACCAACGGCGCCGACGGCGTCGGGTGCATGTTCCAGCGCAATGGCGTCGATGCGCTCGATCAGGCGCGCGGCGCCGAGGAGCGCATTCTTGCGCAGCCGCATCGGCGTCGCGCCGGTGTGAGCCTCCTGGCCGGTCACGGTGACTTCGTACCAGCGCATGCCTTGAACGCCTTGCACGACGCCGATCATGCGCCCTTCGTCTTCGAGGACCGGACCTTGCTCGATGTGCAGCTCGAACATGGCGCCGAATTTGCGCGTGCCGGCCTTCTCCGGCCCCTTGTAGCCGATGCGTTGCAATTCCTCGCCGAAGCTCTTGCCGTCGCGGTCGGTCCGCGAATAGGCGAATTCCGCCGTGAAGACGCCAGCGAAAACGCCTGAGGCGAGCATGGCGGGCGCATAGCGCGAGCCTTCTTCGTTGGTCCAATTCACGATCTCGATCGGTGAATTGGTCTCATAGCCGGTCTCGTGCAGCGTGCGCATCGCTTCGAGCGCGCCGAGGACGCCGAGCACGCCGTCGAACTTGCCGCCCGTCGGCTGCGTGTCGAGATGCGACCCCATGGCGATTGGCGGAAGCTTCTCATTCTTGCCCGGTCGCCGCGCGAACATGCTGCCCATCTCGTCGACAGTCACGGTGCAGCCGAGCGCCTCGCACTTGCTCTTGAACCAGTCGCGCACATGACGGTCGAAATCGCTCAGCGTGAGGCGGCAAATGCCGCCCTTCGGCGTCGCGCCGAACTTCGCCGTCTCCATCAGCGTGTCCCAGAGCCGTTGTGCGTCGATTTGCAAGTTCTGCATGGTCGGAAATTCGCTTCTCCAGCGGGACCTGTGACAGCATTGTTGTCGAGTTGCGAGCCGTTCGTCAAAACTTGTTGAACGGTGGTTTATGACCGCATGGCGGCAATGAATCGACTGGGGGGGTCCAATCCACCTAAGATCGGCGTGGCTTTGGCGCCGATCGGAACCGCGCCGGACGTGCCCAGCTTGACACGAGGTGCGGGCGCTGGGGCCGAGGAACACAATCCAGGGAGTCGACCATGAGAATTTCAATCTCGCGTCGCGACGTGATTGTTGCAGCAAGTCTGACGGGTATCGCCCTTTGGGCGGTACCGTCGCAAGCCGCACCGCTTGCCTTCAAAGTGGCGCTAACCGGCGCCAAACAGGTGCCGCCGGTGCAAACCGCCGCCACCGGGACGGCCGATCTGAGCTACGATCCGGCAACGCGAATGCTGACGTGGAGCGTCGCCTATAACGGGCTCTCCGGGCCGGCCACGATGGCGCATTTCCATGGACCGGCCACGGAGGGCAACAACGGCCCGCCGGTGATCTGGCTGAGCGAGAAGGGTGCCACGACGGTTGTCAATCCGATCAAGGGCGAAGCCACGCTCACTCCCGAGCAGGCGCAGCAATTTATGGCCGGCGAGTGGTATGTTAACGTGCACACGCAGGCTAACCCGAAGGGCGAAATCCGCGGCCAGGTGATGCCGCCCAAGAGTTGAAAAAGAGCTGAAACAGAGCTGAAACAGAACTGAGCGGAGCAGATGGCGGACACAGCATCGGTAGCGAAGTCCGTCGCACGCAGGATATGCGCCCAGTTTTGTTTTGCGGTGCTGGTGCTTGGCATGGCGACTGCCGCCTGCCATGCCCAGAACCGCAAGCCGACGGCGCAGGAGGTTGCCGCGATCCGCGACTGCGCGAAAAAACATGAAACCAACGTGGACGAGGGCGAACTCCGGTGCTTGTTCAATCTCGTGGCCGATCCATGCGCGAAGACGCCTGAAGGATCGTCCAACCTCGGGACAGCCGACTGCTTTCGCGTCGAGTGGGCCATTTGGGATAGTCTGCTCAACGAGAACTACAAGGCTCTCGCCGCCGATCTCGACGATCAGCAGACAACGAAGCTGCGCGAAATGCAGCGTGCCTGGATCGCCTATCGCGACACGACCTGCGAGTTCTATTGGACGAAAATCGGTGGCTCGATGGCCGTGCCGATGGCCGCGGCCTGTGGCGCGCGGGAAACGGCGCGGCGTGCCATGCTGCTCAAATTCTTCAGTGGCCTCTAAAATGGCGGGCTTTGAACTAGGGCAGTGGCTCACTCGTGCGCCGAGCGAGTCGGCCAGTGAAGCGTTCCCAATCACTAACTCATTGAATCGATGGCGAATCAGCTATGCTCGTGCAGCCTGGCAACGCTGGAGTCAGCGCCATGCTTCGGGTGCGCCTGAAAGCCGACGGACGTCTAGTCGAGATCCTGCCGGACGGCAGCGAGCAGCACATTTCGTTTTCCAACGGTCAACCCGCCGCACGCTCCGGCGGTTCTGACCGCTTCGTTGATGCCGCCTATGCCCGCAATGTGCGCGGGCGAACCGGGTTGACGCAGACCGCCTTCGCCGCCCAGATCGGCGTGCCGGTTGAAACTGTGCGCAACTGGGAACAGGGTAAGCGTTCGCCACGCGGTCCGGCGCGCGCCCTTCTTAAGGTCATCGAAGGGGCGCCGGAGGCCGCTTTCGCGGTGTTGGGCGGCAAGCGGCGGTGAATGCACGGCGCTTACGGGCGTGCGAATGGCCGATTTGAACGCAAACCGAGAAAACGTTCCGGTCGTCGAGGCCAAGGGCGCGCGCATCCCGCTGATCGGCCTCGGTACTGGGATTTGCGCGGCCGCGTCTGTGCGCGCGTGGTCGAACAGGCGTTGCGGCTCGGCTACCGGCACCTGGACACCGCCGAAATGTACGACAACGAGCGCGAAGTCGGCGAAGGGCTGCACGCGTCGGGCGTCAAGCGCAACGAGGTGTTCGTCACCACCAAAATCTGGCCGTCGCATTTCGCTCCGCGCGAGCTTGAGCGCGCCGCGCGCGACTGCCTGGTGCGGCTGCGCCTGAGCGAGGTCGATCTGCTGTTACTGCATTGGCCCAATCCGCAGATTCCGCTTAAGGAAACACTCGGCGCGCTGTGCAAGGTCAAGCGCGACGGCCTCGCCCGCAATATCGGTGTTTCCAACTTTACCGTAGCGCTGATCGATGAAGCCTTGCAGGCGAGCAGCGAGCCGTTGGTGTGCGATCAGTTCGAATGCCATCCCTTTCTCGACCAGTCGAAGTTGATCGCCGCCTGCCGGCAGCATGCAATGGCGGTTGTCGCCTATAGCCCGATCGCCAAAGGCAGAGCACGCGACGACGAGACACTCTCCAGCATCGGGGTTGCGCACAAAAAGACCGCGGCGCAGATCTGTTTGCGCTTTCTGGTCCAGCAAAACATTGTCGTCATTCCCCGCACCCAGCAAGGTCGAACGGCTGGCGGAGAATGCGGCAATCTTCGATTTTGAGCTCAGCGCGCGGGAGATGGCCGACATTGCCGCGCTGGCGCGCCGCGACGGCCGCCTCGTCAACTTTGCCTTTTCCGGCCGGCACAAGTGGGATTGAGCGGCGGTTTGCCGCCTGCCTAGAATTCGACGTCCAGCTCTTCCAATTCGTCCGGCTCGATCTTGGCGGCGGCGATCCATTCCTGCATCTGCGGCAGCGCCATGATGGCGCGGTAATATTCCGCCGAGACTGGATCGACGGCGACGTCGTAGGTGAGAAAGCGCGCGCAGACCGGCGCATACATGGCGTCGGCGGAGCAGGGCTTTTCTCCGAACAAATAAGGTCCCTTGTACTTCTCCATGCACTCGCGCCAGATCGCGGTGATGCGATCGATGTCGCCGCGCGCGCCGGCCCAGGACTTAAAGCCCGGGAAGTGCGCCTTGAGGTTCATCGGCAGCGCCGAGCGCAGATTGCTGAAGCCGGAATGCATCTCGCCGCAGATCGAACGGCAATGGGCGCGCTGCGCCCGATCGGCCGGCAGCAGACCGGCGTCCGGATGAAGCTCGTGCAAATATTGCGCGATCGCGAGCGTGTCCCAGACTTTGAGGCCGTCATGAATCAGGCACGGCACCAGAAACGACGGGGAGAGCAACAGCAACTCGGCCCGCGTGGACGGATCGTCGGTGCCGACATGCTGCTCCTCGAAATCGATGGCGGCCATTTTGCATAGCAACCAGCCGCGCAGCGACCACGAGCCATAGTTCTTGCTGGCAATGGTGAGGATGGCCTTGGACATTTCGGTCGTTTCTCGTCAAATAGAGACGTTTGTTCAAAGACTTATGAAGCGGTCGGAATTCAATGGCGCTGCTGCGAGCTTCGATCGCCCGAACTTACCTCCCGCACCCATTGTGCAAGATGTTCACAATCTTGTCGCAGCGCAACAAGAAATGCACTAGCTTTTCCGGCTTGGGGGGTCGAGGGGTCCTGTCGCCAGACGGACTGCGGCACCCGTGGGTAACGGATGCTGTACCTCGCCTATCAGACTCAATCCGACATGATGGCTCCGATCCGGGCATGGGCGACCATGGCGCACGCTGCCGGCGGCCAGCCGCTGCTCGGCGACAGCAACATTCTGCGCAATCTGACTGCCGCCTATGATTTGATCTCCCGCGCCGGCCTCACTCACACGCGGCCGCCGTTCGCCATCAGCCACGTGACCGTCGGCAACCGTGAAGTCGAGGTGCATGAAGAGGCTGCGGCGCGCACGCCGTTCGGCACGCTCCTGCACTTCAAGAAGGACATCGCGGCGGCGCAGCCGCGCGTGCTGGTGGTGGCACCGCTCTCCGGCCATTTCGCCACGCTGTTGCGCGCCACGGTTCGCACCATGCTGCCCGAGCATGACGTCTTCATCACCGACTGGCATAACGCGCGTGACGTGCCGCTGACCGCGGGCCGTTTCGGCATCGACGAATATGTCGATCACCTGATCAACTATCTCGAGCTGATGGGCGAAGGCTCGCATGTACTGGCGGTTTGCCAGCCCTGTGTCGCCGTGCTTTCCGCAGCTGCCGTGATGGCGCAGGCGGGCAATCCGGCGCAGCCTCGCAGCATGACGCTGATGGCCGGTCCGATCGATTGCCGCGTCAATCCGACCAAGGTCAACGAGCTCGCGAACAAGCGCGACATGGCCTGGTTCGAGCGGATGCTGACGGCGTCGGTGCCGATGCGCTATCCTGGCGCGTTCCGCCGCGTCTATCCGGGGTTCGTTCAGTTGGCCGCGTTCATGACCATGAACATCGAGCGGCACGTGAAGGCGCACAAGGAGCTTTGTGACAATCTCGCCAACGGCGAGATCGAAAAGGCGGCGTCCACGAAAGCTTTTTACGACGAATACTTCGCTGTGCTCGATCTCACCGCCGAGTTCTATCTCGAAACGGTGCGATATATTTTTCAGGAGTACGCGCTGCCGCTCGGCAAGCTCAAATGGCACGGCGAGACGATCGACCCGAGCGCGATCCGCCGCACCATGCTGCTGACCGTCGAAGGCGAGCGCGACGATATCTGTGCCGTCGGCCAGACCGTCGCCGCACACGATCTCTGCAAGAAGCTGCGCCCCTATCTCAAGCGCCACCACATGCAGGCCGGCGTCGGCCATTACGGCGTATTCTCGGGCAAGCGCTGGGAAAACCAAGTCTACCCGATCGTCAAGAACGTGATCTTGTCGAGCGATTGAGGGCGCCTCAGCGCATCGCCGCGGCGATGTTGCCGCCGTCGACGGTAGTGACGTCGGCGGTGGTTTTCAGCGCCAGCGCTTGATTTAGAAAAGCCTGCGCCACGTCGTCGGCCGTGACTTCGCGGCCGAGCAGATTGCCGCTCATATAATCCTTCTCGCTCAAGCCGCGCGCTTTGGCGCGCGAGGCGATCATCTCTTCGGTCAGCAATCCGGAACGGATGCGGTCGGCATTGACCGCATTGGCGCGAATGCCGTCGGCGCCGTAGTCGAGCGCGTATTGGCGCATCAGCGCCAGCAAAGCCGCTTTTGGAATTCCATAAGGACCGAAATTCGGTCCCGGATTGACCGCCTGTTTGGAGACGTTGAACAGGAGGCATCCGCCGGTGCCTTGCGCCAGCATGATCTTGACGGCTGCCTGCGCCACCCGCTGATGGCCGTAAAAATTCAGCTCGAAGCTTTGGCGCAAGACGTCTTCGTCAACATCGCCGATGCGGCCTTGCCAGGCAGCGCCGGCATTGGAGACGACGATGTCGACGCCGCCGAAATTCGCCGCCACCTGATCGAACGCCGCGCCTACCGAGGCCGCGTCGGTTACATCGCATTCAACCGCGAGCGCCGACGTGCCGACGGTTTTGGCTTGCTCGCCGGCGGCGGCAAGATTCACATCGAGCAGGGCGACGTCCGCGCCGGCCGCAGCGAAGGCTTTCGCCGTCGCCGCGCCGATGGCGCCGGCGGCACCGGTGATAGCGGCGATTTGTCCGACGAGCGGTGGTTCCTTGCGCGTCCCGAGCTTGGCTCGTTCGAGCGGCCAATATTCGCAATCGAACATCTCGGCTTCGGTAATCGCTTGGAAGCGGCCGATGCGCTCGGCGTCGCTGACGACGGCGATCCATTCCTCGGCGATGTCGGCGGCAATGCCGGCGTCTTTTTTCGAGCGACCCAGGCCAAATAGACCCAGCCCGGGTACCAGCACGACACGGGGCAGGGGGTCGAGCTCCTGCTTGCCGCCGCCGACGCGCTTGTTGTGGCGCTCAAAATAGCTTCGATAGTGCGCGACGAATGTGGCGGCGGCTTCTTGGGCGGCACGCGCGAAATCGTCGAGCTTGCCGGCTTCCGGATGCGGCAACACCAGCGGCCAGTTTTTGGTGCGGATGGCGTGGTCGGGTGTCGCCACGCCGGCTTGGCTGACGCGAACGAGATCGTTGGCGGAGAAAAAATCAAGCACCGCTTTGCTTGAGCGAAAATCGAGCACCAACCGGCGCCAGGCGCCGTCGATTTTTTCATCCTTTTGGCTGCAAGCGCCGCGCACAATGGGCGCGACCGCGGCCGCCGGCGCAATTTCGCGCTCGAGTTTCGCGAAGACGATGGACTTGCGGTCGCGATCGATAAAAGCCTCGGCGAGCGACACCATCTCGATCATGCGCTCGTAGGCCTCGCGCGCGCTCTCGCCGAACGTGACGATGCCGTGCTTGCCGAGGATAAGGCCGTCGCTCGGCTTCGCGCGCTCGAAAACCTCGATCGCTGTCTTGGCGAGGCCGAAACCCGGCATCAGGTAAGGCACGAACCCGAGCTGGCCGCCAAACACTTCGGCGCATTTTTCTTCGCCGTCCGGCTGATCGATAACGCTGAGCACCGCCGTCGCGTGGGTGTGGTCGATGAATTTGTGCGGCAGGAAAGCGTGCAGCATGATTTCGACGGAAGGATTCGGCGCCGCCGGATCGATGAGATTGGCGCGCTCGATCGCGACCAGATCCTCGTCCGCGATCGCTTGCAGGGTGCGAAGCCGGCGCAGCGGAAGAAGCTGCACCGCCGGCAGGCCACTGGCTTCGATCGCCGCCATATCGGCGCCGGAGGCTTTCACCCGCAGGACTTCGACTTCGGCGCCAAAGACGTCGCGGGCGCGCGTCTTGAGCGAGGTGTTGCCACCGCCATGCAGCACCAGCTTGCAGTCGCTACCGAGCAGCCTTGTCGTGTAGATGCGCAGCACGAGGTGGCGGTCGACGCCGGCTTTGGCGCCGTGTGCGACGAGCTTCTCGGCGTCAGCTTCGACCCACCGGCTCTTCATGGCGGCGCGATCGCTGCATCAGCCGCCGGCGATGCGTCGCGACCACCAGCCGCTGCGGCGGGGCCGCTCGCTGCTTTGACTCTCGCCGACTTCGGTGATGACCGGCTGCGCGGCAGGGGACGCGGGCTGGGCGGGTGCCGGTTGCGGCGCCTCGCTCGCAATTGCCGTCGGCGCTGGCTCGCGCACGGTCGAGCGCCGGCGTGGCGGCTCCGGTTGAGCGGGTGGCGGTGACGCTGGTACGTCTGCCAAATCCGCCGGCTCCGCGGACGGTCGTGCTTCCGTCGGCGCCGCATCGAGATCGGCGACGGCGCGCGTGAGGTCGGGTTCGGACTCCGGCGGCGCCGTCAGCTCTTCGGCCGAAGCATGCGTTTGCGGCTGTTCATCCATGTCGCGCTCGTGCGGACCCGGCGTGCCGTCGCGCTCCCGCTCCATCCGGTTGCGGCGGCCGCCGCGCCGGCCGCGTCGGCGCCGCCGCCGCTCGCCGTCATGCGGCTCGCCTCTGTTTGTGGCACCAGCCTCGCCGTTCTCCGCGGCAAGGTCGTCGGCAGGCATTTCGCCGCCGGCGCCGGCCTCGGCGTCGATTTCTTCGTCCGTCTCGCCGCTGTCGTCGTGACGGTGGTCTTCGGGACGCTGATCTTCATCACGATGCGGCTGCGCGTTGGCTTCGCCGCCGCCATTGCGTCCACGTCGGCGCCGGCGTCGGCGCCGGCGGCCGCCGCCTTCACCTTGTTGTTCGCTGGCGACCTCCGCGACCGGCGCCTCGCTCTCTTCTTCGTCCGCGGCGGCGGGTTCTTCGAGATCGTCCTCTTCCTCAAGGGGTGCGACGGCTGCCTCAGTCTGCTGGGCGATCGCCTTCGCCGCTTCCAGCGTATGCACCTGTTCGCCGCGATCGATCGCAAAGGCCTGCGGCGCGATCAGCGTTTCGTCAGCGCTGACGGTGATGGTGATGGTGAACCGCTCTTCCAGCGCCCGCAAATGTGCGCGCTTCTGATTGAGCACGTAGAGCGCGACATCGGGACGCGTGCGCGCGATGAGATTGTGGGTCGCGCCCTTCATCAGTTGATCCTCGAGCGCGCGCAGAACTTGCAGCGCCAGCGATGACACCGAGCGGACATGGCCGCTGCCGCCGCAATAGGGGCATCGCTCCGTGGAGCTTTCGAGCACGCTGGTGCGGATGCGCTGGCGCGACATTTCCAGCAAGCCGAAATGCGAGATGCGGCCAACCTGGATGCGGGCGCGATCCTGCTTGAGGCACTCTTTCAACCGGCGCTCGACCGAGCGGTTGTTGCGCTTCTCGTCCATGTCGATGAAATCGATGACGATCAGCCCGGCGAGGTCCCGCAGCCGCAACTGGCGGGCAATCTCGTCGGCCGCCTCGAGGTTGGTCTTGAGCGCCGTGTCCTCGATGTGATGCTCGCGTGTGGCGCGGCCGGAATTGACGTCAATCGCGACCAGAGCCTCGGCCTGGTTGAGCACGATGTAGCCGCCCGAGCGCAGTTGCACGACCGGCGAGAACATGCCGTCGAGCTGGTTCTCGACGCCGTAGCGCGACAACAGCGGCTGCGTATCGGCATAAAGCTTCACGTTCTTCGCATGGCTCGGCATGAGCATGCGCATGAAGTCTTTGGCTTCCTGATAGGCGTCGGGCCCGGCGACGACGATCTCGTCGATTTCCTTGCTGTAGAGGTCGCGGATCGAGCGTTTGACCAGCGAACCTTCCTCGTAGACGAGCTTCGGCGCCGTGGATTTGAGCGTCAGGTCGCGGACCGTCTCCCACAACCGCAGCAGATACTCGAAGTCGCGTTTGATCTCGGTCTTGGTCCGGCTGGCGCCGGCGGTGCGCACGATCACGCCCATTCCTTCCGGAACTTCGAGCTCCTGCGCGATTTCCTTAAGCCGCGACCGATCTTCACCGCTCGTGATCTTGCGGCTGATGCCGCCGCCGCGGGCGGTATTGGGCATCAACACCGAGTAGCGGCCGGCGAGCGACAGATACGTGGTGAGCGCCGCGCCCTTGGTGCCGCGCTCCTCCTTGACCACCTGCACCAGCATGACCTGCCGGCGCTTGATGACTTCTTGGATCTTGTATTGCCGGCGATAGCGCGGCGCGCGATCGGGGACCTCTTCGAGGGCGTCGGCGCCGCCGACCGATTCAACAATTTCTTCGGCGGCTTCTTCGCCGGCCTCATCGTCGTCGCCGTTCTCGCCCTGATCGCCGTGCTTGGCGGTTTCGTGCGCGCCGTTCGCGTCCTCCGCCAATTCGGTGCCCAAGTCGGTAGCGACTTCGTTCGCTTCGGCGGCGATCGACTCGACGGAGCCTGCATGGGCCTCGCCCGGTTCCACCTCGGCGACGGGCGGTGCATCCGTGTCGGCATGTTCGCTTGGCGGAGAGCTTTCCGCCGCGTCGGCCGAAGGCTCGGCGGCGACCGGTTCCTGCGGTTCTGCCGACCACGGCGACTCGGCGACGGTCGGTCCTTCGGTGTTCTCAGCCTCGACGGCCGCATCGTCCTCAATCGAGGGTTCGTCCGAGGGCGCAAGGGCATGCTCGTCCGCCGTGGCGGTGTCTGCGGCCAGCGTCTCGGCCGGCTCGCCACGCACGGTCTCCTCGTCGCGACGCGCCGCCGAAGGTCTGCCGCGGCCGCGATGCCGGCGCGAGCGGCGATGATCGTCCTCGTCGTCGGCGGCGCGTTGCGCCCGGCCTTCTTCGTCGATCAGCGCTTGCCGATCGGCAACCGGGATCTGGTAATAATCCGGATGAATTTCGCTGAAGGCGAGGAAGCCGTGACGGTTGCCGCCGTAATCGACAAAAGCGGCCTGCAGCGACGGCTCAACGCGCGTCACTTTCGCCAGATAGATATTGCCTCTTAGCTGCTTGCGCTGCGCGGACTCGAAATCGAATTCTTCGACGCGATTGCCGCGCAAGACGACCACCCGGGTTTCCTCCGGATGGGTCGCGTCGATGAGCATTTTGTTGGCCATTTGCAAATCTCATGAAGGCCGGCGCGCCGCGCACTCCGTGCCGGAACGGCGACGAAGTACAGCGCGCTGCCAGTTTGTCGGTGAAGGTGACGGATCGAATACTCCGAGCGCGCCAACCGAACATCGTGTCGCCGGCCGGCGGGCGTCGCATGAACGCTGCCGTGCCAATCCGACCGAACCTGTTGCGCCTCGAACATAGACTTCAAACCGTGGTGGACGGCGGCGCTCGCGCCGCCGCGATTACTCTCAAGTGCTGACGGCATCGGCGACACGGCTTCGGCTGCGCACGTCGCCGCCGGCACGCGCGCCGCACGGTAAACTCCGGTTGCCCTGCTCCTTTAAGGGCATCAGCGGCTCGCTTCGCCATCCGCGTCGCTGGCGCGCGAATGGCGCCGGGGCGGATCGAAACCCGCGTTCGCTTGCGATCCCGCTATTGGTTCGGGAACCATCGCGGCGGACGCGCCGGATGCCCTGACGGGACACAACCGGAACAATTCACCGTCAGCCATCTCTTCATAAGGCCGCGGGCACGGAATTGGCAAGCCGCCTATTGGATTTATCCGAAGGGCTGGCATTGGGGCTGCGGCGCGTCGATTGTCCGTGCACCCCTTATATGGGTGCTTAAGTTTCGATTAACCACGCCTG
>Ga0073928_10005246_pt1 | contig 18342 bp, 15 predicted proteins | sample PaiPotPPA55metaG_FD_76969 | JGI IMG/M metagenome (GOLD analysis project Ga0073928, IMG submission 76969) | Iron sulfur acid spring bacterial and archeal communities from Banff, Canada, to study Microbial Dark Matter (Phase II) - Paint Pots PPA... ... | reverse complement strand
GATCACTTGCCCCGTCAAGGTCACCACACCGTCCTCGACCGTCACTTCGATGACGCCGCTGCCGTCGTTGCCCGCCTGGTCCATGGTGCCGCGCAAAACTTCGAGCTGGCCCTTGATGCGCGCGCAGATCACGCAGTTACGGAAATCCACTGCCTGCGCCAGCCGTTCGCAGATATGTGTCCGCAGCTCGCCATCACGGACCGGCGGGTTGGCGGTGACACGCAGTTGGTCGATCAGACGCTTCCCCTCGCTGTGCATCTGGGTCAACTGAAGAAGGCGTTTCTTGGATGCGATATCCGGCACCTCGCCTGCCACAGTCAAGGCGCCGTCGTCGAAACTCATATGAATCGGATGATTTTGGAGCTTCAGGTGTGATTCGCGTTCGAAGGCTGCCATCACCTGCTTCAAGACCGTATCGCTGCGTTGCATGATCTGCCTCGCGCAAAGGTTAGGTGACGCAGCGCGCTTTATACCGCGCTGCGCAAACCGTGCCGCATCAGGCGGACTAGGTCAGGTCGGCATACCCTGCATACGACGGGCAAAGCGTGCCCGCTCGGCCCGGTCCATCAGATCCAGGAACTGATCCGTGCCCATGTGAATCAGCGCTTCATGATCGCCGGCCTCGAAATAGACGTCCGGTTGGCTGGCGAGGCTCTCGTCAAGATAGGTGTACATGCCATAGGCGGTGCACACCGGCGGAAGCGCTCCCGCGTCGCAATCCTTGAACAGTTCCCGCAGATCGACCTCTTTGGCCAGCATGAGGTGGTGGCGCCCGGTCTGTGCCCAAAGCTCGGACAGCCGCACGGCGTAGGTCGATGGCAGCACAGCCGCCACGTAGCCGTGCTCGTCTTCAAGAAGCACTGTCTTGGCGAGGCGGTCGCCGGGAATATGCGCTGCCGCCGCGGTTTCGATGCTGGAGTGACTGTACGGATGACGCACGATTTCGTACTGGGAGCCCTTGCTGCGCAGGCAGTCCTGGAGAGTGGCAGACATTGACATGACGCACCTCCTCTGGGAGGAAGGAAAACGGGAGATTGTTGCGCGCGATTCTTTAAGGATAGTTCGCTTTCGCTCGCGTGTGAAAAACATGCTGACGGCAGCGCTGCGACTGCGCGAGCGTAATGACGCCGCCACGTGCGTACCTGCGAATGAGACGATTACCCCGTATGGCACGCGGGTCCGTTTTCGCCAATAATGGCCCCACATCCATTACTGGACGAGGGCGACCATGCACTACGGCCCCGATGCCATCCGGACCATCGCCCTGATCGGGCATGCCGGGTGCGGCAAGACCTCGCTTGTCGAAGCGCTGTTGCATCAGGGCGGCGCGCTCCACACGCCCGGCAGCGTGGAGCGCGGTACCACGGTCTGCGATTTCGACCCGCTCGAGCGCAAATATCAGCACTCGCTGAGCTCCGCCGTCGCCCACCTGCACTACCGGGATACACGCATCTATCTGCTGGATACGCCCGGCTATCCGGACTTCTCCGGGCTGTCGATCAGTGCCCTGCCTGCTGTGGAGACTGCCGCCATCGTCATCAATGCGCAGACCGGCATCGAAATAACCACCCGGCGCATGATGGCGTGGGCGGGCGAGCGCAAGCTCTGCAGAATGATCATCGTGAACGGTATCGATGGCGAAAAGGTCGACCTTGCGGGCCTGTTGACGCAAATTCAGGAGACCTTCGGCACGGGATGTCTGCCGATTAACCTGCCGGCGCAGCGCGGCCGCCAGGTGGTGGATTGTTTTTTCAACCCTGCGGGCGACGCCGATATCCTGTCGGTTGCGGCGGTGCACAATGCGCTGGTCGATCAAGTGGTCGAGATCGATCCGGTGTTGATGGAGCTTTACCTGGAGCAAGGCGAGGCCATCAGCCCGGAGCAGTTGCACGAGCCCTTCGAGCGGGCGCTGCGCGAAGGTCATCTGGTGCCGATCTGCTTCACGTCGGCGATCAACGGCACCGGCATCGCGGAATTGCTCGACGTGTTCGTCCGGCTCCTGCCCAGTCCCTTGGAAGGCAACCCGCCGCTCTTCTACCGCGACGCCGGCGGGCGCGAGGAAACCGTGCGCGCCGAACCGGTCGCCGACAAGCACGTATTGGCTCACGCCTTCAAGATCGTCATGGACCCTTACATCGGCAAGATGGCCGTGTTTCGCATCCATCAGGGCACGGTCCGGCGCGATAGCCAGCTCTATATCGGTGACGCTCGCCAGCCGTTCAAGGTCGCCCATCTGTTGATGCTGCAGGGCAAAGAGCACGTGGACGTCAGCCAGGCAGGTCCAGGCGATATCTGCGCCACGGCCAAGATCGACGAGATCGGTTTCGATGCCGTGCTGCATGACGCTCCCGAGGACGGCAACATCCACCTGAGCCCGCTCGACTTTCCCACGCCCATCTACGGCCTGGCTATCGAGCCGGCGCGCCGGGGCAATGAGCAGCGCCTCTGGGAGATACTGCAAAAGTTGACTGCGGAAGACCCGTGCCTGCGCGTCGAACACCCGGTCGGCACCAACGAGACGGTAGTGCGAGGCTTGGGCGAGTTGCACCTGCGCCACATGCTGGAGCGGCTGTCCGAGCAGTACAAGCTCGAGGTGGTGACGCGGCCACCGAAGATCGCCTATCGGGAAACCATCGGCGCCAGGGCCGAGGGGCATTATCGCCACAAGAAGCAAACCGGCGGCGCCGGGCAGTTCGGCGAAGTGATGCTGCGCGTGGAGCCACTGCCGCGAGGCGCCGGTTTCGAGTTCGTCGACGCTGTCAAAGGCGGCGCCATCCCCGGACAGTTCATTCCCGCTGTGGAAAAGGGCGTCCTCCAGGTCATCGCGAACGGGCCGCTCGCCGGCTTCCCGATGCAAGACGTGCGCGTCACCGTCTTCGACGGCAAGAGTCATTCAGTCGACTCAAAGGAAGTCGCATTCGTCACCGCCGGGCGCAAAGCCTTCATCGATGCGGTGCTGAAAGCCCAGCCGATTGTGCTCGAGCCGATCGTGGACATTGAGGTGATGACGCCGGACGCGGCGATGGGCGACATCATCGGCGACCTGTCCGCCAAGCGTGGGCAGGTTCATGGCACGCGCACGGCCGCCGGCAACGCCGTGATCGTCGCGGGGAAGGTGCCACTGTCCGAACTCAACGACTATCAGTCGCGTCTGAACGCTATCGCTGGCGGACATGGCAATTACAACATCCAGCTCAGCCACTACGATCCGGTGCCCCCCGCTCAGCAAGAGCGCATGGCGTCGCAGCACAAAAGCCATGGCGACAGCACGGCGACGTGAGTGGCGTGCCGCTCGCGTAATCAGGATTGCTCCTTATCCGCTCAGAATATTCAACACCGTCTCGATTCAAATTCCTGTGATGTACCGAACTCAGTCTTCAAGGCTCCAGCCCAAAACCGTCTAACTTTGCGAGGCCAGTTCAGTGAGCAGCGACGGAGCCATCCTGGATGCACAGGCGTACAACAGAACCGGAGCTCGCCTCGCTTTCTATATGCAGTTGTGCATCGATCAATCGGGCGCGTTCAGCCATACCCTGCAAGCCATACGAGTACCCGGCCCGGGCGGCGGCCATATCGAAGCCTCGTCCGTTGTCGCTGATGATCAACTCGATGCCAGCTTCGGTGTTGGCTAGCGTCACATCCACACGCGAGGCGTTGGCATGGCGGGCCACATTGGTCAGCGACTCCTGCACGATACGAAATATCGCGGTCGCGCGGGCATCAGCCAGGTGCGGTTCAGCGCCTTCGCGATGGAAATGGCAGACAATTTGAGTGTGGCGGCTGAAATCCTCGGCGAGCCACTCCAGGGCGGATGCGAGGCCGAAATTCAGTGCGGCCGGCCGCAGGTGGCTGACCACGTTGCGCACGATCTGGATGGTTTTCTCGACCAGTTCGCGCATCTCTTCGACTTTTTGCATGGCAGCCGAACCGGGCGCGAGTTGCATCCTCAGCAAGGACACGTCCATTTTCAGTGCTGTGAGCAACTGGCCCAGTTCATCGTGAATTTCCATCGCGATGTGCTTTCTCTCCTCCTCGCGAATCGCCTCGAGATGCGCCGATAGTTGCTGTAGCCGTTCGCGCGAGGCCAGCAGTTCGAGTTCCGTCCGTTTGCGCTCGCTCACTTCCAGTTCGAGCTGGTCGCGATGACGGCGCAAGTTCTCGACTGCATGCTTGCGGGCAGTCACGTCGGTGAGCAGCCCTTCTAGACACCGCGGGCTGCCGTCGTCGCCAGCGCGGCCACGCGCATTCAACTGGACCCAGATCGGATTGCCGTCGAGGCGGTTTAACTGCAGCTCGAGCCCGGCGATTTCACCCTGCACGCTGAGGAGATCAAACAGGGCCCCAGTTTGCATCGGTGAAAACGGCCGCTTGCCGGGGTCGCTGACCGCTGTCGCAATCAGGTCCGTTGCAGCGTCATATCCGAGCAACTGCGCCATCGCCGGGTTGGCTTCGTTCAGGTGTCCGCTGCGATCGAGCATGAAGATGCCTTCGAGAGAATTCTCCACGATGCTCCGGTACTTTCTCTCACTCTCGCGCAGGCTCTCCGTCGACACGCGCAGCCGCTCCGCCATGGCGTTCACACGCGTGGCGAGGCGCCCCAGCTCGTCGCCGGATTCCACGGCGCAGCGAGTATCGAAGTCGCCCTCCGCGATCCGGTCGACCATTTCCTCGAGCCGGTTGATCGGGCTACCTACCATCCGCTTGAGCAGCAGGAAGGTCGCCGCGTAGAGTGCAGCGACGACGAGCGCCACCATGGCAAGGATGGCCCGGCGGGCCCCACTGATGGCCCGCTCGGCCACCGCCTTCGTGAGAACAACACGGATCTCGCCAATTTTCTCCCGCGGAGCGTCGCCTGGAGGGTCATATTCGATCGACCTGATCCGTACCACGCTATCGGCCGGGTCAAGGTGTTGATCGCCCTTCGCGTTAGACACGATGCCGTAGCCCACTGCCGTGACCGTGAATTGCGCGACTTCGGGATTGGGCGCGAGCGCCGCAAGCTGGCTGTCGATTGCGCCGCGATCAACGTTCCATAACGGCTGGGCGAGTGAGTGGCTGTACAGGTCGGCTATCCGTGTGGCGCGTTCCTCCAGTTCCACGAGCCGGCGCTCACGCGAGTGTCCAATCAGAAAATACGTGGAAGTACCGGCCACGAGAGCGACGAGCACAACGAGCGCGAGCATCAGCTTGGTGTGCAGGCTGAGCGAGTGCAGTGTGAGTCGTGGAGGCAAACGCATCACGTGACCTCCGGCCTGGTGTTCAGGATATGTTTCAGACCAAAGTCGTAGGGACCAAGGCTTGGATGCATGTATTTCGAGTACAGGCCAAAGTCGAGTGTGTGCTCGCCGCTGAAGACGACTTCGTTGTATCGAGCAACATTGTCACGATGGATGACGCTCAGGTAGTCGAGTTTCTGGCAAGCGCCTCCGTACGCAGCAAAGTCCATGCCGTGATGGTAGTCATGCAGCAGAACCATGGCCCAGGCACCGATGAAATAGTCGCCCGCCACCATGGCCGCGAGACCATCATCCGCCACACGGGCCAGCGCCTCCGGCAACGCCCCCATTCCTCCGACCAGAATGTGGGCGTTGCGCGCCTTGACTCCGCTCAACGCCCCGAGAGTCATCGAATCGTTCGCCGCCCAGATCACATTGGCTTGCGGATATCGCGCAAGCAGCACGCGTGCCTTTTGATCGCTGTCGGCGTAGCTCCAGTCGCTAAAGACCAGTTGGCAGGTGCGCGCATCCGGTACCTTGGACAGGAACGCCTCGACGCCGGCGGCACGCTCCAGCGAGACGGGCGTGTTGGGGTCGCCGGTAATGCCGATCACTCTCACCCCGCCGGCCCCAAGCCTGTGGCACAAATATTCCATCAGGCGGTACCCGCCGCGCGCAGCGTTTGCCGTTACCGTGCCGATCCAGTTCGGGATCAGCTCCCGTTCGTTACCGACTGCGCGGCGCTGGGCGGGCGTGAGGTCGTTGTGGATGAGCAGCACTTTTGCGGGCGAGCGCGCCAGCGTCTTCAGCATCTGCTCGGCGGCCATCTTCTCGTTGACGATCACCACATAGTCCGGCGGTTCGGCACGCCGCGCGACCTCCTCAGCCTGACGCAACATCAACAGGTGGTCACGTTCCGCGTACAGGACTTCCAGTTGCATGCCGAAGGTCTTTGCTGCGACCGCCATGAATCGCGATACCAGTTGCCATTGTTGCCCCGTGCCGCGTTCGACAGCTTCTCCGGGGTTGAGGAACACCACGTGCGGCGACTGTCTGGATGCAAAAGCGGAGTCCGTCATGCATAGCAGGCCAGCATGCATGCACGCACGCAGTGCTTCTCTACGATTCATAAGCCGATTCACCCGGTTGCTGCTGACGCGCTTGGTACTCGTCGCGCGGTCGGACGCGATTGCTCGACGGGAAGGTAGGCGCTCATTTTACTTATTGCCGTCCCGTTGCCAATATTTACCCGGCGGGACCGCGATTAATGTGGATTTTTGCCCATTGAGGCCAATCGAACCGGGCTTATCGTCCGTCTATCGGTAACCTGGCAAATGCACACGACGGGGCGGACGGCGACACCGGGTGTGCAGTCGACGCTTCCCGGAAAGTGCAAGACACACGAATGTCACTTGTCGAGGTACCGCTCCACAAGCCTGAGGATGGCCTTGGACTGATACCCCTGTGCCAGCAAGTGGAGCCGGTCGGCGAAGGGGCGGTAGCATTCGTCGAGCCCGGCCGCCCACCGCGCAATGTCGCGCATGTTTCCCATCCGCGCCAGGTGATGCAGGAGTTCCAGATCCTGCAGGGGCGGCGCAACCAACGCCCCGCCCTCCTCACCCGCCACAGAAGACGTTCCTTTCTGCTCGTAAGTCAGCCTGACTTTCAAGAGCGTGGCGATCTCTCGAAAGAACTTGTCCAGATCGATTGGTTTCGGCAGGAATGCGTTCACCCCGGCCGCCAGACTCTTCTCCTCGTCGCTGCTGGCCGTGCGAGCCGACATCGCAATGATCGGCACTTCCTCGAGGCCCGGTAGTTGCCGCAGGCGGCGCGTGGCTTCCAGCCCGTCCATCTCCCGCATGACGATGTCCATCAATATCAAGTCCGGCCGTACAGTTTGGGCCTTCTCCTGTGCCTCACGGCCATCGACTGCCTCGACTACGTCGAAGCCGAACTTGCTCAGCATGTCGAGCGCCATCACACGATTCGCCGCGACGTCATCGACCACCAGGATCTTCTTGCGCGGACCCGCGTAGCCGATCACATTGCGTTCGCCTGGCGCCACGGTCTCGATCTTGACCGGTATCTCCTCCAGTTCAAACCAGAAGGTGCTGCCAACGCCGACCTGGCTCGCGACGTGGATATCGCTGCCCATCAACCGAACGAAACTCCGGCTGATGGCCAACCCCAGGCCGGTACCCCCGAGCCAGCGCCGCGGGTTGTTCACCTGCTCGAAGGGCTGAAAGATGACCTCCAACTGGTCGGCGCTCACGCCGATCCCGGTGTCCTGCACCTCGAAACGCAGCCGGCTGGGGGGCGAGAAGCGCACCTGCAGGCTCACCTGGCCAAAGTCGGTGAACTTGACCGCGTTCGCCAGTACGTTCAAGAGGACCTGGCGCAATTTGCCCTCGTCGGCACGAATTCCGCGAGGCAGATCTGGCGCTAGGTCGCAGATAAAGTTAAGGCCCTTCTGTTCCGCTGTAACGTTGATGATTTCCGCAATGTTTCGTAAGAATTGCGGCAGCGCGATGTCGGTGAGGTTGAGGTCCGCCTTGCTTGCTTCGATCTTGGCGAAATCCAGAATGTCGTTGATGAGCATCAGCAGATGCTCGCCACTTTGCTGGATCACACTCAGGCCTTCGATCTCACGTTCGCCCAAGGTCTTGTTGCGTTTCAGGATCTGGGCGTAGCCCAGAATACTGTTGAGCGGCGTGCGTAATTCGTGGCTCATGTTGGCCAGGAATTCATTCTTCGCCCGATTGGCGGTTTCGGCAACCCGCCGTGCCTCCCGTTCCGCCTCCGCCCGCTTGCGCTCCGTCACGTCCATCGTCGTACCGATATATTCCGCGATGTCGCCCGTGTCCGAAGCGACGGCACGACCGACCGCCTGCAGGTGCTTGATTGCCCCGTCGGCGAGAACGATCCGGAACTCGACGTCGAAACTGCTGCAGGTCTGCCGCGCGCTCATGAGTTCACCCAGCACGCGCGACCGGTCCTCCGGATGGACGCGTTCCAGGAACAATTCGAACGTCGCGGCGGTTGTTGCACGATCGACCTCGAAGATCCGGTAATTTTCGTCCGACCAGACGAGCTCGCCGGACGCCAGGTGCCATAGCCAACTGCCGGTGTGGCTGATCCGTTGCCCTTCTGCGAGAAACGCCTCACTCCGGCGCAACTCGTCTTCCGCACGCCGGCGATCGGTCATGTCGTGCGTCACTGCAAGCACGCACGGCCGGTCGCCGACCCGCACCAGCACGGCGGAGGTCGCACCCAGGCGACGCTCGCCTGTGCGCGTACGCAAGTGAAATTCGCCCGAGCAGGCCATGCCGTCTTCCTTCAGGCCATCGAGCATTCGCTCGTACTTGTCGCCCTCATCGACCAGATGCAGTTCAGCCGCTGTCTTGCCAAGCACCTCCGCCGGTTCATAGCCGAGAAGACGTGTGAAGCCGGCGTTGATCTCGACATAGCGGCGATCAGCCAGGCCGCGCAGGCTGATCGCGTCAGGCGTTGCGTGGATCATCCGCGCGTATTTTTCTTCGGACTGCCGCAATTCCTCCTGCGCACGTTTGCGCGGCGTGATGTCCTCGCACACGACCAGGACGATCGGCGCGGCGTCGTCTCGCTGTACCGCTCTGGCGGTTTCGCGCACCCACAGCACCCTGCCATCCTTACGAACCTTGCGAAGCTCCCAGCTCATCGGCCGGCCGATCTGTTCGAGGCAGTCGGCAACGTTGCGTTGAACGTTCTGCCGGTCGGTCTCATAAAAAATCTTCAACACCGAATCGCCGACCAGTTCTTCGACGGCGTAGCCGAGTTGCTCGGCACCCAGTTTGTTCACGTGCAGAATCGTGCCGGCCGCATCGACCATGAAGTACATGATCGGATTATTGTCGAAGACCGCCCGCCATTGCGCCTCGCTTTTTCGCAATGCGGTTTCGGTGCGCTTTAGTTCGTTGTACTGCTCTCGCAATGCACTCGACGACAACTGTGTGCCGACCTTCAGGAGCAACTCCTCAACCTGCACTGGCTCGTTCAGCCAATCTGCTGCGCCAATGGCATGAGCCTCGGCCGCCGTGACGGCGGGGCTTCCACGCGCGAAGAATATGACAGGAATATCGCAGGTGTGCGGGTTGGATTTGAGCCGCAGGCAAATGTCGAATCCGCCGGGTCGCAGCGAGCTCACGCCGAGCAAGATGAGCTGAGGCTGCTCCGCGTCAGCGCGCCGCAACACCTCCCCCGCGTCATCAATCGCTATGACGTTGACGCCGCGTGCGCGCAGACCCTCGATTGCCTCGACCCACTCGTCAGAGGTGTGGCCGGCGATCAGGACCGTGCTATCCGGTTGGAAGTCCCAGCGATGTTCGTTCACCGTAGTTCTGCCTCTCGTTGCATGAACATCATATGCCTGTTCCCGCGGGGCAACTCACTCCCGGCGCAACCCTCCCCGGTTCTGCTTCCCACCCGGCCGGCCTCCGTCTTGCCGCGTATAAGCGTCTGAAGTCGGTACGTTCATTTCAAGAGCCCTGGTATAGGGATTTCCTGATAGTCCAAAAGCAGCTATTCCGAGGGAAATTTCAGCGTGTCCCGACTAAACAGTCGGGCCTCTCAAGCCTAGGATTGATGTATGGACGAGCCGCGAAGACGAGAGCGTCTGCCGCATCGCATGCCTTGTGCGGTGTGCCAAAAAATCCTCGCCGAGACGTCGGTAACACCTCTCATGAAGCACATAAGGGCCGTCCAATGGCACGGTCTCAGGAACCAAGCGAAATGAACTTTGAATGGATGGACGGCAGTGTAAAACCGTCGCGCCCCGGTGTGTATCCGGTCAAGGACGCACACGGAACCGCAGCAAGGTACTTCGCGCGATGGACTGGAACTGTCTGGAATGTGGCATGCGCGTCCCAGGCCAGGGCCTTACTGGTCAACGCTGAATCGAAATATCAGAACCGTCAGTGGCGGCAATGGGCGGCGGATGTGGCAGCGTGAGCGAGCGCTTGCCAAGGTAGGTCGCACAAGTTCCGGTTGGCGCAAAGAGGCTCTGACATGTTCTCGGAACGGTCGCGCAAAATCGTGTGATGAATAACGCAAAGTCGCTTGATCGGCGTCATTGAAGCGTTGTTGTTTGAGCGTGGCGTGATCGTTAGCCACGTTTTTCGACAGCTTGCCGGATGCCGATACTGATCTCAAGGACACCGGATATTCACCGTGTGCCAGTCAGGGAACTCAACCATGAAAACGCTGTGCTTTCTCACTCATCAAGAAATTTTCGATAAAGCCGTGCGTCACCTCTTCGGCCAAAGCCATGCCGGGCTGTCGCCGCGTAGAGGCGGCGCATACCGCGGGTACTGCGGTGGATGCCCGGTTGGCCACTTCATCGCCCCGGGCGATTACATCACGGCCATGGAAGGTGTCCCGGTTCTCTTCGTCGGTGCGGCCGCGAGCGTGGCGCCCTCCTACATGGAGGTGGCCATCAGGGCGCTCAAGCGGGCGCTGTTGCGCTCGCGGATCAACGTGTACGACCCGTCGACCATCGAGCTGCTCGATTGTCTTCAGAACGCCCACGATGTCTTCGGCAAATGGGAATGGCGCAATCGCCTGGAATCGATTGCGCGCCAGTTTGGCCTTTGCGCCGACCTTCTCGAACATGCTGCGTGAGTCACGTCCATGCTAAGCGCCAGAGAAATTTATGAGCGCGTACGCGACCATCTCCTGACGCAGCGCGCCGTCTCCGAAGACGAGAACGGATCCTGTCGGCTGCGTTGCGGCGACGGCCGCAAATGCGCGATCGGGTCACTTATTCGCGATGACCTGTATTGCCCCGATATCGAGGGCGTCGGCCTCGCCTACTATCGACATGCACACGATGGCGCGCTTCCACGGGTGCTTTATGCATCCGGTGTCGATGTCTACGATGAACGTATTGTCGCACTGCTGACAGAACTCGAAGAACTACACGATAACGGGCACATTGACGAGTGGCCGCAATTGCTCGCCGCGCTAGGTCAACGGCATGCGGTGATCTGACGGGAGAAAGTCGATTCTCTTCCACCCAGGACGGCCAGTCCCCACGACCAATCATGCACTTCTAATCAAGCACTTTTCGAATTCTCGACGAGTGCAATGTAAGCGCGAGTTTCCGCCCACCTAGCTTCCGTGCTTGAGAAGGTCCACGATTGCGTCCGCAACCCAACTTGCGCACGCAATCCATGACCCAGGATGACCTGACCTTTTTTCCCTTGCGGGTGACATGCGTTGGTGCCGGCGGCAAGGGTCTTGCGCGCGGTACGGCCAGTCAGTGCCCGCCAAAGCGGGCAAGGTTTTGTACCAATCGTAAATCGCGGGCGCTTTTCTACTTCTCGCCGGTCAGTTGCATCCAGTTGCGATGCGCGAATCCAGCTTTGTCCTGCTCGGTGAGCCCGCAATTCTCCAGAAACCGACTTGCGTCGTGGCCTGGACGATATTGGTAAGGAAAGTCCGTCGAGAAGAGCAGGCGATCAACGCCGACAACGGCAGCGGCACGCTCTAAGTAATGAGGCAGAAACATACCGCTCGCGGTGACGTAGAGATTTTTCCGCAGGTAGCTCGCAATCGGCTGGGCCAGCCCGGATACCTTGTCCATTGCGGCCAAACGCTCGGCATAGAACAGCACCACTTCCCCCCAATGACCAAGAATCACCCGAAGGCCCGGCATGCGATCGAACGTGCCGGCGAGCACGAGACGAAGGAACTGGATGCCTGCGTCATAGTGCCAGCCGAGGCCGTAGGTGGCGAAAGCCGCGTCAACCTCGGGTATGAAGCCCGAGTAGTAGGCAGCCCTCACGGCGGCATCAGGCACACGTGGATGGATCAGTATCGGGGCGCCTAGTGCTTGCGCACTTTGAAAGATGGGCGAGAGGCTCGGGTCATCGAGATGGCGCTGGCCCACTTTTCCGTACAACACCGTTCCTTTGAAGCCCAGCGTCCTGACGCAACGTTCCAGTTCGAGAGCCGCCTCTTCCGGCATGGACACGGGCAACGTGGCCAGGGCCTGGAAGCGTGTCGGATGGTGCGCAATCACCTCAGCAAGAGCGTCGTTGGTTCGCTGCGCTATATCGATGCTTTCCGGCCCAAGGTCGTGAAGCGCGGGAGTTGTCAGTGACAAGACCTGCACATCCAGTCCGGTTTCGTCCATCAGCGCGAGTCGATCTTGCGCGAGATCAAGCAGGCGTCCTTCGATCGTGCCGGAATGAAACGCCACGCTCGGATCGGTCGCATCCAAGGCGATGGCACTCCAGGCATCGCGAATTTCCAGCGTCAGAAAATGCTCTTCAATTCCGATCAGTTTCATGGCTGAGCCTCCGTTCACCATGGGACAGTGCGGCCCATGCGGTCGAGGTACTCCAGGCCAGGCTTTCCCCGCTTCGAGAGCAGCGTGTTCACGATGTCCGCAATGGTTTCCTCAAGGCCGAGCGGCGCGTTCGGACCGCCCAATGCCGTGCGAATCCAGCCCGGAGCCATCAGCACCAGGGCGCGTGGCTCACTTGCATGGCGAGCAGCGTAGCTTCGCATGTACTGGTTCAGAGCCGACTTGCTGCCGCGATAGACTTCAAACCCACCGTTAGTATTGTTGGCGATGCTGCCCTGTCCCGAGGACATTGCGCCAATGAGGCCGTCGGGGGGGACAAGATCCTGCAGCGCCTCGACGATACGCATGGGGCCAAGTGCATTCGTGACCATCACGCGGATGAACTCCTCGGTGGATACTTCAGCGATGGTGTCATTCGGATTCGCATTGGCGGTGCCGGCGTTCACGAACAGGATATCGAACACCCGGCCCGACAAGCGGGCACGGAGTGCCGCGATCTGGTCCGGTTCGCAGATGTCGACGGTCTCGACCTCGACGCGGCCCTGGTTCTCGTCGGCCAGGTCATGCAGTTGAGTTCGGCCTTCGATCGGGCGCGTGGTGCCGACGACGTTGCACCCCTTTTTCAAGAGTTCGGCGGCCATGGCGTGTCCGAGGCCACGCGATGCGCCGATGAGCAGAATGGCAGGGGCCTTATCGCCACTTGAGTGTTTCATCAAGGTTCCTTGAGATCGGACAGCCCTGATTCTGGTGGAGAAAAATTCATTGCACCAGACGCGCGGGATGCAATAATCGATTGCATTGGAATCAATGAATAGTCAATGCGAGGGGGGGCGACTTGACATGCAAGACGTGGACTTGAATCTCCTCACTGCCCTGGATGTATTGCTCGCCGAGTGCAGCGTGACCAAGGCAGCGCACCGACTCGGCTTGAGTCCCTCTGCCATGAGCAGGACGCTTTCGAGACTGCGGATAGCGACAGGGGATCAACTGCTCGTGCTAGCGGGGAGGACGCTGGTTCCGACACCGTATGCCGAGCAACTCAGCGAGCACGTCCATGAACTCGCCCGAAACGCCAGGGCCGTGCTTCAACCCGCCAACAGCACCTTGGACGTTGCCACACTGAAGCGGACGTTCACGATTCGTGCGAATGATGGCTTCGTCGAACTGGTCGGCGCATCGCTCATGGCGGCGATCACCCAAACCGCGCCCCACGTCCGTATCCGGTTCGTATCGAAGCCTGACAAGGATGCACGGCCACTTCGGGAAGGCCTGATTGACCTAGAGGTCGGCGTACTCGGAACCGCCGCGCCGGAACTGAAGACGCGGTTGCTGTTTCGTGATCGGTTCGTGGGTATTTGTCGAGCTGGGCATCCTCTTTTGGCAAGGGTGACTGCGAAACGCTACGCCAGTTATCAGCACGTGGTGGTGTCGCGCAAACGGCAATTCTCCGGCCCGGTAGACGATGCGTTGAGCCAGTTGGGTCTGCGCAGGACCATTGCCATGGTCGTGCTCACCTATGCCAACGCGATGCAGATCGCACGCCACTCGGATCTTCTCGGACTCGTCCCGCATTCATGCCTTGGCAGTGCCCTGCTGGGCGGTCATGCGCGTAGTGCGGACGTTCAGCTCTTTGAACTCCCGGTACGAACGCCCGAGATCAAGGTGTCGGCCATTTGGCATCCTCGCCTCCACGCTGATCCTGCCCATCGCTGGCTGCGCGATACCATCTTTGCTATTTGCAAAAATGCTGTCCCATAATCCAGTCATCACTACACGCGCTTTAGGCAAGCTGTTGTCGTAGGCCGTAGTTCGGAATGGCTGCAGCAAGTAACCCTACTTGATCCAACCGGCGCATTGACGCGAACTTCGCCGTTCCGTGTGCTGGATTGCGCGCATACAGTGCAGTGGCTCCGTCGGCCTGTGTGGGCGTGGGCTTGAACGAAGAACTGGAGGCTACTTATCGCCGAGGCCAATTGAGGTTCTTCGGGCAATACGCCGAGCTGACAAACACGACGGCCTTGGCCGAATCGGGAGCAGGTTCTGCTTAGGAGGACGTAGAGGTGTTGGTCCGAGTTCGTGCACCACCGGCTGACAGCGCTCGCGGTGCTCAAGACCTGAGCGTCAACAAAGATCTGCGCACGGCCCTTAAAAGGCGAGGAAGTGCGCGAACCATGGCCCTGAGCGGCGATCCAGCGTTTGGCCGCGCATGGCAAGAGCAGGCTTATGCTGTGCCGCCGATGGTCAAGGCCCTGCCCTTACTTCGTAAAGAGTACGCACTTTGAGCCATATGGGACTGAACGGGCACTCTGCCGTTGCGCGCATTTTGGCGCTGTTTCCACGCTGAATATCGGCTGAGTGCCGCGTCAAAATCAACGACGCAATTGTGATCCTCCACTGCGCGCAATTCGTTTTCTTCGCGCAATTCCAGCGCCGTCAGCCATGCTCGCCGCCCGAACTCGGCGCAATGCCCCTTGATGTTCGCGACGAACTCGACAACGCTCGGGCATTCGTCGTTCGAACGGATCTGCTCCTCACTGTACGTGACGTTGGCGCCGAACGCTCGAAGGTAAGACGCTTTTCCCGCGTCCAGATCGCGCCATTGAATGTCATCGGAAAACGCAAAAAGCGGGAGATCTATCTCGCCTAACAGCACCTGCTGTTGCTCCAGCACGTCTTTACGTTCGGCGCGATTGATCGTCGCGTGACATCGATGGACGAAATCCTCGAGTGCTATGGCCACGGTCAATGCGGTGTGACGTTCTGCTTGGATACGCTCTGCGGCGCTGCGTGCCGAATTGCGCCTGCGAGCGAACGCATTACAGGCCAGGTTGACGACCGCGCTGAAGACTCCAGCACCTAGGGCTACAGGTAACCAGGGCGACATAGTGCTCTCGCTAGATTCCATCGGCACTTCATCGGCCGATCTCAATAGATGCCGATGCAGAACGAAGTGACTCCCTAGACGTGGCATATCGACGCCATCCACATCTAGAGCAGCGCGTCCAATTTAAGCATTTTGCTGCGATCGCTGTCACCCTATTTGTATGAATGACACGAGCAGTGTTGTGAAGTTTTGACACTGTTGAAACCGGCTTGTCCGAGCAAGATGATGTGCCAGAGGCGAGTAGTCGAATCCGACAGACAATTGTAAGAAACGGGCAGACCTCGTGCTGCTCCGTGCGGGTTCATCCTCAGCGCTAAACTTGGGCCGGAGGGTGTAGCGGTCGTATTTGGGCGGGATCGACCGGCTGGTTTGTCCGCCGAAAATATAGGGATCGATCCGGGCGATATTGATAGTGCCCCCCGGATCCAACGACGAGGGAGCCTCGCGTCGCGACAGATCGTATGTAGACTCTACGATCCAGGGAGGACGAGCCATGGGGAACAGATATGAACGCTCGCGCATGTCGCGTTCGTTCACGCACAAAGGTGTCCAATACCATCCAGGAATGCTGGTGGTTCTCGCCGTGCAATTGCTCTGCCTGAGCGCGTTCGCGTTTTCACCGGACAGTCTCGATCACAACAAGTGGCTGTCCGCGGCAATCGCATTCAGCCTGCTCTTCGGGCTGATTCTGTCGCTCGGGTTTTTCGGAACGTGGAATCAGTTCAGAGACGATGTCAGCCTGTGGACGTTCCTCAACACGAACCCGGTCGAATCTGCCGTTGCGATAGCCACGGCAGGTGAGGTCCTTGCGATTTTGTTGGTACGGCTAGGCTAAGAGATGGATGCCGGGTTTTGGGCAGCACTGGGCGCGCCTCGCGTTCACAAGGCGCACGCTCGGGGAGTGCTTTGACGGGACGGTTCCGTTGTGCACTTCACACAGATTGAACGGCATGCTACCCAGTAAATCGGCTTTCTTATACATAGTTATCCGAATCAATCAGTATGATTTACCCTTGCCGGGACGTGGTAATTGCTTGCCGTCCGACTCCAGAATTCCTCTCGCCGGAATTAAGTCAACCACAGCCTTCAGCCCAGACTGGTCGATCGCCCGTAGCGCACCCCAGTACGGGAAGCGGCAACGCGCCCGTTTTGCCTGCGCCGAACCTACCCGAATGCACTGCGAGCACGAGCGCGACGAGTGCGGCGGATCATTCCGGACCGGGAATTCGAGCGCGATTGCGACTATATTGAACGATAAGACTCTGTCGAACTTGGCCGCCGGAACAGCAGGTACCGTCATGGCCGGTGCGACGGACAGGGTCGCGGGTATTCCCGGTAGGAGGCCCGAAATGAGGCGCATCTATTTTCTGTTGCCCAATGTGCAAAGCGCGAAAGGAATCGTCGACGAACTGTTGCTGAAGCGGATCGAGTGGAGACATATCCACGTGCTCGCGCATCCGGGCGTCCGACTTGAGGACTTGCCGCAGGCGACACTCGCGCAGCGCAGCGACCTGCTTCCCGCGCTCGCACGGGGCACCGCGGCGGGCGGCGTCACGGGCATGCTAGCCGGCCTTGTCGCGATGGCCTTTCCTCCGGCCGGACTCACGATCGCCGGTGGCGTCGTCGTCTTGCTGACGCTGGCGAGCGCAGGGTTCGGCGCATGGACAGCGACAATGATCGGTGTCGACGTGCCAAACACTCGTTTGAAACGCTTCGAAGACGCGATCGCGAAAGGTGAGTTGCTGATGATGGTTGACGTCGGGAAGGATCGCGTCGAAGAAATCGAGCAACTGATCAAGAGTCACCATCCGGAAGCCGACATCGAGGGGACGGATCCGACGATACCGGCGTTTCCATAAGCCCTCGGGTGGTCGGAACAGAGAGATGATCGCGTGCAGGCTTATCTGCTCCGTACTGCGTAGTTTGACGCCCATGTGCAGGCAATGGTGCCTCTAGCCGATCGCAGATGATATTTATCCGACCTGCCTTGCCAACGTGACTTTGTGTGCCCGTTTCGGCCCCGCTCGCCCCCTTTCATTTTTACTATCAGGAAGTAACGTCAAAGACTCCTGCAAGTGCAGTACGAGCAAGTCCGGCAGACTTTACGGGGGGTTCAAAATGACCGCACACACTACGTTTCGCAGGCTGCGTAGTCGCCAGCTTTGCGTAGGTTGGCTGCGCGGCGGTCGGCACACTGTTGTACTTCTACCCCATTACCGCACCGTTCGATCTACGTTCCATCGGCACGGTGATGGGTGGCGCCATTGCTGCGATCCGGGTCTTCCATATCGTATAGTTCGTCATTGCGTGCGGTGGCCGGTTGTTCTTTGGTTTTCAGTTTGACGGCGGCTGGGTAGATATCGGCACGATCAGCCTCGCTAGCTTGTGGGCAGCAGCAAAGGCGTGCAAGCGCAGAATCCCGCGCCCACAGGGTTACCGATTACATCTTCTGGTTTCGCACGATCATATGCCCGGACACCACGAAAGACTGCGGGGCCGGCGCGTCGATTTTCCCGCTAGTCCTCCTGTTTGCATCGCGATTTTCAAGCCAGGCTGGCTGGACTTCTCGAGGCCAGCAAGGTCACGCTTTGCGTGGCCGGTGCCGTGGCGCTCTTCAGCGTCCTTAGCAACTTGCAAGCCGTTTTGCGTGTCGATTACCCTCGCGATCTTCAGCGCCTATCGCTTGCGCTTCTGTCGCTAAGGCACTGTCACTTCTGTTCGCAAAAACGCCCGCTTGTCGAATCCGACAACCGGGCGTATCACCGCATCTTTCGCGTTTAAAACCGCATCAAACCCATCAACGCAGAGCGGAATAAGCCGTCGGCGTCAAAAAGTGGTTTTCAATCCGCTCGACGATAGGTTGCTTCGCCTCGGTTTCACCGCGCTTCGCGATCCAT
>Ga0073928_10005245_pt1 | contig 18348 bp, 17 predicted proteins | sample PaiPotPPA55metaG_FD_76969 | JGI IMG/M metagenome (GOLD analysis project Ga0073928, IMG submission 76969) | Iron sulfur acid spring bacterial and archeal communities from Banff, Canada, to study Microbial Dark Matter (Phase II) - Paint Pots PPA... ... | reverse complement strand
CGACGGGTATCGCGGCTGCTGCAGCCGGGGCGTGCTCGGCGGTCGCGGCGGCGGCGGCGGGCTGGGCCAGGACGGGTTCGGCTTCGACGCCAGCGGCACCGACGCCAGAGGCACCGCCGCGGTCTGCGGCGGCTTGCCCGCGGATCCCTGATGACGGCCGACCTCGAAAGTCAGGCTCGGGCCGTCGGGATTGCCGATGTTGATCTGCTGGCCGTCCTGAATGTCGACGCCGGGTACCCGGCGGCCGTTGACGAACATGCCGTTGAGGCTGCCGTTGTCGATCGCCACCCAGCGGCCCTGATCGAACCGCAACACCACATGCGCGCGCGAGATCAGCGGGTGGGCGACGCGAACGTCAGCGCGCAGGTCGCGGCCGATCACGACATCGTTGCCGGCCGCGAACGTCCGCGCCGAGCCGTCGTACCGAACGGTCAGCGCGGGTGGGGCTGGTCGGCTCATCGGCACCAACTCTATCGGTACCGTCGCCGGATACCGGGGCTAACTGATCGCGACCCGGTCGGGCGAGCCGGTCACTACGCAGTGGGTGTGGCTGTAGATGGTGGCCATGCACTGATTGCAGTGGGTACACGCTGAGCGCACCGAATGCGCCTCGCCGTCGGCCTGGATCCGGTTGATCAGGTCCGGTTCAGCCAGCAGCGCCCGGCCCATGGCGACGAAGTCGAAGCCCTCGGCCATCGCCAGGTCCATGGTGTCGCGGTTGGTGATGCCGCCGAGCAGGATCAGCGGCATCTTGAGCTCGGCGCGGAACAGCTTGGCGTCGCGCAGCAGATACGCCTCGCGGTACGGGTATTCGCGGAAGAACTTCTTGCCCGTCATCCGAATGCCCCACCGCAGCGGCGGTTTGAACGCGTTGGCGAACTGCTTGACCGGCGCGTCGCCGCGGAACAGGTACATCGGATTGACCAGTGAGCTGCCCGCGGTCAGCTCGATGGCGTCCAGACCGCCATCCTCCTCGAGCCATTTCGCGGTCTGCAGCGACTCGTCGGTCGAGATGCCGCCGCGCACACCGTCGGCCATGTTCAGTTTCGCCGTCACCGCGATCGGGGTGCCCTGTTTCTCCACCGCGCGCCGCACCGCCATCACCATGCCTCGCGCCACCTTGGCGCGGTTCTGCAGCGACCCGCCGAATTCGTCGGCGCGGCGGTTGATCAGCGGGCTGAGAAACGAGCTGGCGAAGTAGTTGTGGCCAAGGTGGATCTCGACGGCGTCGAAACCAGATTCGATCGCGAACCGGGCCGCGTCGGCGTGGGCATTGATGACGTCGGTGATGTCGTCGTGCGTGGCCTTCTTCGCGAAGCGCATCGCGAGCGGGTTGAAGAACCGCACCGGCGCCAGCGCCTTGGCCTTGTTGGAGCGGGCATCGGCGACGGGGCCGGCATGACCGATCTGGGCGCTGATCGCGGCGCCCTCGGCGTGGATGGCCGCGGTGAGCCTCTGCAGCCCGGGCAGCGCCTCGGGCCGCCACCAGATCTGGCGTCCCTCTGTCCGCCCTCCCGGCGTCACCGCCAAGTAGGCGACCGTCGTCATCCCGACGCCGCCCGCGGCAGGCAGCCGGTGATAGGTGATCAGGTCGTCGGTGACGAGCGCGTTCGGGGTCGAGGCCTCGAACGTGGCCGCCTTGATGATCCGGTTGCGCAGCGTTACCGGGCCGAGCCTGGCCGGGGTGAACACATTGGGCGGGGCCGCCATGAAAGGAGCCTGCCACAGTGCATGTCAGACTGGCTGTCGTGGGTGCGATCACACTTGACGGCAAGGCCACGCGCGACGAGATCTTCGTCGACCTCACCGAACGGGTGGTCGCCTTGACCGCGGCGGGCCGGACACCAGGCCTTGGCACGGTCCTGGTCGGCGACGACCCCGGCTCCCATGCCTATGTGCGAGGAAAGCACGCCGACTGCGCCAAGGTGGGTATCAACTCGATACGCCGCGACCTTCCCGCCGACGTCAGCCAGGCCAAGCTCGACGACACCATCGACGAGCTCAACGCGAACCCGGATTGCACGGGCTACATCGTGCAGCTGCCGCTGCCGAAACACCTCAACGAGAACGCTGCGTTGGAGCGCGTCGACCCCGGCAAGGACGCCGACGGGCTGCACCCGACCAACCTCGGCAGGCTGGTGCTCAACGAGCCCGCCCCGCTGCCGTGCACCCCGCGCGGCATCGTGCATCTTCTGCGCCGCTACGAGGTGGAGATCGCCGGCGCGAACGTGGTGGTGATCGGACGAGGCGTTACCGTCGGCAGGCCGCTCGGGCTGCTGCTCACCCGGCGATCGGAAAACGCCACAGTGACGTTGTGCCACACCGCAACTCGGCATCTGCCCCAGCACACCCGCGAGGCCGACATCATCATCGCCGCCGCCGGGGTTCCGCACATAGTGACCGCGGAGATGGTGCGTCCCGGCGCCGCCGTCGTCGATGTCGGCGTGAGCCGCGACGACGGCGGCAAGCTCGTCGGCGACGTGCACCCCGACGTGTGGGAGGTCGCGGGTCACGTGTCGCCCAACCCCGGCGGTGTTGGCCCGCTGACGCGGGCGTTCCTACTCACCAACGTCGTCGAGCGCGCAGAAGCCCTCGTCCGGCTATGACGCTGAAGGACTTCGCTCGCAAGGTGTTCGCCGGGCAGTGGCCGATCCTGCTGGTCGGCGTGATCTTTGTGGCGGCCTTCGGGTTGGTGATCGCCGGTTACTGGCGCCGCGGTGCGCTGGTGCTCGCCATCGGTGTCGGCGTGGCGGCGGCGCTGCGGCTGGCGCTGTCCGACAACCGGGCGGGCCTGCTGGTGGTGCGCAGCAGGACGATCGACTTCCTCACCACCGCTACGGTCAGTGCGGCCATGGTCTACGTCGCGTGGACGATCGACCCGCTGGGCACCAGTTAGCGCGCCGCGAACTATGGTGTGCGAATTGCCCACTTAGTGAGCGACAACGGCGCTGGCTCAACCCAGTTTCAAAGCGGCGGCGACGATCGGCTTGGCCCACCCTGGCGTCGACGACAGATCCGGCGGGCCGAGGATCTCGCCGTGGTCGAGATGCAATACGAGCACCGGCCCTGGCGCGTGCCCGGCGGCGGGGTCGGCATCCGCGGAGTTGTCGTAGACACGAAGCTCGGTCAGGTGCGGCAGCAACTGCACCAGGTTCAGCCTGCTGTGCCGCCAGCGGCGCCGGATGCTGGACTCCGGAATGTCGTGGCCGCCGGCTCGCACGCGGTTGCGGACACGTTCGATGTGCAGGTCGGCGCTGGCCAGTCCGACATACCAGATGCGCACCTCGAAGCCCTGCGACGCGGCCTCTGAGAGCAGCCGCGGCATCGTGCTTCCGCCCAGGGTGGTCTCGAACGCGAAGTCCATGCGCTCTCCGATCGCCCGCTCGAGCAGCCGTCTGCCTTGCTGCCACGCCGCGGCGTTGGCCCTGACCTGGTCGAGACCCGGGTTTGCCGCGATCAAGTCCCGTGCGGCCTCGTCGGGGTTGAAGTAGTTGGCGCCAGACGCCCGGATCATGGCGCCGCCGATGCTGCTCTTGCCTGCGCCGTTGACCCCGGCAAGGACATACAGGCGCGGGGATTGGGCCTTGCGGGCCATGCGGGCCTTCCGCTGGCCGGGCTAGCGCCCGGCGCGGGCCGCCTTGACCGCGGCGCGGCCCAGTTGCTCCGGCGTGGCGTCGAACGCCGACGCCATCGCACTCTTCGCCCGCGGCGTCTGCATGCTCTCCAGCAGGTGGTCGAACTGGTCGGAGAGCTCGTCGAGCGCGGGCGTGCTGGCCTTGGTCAGCGCTTCGAACTCGGCGTAGGACAACAACACCGCCTTCGGGGTGTTGTGTTTGGTGATCGCGACCGCGCCACCGAGTGCGGCCTGCTCGAAGATCGTGCCGAACTCGTTCTTGAAGCGGGTGGCGGCGACGGTCGGGACGTCAACCAGCTCGCCGTCGCGGTTACGGAATGTCAGCGTGGGCATGAGGTCCATTATAGCTATAACGGCTGAAACGCACATTCTGGCCATTTTATTATGGTGAAACATGCCTGACAGGCAAATTTACCTACTATGCAAGTTTTCGCTAGCCTGGTCCCATGGTCACCACGTTGGGGCTTCGCGAGCGCAAGAAGCTCGACACCCGCAGGGCACTCAGCGACGCCGCGTTGCAGCTGATGTTCGAGCGCGGCATCGACAACGTCACGCGTGAGGCGATCGCCGATCGGGCCGGCGTTTCGTTGCGCACGTTCAGCAATTACTTCACGGGCAAGTACGAGGCGCTCGCGTATCGCCAGACCGAACGCGTACGGCGCAGCATCGCCGCGCTGCGACAGCGTCCGGCGGACGAACCGCTGTGGACGTCGATCACCGAAGCCGTGTTGGAACCGCTGGTGCAGGACTTCAACGACGTCAACGGTGACGAGAACTGGGCCCCCAGCCGCGCGGAGCTTGCCGAGGTCCGAAAGCTTCTGCTCAGTCCGGAGATCCGTAACGCGATGACCACGGAGCTGTTCGATGTCTGGGTCAAGGCGATCGCGGAACGGACCGGCACCGACGCGGCTCGCGATATGTACCCGCGCCTCGCGGCGGCCGTCGTGCGCGCGGTCTTTGATGCGGCGATGGAGTCCTACGCCACAGCGGATCCGCCGGTGGCAGTCACCACCCTGCTGCGCTCCGCGTTCGGCGCGGTGGCAGCCGGCCTGCCCGCACCAACACCAAGGAGAAGCCGATGACCGAAAACCGAGTCGACGTAGTCATTTCCGGCGCGGGCCCCAATGGGCTGATGCTGGCGTGCGAGCTGGCGCTGGCCGGCGTGCGGCCCGTGGTGCTGGAGCGGCTGGCCGCCCCCAGCGAGGAGCCCAAGGCCAACGGCATGGTCGGGCAGGTGATCCGGCTGCTCGACATGCGCGGGCTCTACCGCCGGTTCACTGGCTCAGATGATCCGCCAAAGCCCCTGTACGAGTGGATGTTCAGCGGTATGTCCGTGCGGTTCTTCGGCATGGCGGACAACCCCATGTACGCGCTGATGATGCAGCAGCCGCGACTCGTCCGGCTGCTCAGCGAACGGGCCAACGAGCTCGGTGTCGATGTCCGGTGGGGGCATGAGTTGATCGGTGTCCAATCCCGATCCGACGGTGTCGCGGTGAGCGTGTCGGCAACCGAAGGCACGTACACGCTGGAGGCCACCTATCTGGTCGGCGCCGACGGCGGGCGCAGCGCCGTCCGCAAGATGGCAGGCATCGACTTTCCTGGCTACACGTCCAACACCGTCGCCAGGATCGCCCATGTGCGCATGCCGGACGAAATGCGCACCGAGAATGGAGGTATCGACGTACCCGGGTTTGGCCGGCTGCCGTTTGGGCACAACAGACTCGACCAAGGCGGGATCATCTACGCCGAGTTCGAACGCGATCGCCAGATGCTGGGCACCATCGAGTTCGACGGTGGAATCACCGACGACTCGGAGCCGATGACCCTCGACGAACTGCGTGACAGTGCGCGGCGCGTCCTCGGCGTCGAGCTGCCCGTCGAGCCGCCCACCGGCGGCGGTCCGCATGCGATGCGCCGCATCGCGGGCCAGAACACCCGCCAGGTCGACCGGTACCGTGCCGGGAACATCTTGCTGCTGGGGGATTCGGCCCACGTGCACTCGGCGATGGGCGGACCCGGCCTGAACCTGGGCCTGCAGGACGCGGTCAACCTCGGCTGGAAACTTGCGGCAACGGTGAACGGCTGGGCGCCGGCGAACCTGCTCGACACATATCACGCCGAGCGCTATCCGGTCGGCCAGCGGGTGATGATGCACTCCATGTCGCAGACGGCCTTGTTCGGTCCCGGACCCGAGATCGCCGCGCTACGAGAGCTTTTCAAGGAGCTGCTGCAGCAACCCGGCGTCGCCGAACACATGGCGCACCTTCTCGCCGGCTCCGACGTCCGCTACGACGTTGACGACGACCATCCGCTCGCGGGGCGGTTGGCGCCCGATCTGACCCTCGACAACGGCAAGCGTGTCGCTGAGCTCCTGCATTCAGCGCGTCCGGTATTGCTCGACCTGTCCGGCGGACAGGTCGGCGAAGCCGCACGGGGGTGGGCAGACCGCGTCGATGTCGTGGTCGGTGCGACCGCCGATGCGCAGGTCTGCGCCCTGTTGATCCGGCCCGACGGTTATGTCGCCTGGGCGGCGGACACTTTCGAGCGGGCCGACGAGGACCGGTTGCACGCTGCGCTGCAGCGGTGGTTCGGTGCGGTCAGCGCCGCAGAGCGCGCCGCAGCACGCCGGGATGACGGGCGATCTTCGGCCAACGTTGGCAGAAGGGCAGAAACGACGTGACCCAACCCGGTACCCCCGATGAGACGACCTCGCCCCACGGTGAAGCCATCAAGGCCGTGGTCCGCCGCAACACCGAACAAGTCCAGGGCCAGGGCGATTTTGCCCTGTTCGACGAACTATTCGCCGACGACTTCGTCGATCACACCCCTCAGCCCGGCACCACAGCCGACAAAGCGGGTGTTCTCGTCCTGTACAACCGGCTGCGCGACGCTTTTCCCGACTTCCGACCCGAGATCCATTGGCAGACGGCCGAAGGCGACGTCGTCACCACTTACAAGACCTACCACGGGACCCACCTCGGCGATTTTCTCGACATCGCCCCCACCGGCAAGGCCATCCATTTCGAAACCGTCGACGCCATGCGAGTTCGCGACGGCAGGATCACCGACCACTGGGGAGTGGCAAACCTGTACTCGGTCCTACAACAATTGGGGCAACTCCCAACCCAATGATGAGGACCCCCTTGGACGCGCTAGGGCCGCGCGTCCGAAACGGCGTTTCAGGCCAGCGTCGCCCTGATACCCACCGTGACGTACGGCAGCGCCAGGCCGTTGGTATTGGCCAACGCGGGATGGGTGGCCAGCAGGTCGCGGACCCGATCAAGGGTGCGGGTACGCACCTTTTCCGGAGAGGTGATGCAGTAACTGCGCGACGCGACGAGGTCGATAAGCGCTTGTGGGGTCAGGTAACTCGTCCACTCGACGTGGTGGCGCTGCACACCGGTGAACGGCTCGGGCAGCGTCACCTCGTGGTTGTGCGGGTCGTCTTCGTGGCCGATGATGCGGCCCAGGTCCTTCACCCAGCCCAGCCGCTCGTCGCGCGTGTTCCAGACCAGGCCGAGCCGGCCGCCCGGTCGCAGCACGCGCGCCACCTCCTTCGCGGCGCGCTCGGGATCGAACCAGTGCCACGCCTGCGCCACCAGCACCGCGTCGACGCTGTCGTCGGGCAGCGGGATCTCTTCGGCGGTGCCAAACAGCGCCGGCGTGTCGGGCAACGAGTTGCTCAGCAGCTCCAGCATTTCCGGGATCGGATCGACGGCGACGACATCCAGGCCGCGTTCGACGAGCCGGGTGGTCAGCTTACCGGTGCCCGCGCCGAGGTCGAGCACGTCGACGGCATCCGGCGGCAGCAGCCAGTCGATCACTTCGGGGGGATAGGACGGTCGGCCCCGCTCGTATGCCGCGGCTTCGGCGCCGAACGACAGTGAACGCTGCTGACTCTGGTCGCTCACCTTTGAGCCAACTCCAGGGTTTCGCGGATCAACTCGCCGACCGCCTCGGTTTCCAGCAGGAAGCCGTCGTGGCCGTAAATCGAATCGACCACTTTCAGCTCGGCACAGCCCGGCAGCAGCTCGGCCAGCTCCTCCTGCAACCGCAGCGGATACAACCGGTCTGAGGTGATGCCACCGACCACCACGGGGACCGGGCAGCCGCGCAGTGCCTTCTCGACCCCGCCGCGGTCGCGGCCCACGTCATGACTCGACAAGGCCTCGGTCAGCGCCACATAGGTGCCCGCGTCGAAGCGCGTCAGGATCTTGTTGCCCTGGTGCTCGAGGTAGCTCTGCACCGAGTAGCGGCCACCGGTGCCCGGGTCCTCGTCGTCCTGCGGATCGTTGGCGAACCGGGTGTCCAGTTCGGCCTCGCCCCGATACGTCAAGTGCGCGAAGCGTCGCGCGATCTGCATGCCCAGTTCTGGCGAACGACCGGTGCCGTAGTAATCACCGTCGCACCAGTCCGGGTCCGCCTTGATCGCTGCGACCTGAGTGCTCTGGGTGCCGATCTGATCGGCGGTGGCGCGTGCGCCGACCGCCAGCACCAGCGCCGAGCGCACTTTGTCCGGATGGCTGACGGCCCACTCCAGCGCCCTCGCGCCGCCCATCGAGCCGCCGACCACCGCGGCGACCCCGGTGATGTCCAGCTCGGCCAGTGCCGCTACGTCCGCCTCGACCTGGTCGCGCACGGACAGCAGCGGAAACCTTGAACCCCAGGGCTTTCCGTCGGCGTGCAGAGAGCTCGGGCCGGTCGAGCCGCGGCACCCGCCGAGCACGTTCGTCGCGACGGCGCACCACCGGTTGGTGTCGATGGGCGCGCCTGGCCCTGCCACGCCGTCCCACCATCCCGGCGTCGGATGGCCGGGACCGGCAGGGCCGGTGACGTGCGAGTCGCCGGTCAGCGCGTGCAGCACGACGACGACGTTGTCGCGATTGGGCGACAGTTCGCCCCACCGCTGCACGGCGATAGTGACGTCGTCGATGACCGTGCCGTTCTCCAAAGTCAGTGGGCCGATATCGACGAGACCGACTTCACCCTCGGCCGGCAGCGTTGCGGTAGACACGTCGAAGGTGGTCATGAGAACGCCGCCGCAGACGCGCTGAACGGCTTGGCCGCGGCGAACCCCTGCTCCAGGTCGGCCAGGATGTCGTCGATGCCTTCGATGCCGACGGCGAGCCGCACCAGCCCGGGCGTCACACCCGTCGCCAGCTGCTCTTCCGGGGTGAGCTGGGCATGCGTCGTTGACGCCGGATGAATCACCAGCGACCTCACGTCGCCGATGTTGGCGACATGGCTGTGCAGCGTCAACGCGTTGACGAACGCCTTCCCTGCGTCGATGCCGCCGGCTAGCTCGAACGCCAGCACCGCACCGGTTCCCTTGGGGGCCAGCTTCTTTCCCAGCTCGTACCACGGCGAGGTGGGCAGCCCGGCGTAGTTCACCGAGATCACGTCCTGATGCCCGGCCAGGTACTCGGCTACCTTCTGCGCGTTGGACACATGACGCTCAACGCGCAGGCTCAGCGTCTCTAGTCCCAGGGCGACCAAAAAGGCGTTGAACGGCGCAGCGGCCGAGCCGAGGTCGCGCAGCAGCTGCACCCGGGCCTTCACGGCGAACGCGGGCGGGCCGAGCTCCGCGAACACCACACCGTGGTAGCTCGGGTCAGGCGTGGTGAAGCCGGGGAAGCGGCCGTTGGTCCAGTCGAAGGTGCCGCCGTCGACGATCACACCTGCGATCGCCGCGCCGTGTCCGCCGAGGTACTTGGTGGCCGAGTGCACGACGATGTCGGCACCGTGGGCCAGCGGCTGGATCAGGTACGGGGTCGCGACGGTGTTGTCGACGATCAACGGCACGCCTGCGTCATGCGCGACGGCGGCGACGTTGGGGATGTCGAGGATGTCGTTCTGCGGGTTGGAGATGGTCTCGGCGAAGAAGGCCTTGGTGTTCGGCCGCACCGCGGCGCGCCAGGACTCCAGGTCATCGGGGTTCTCCACGAAGGTGACCTCGATGCCGATCTTGGGCAGCGTGTAGTGGAACAGGTTGTAGGTACCGCCGTACAGCCGCGGGCTCGACACGATGTGGTCGCCTGCGTTGGCGAGGTTGAGGATGGCGAAGTGCTCGGCGGCCTGACCGGACGCCAGGAACAGCGCCGCGACACCGCCTTCGAGCGCCGCGATGCGCTGCTCGACGACGTCCTGGGTCGGGTTCATGATCCGGGTGTAGATGTTGCCGGGCTCGGCAAGGCCGAACAGCGCCGCGGCGTGCTCGGTGCTGTTGAACGTGTACGAGGTGGTCTGATAGATCGGCAGTGCCCGAGCGTTGGTGGCGATGTCCGGCGTCTGGCCGGCGTGCACCTGCTTGGTCTCGAACGACCAGTTGTCGGGGGTGTTGTCGGTGCTCATGGCTTGTTCTCCTGTTGCGATGGGGCCGGCCGGGCTCGGGTCGACGCACTCAGTAATGACTGCGCACGCCGGACCTCCACCTGTCTTCTCTGGGGGCCCGTCACAACGGACCCGCGCTTGCCGGTAGCCGGTCGGGGCTACTCAACCTGGTCAATCACCCGGGGCACCCCACCGCGGTTGGAGGGTTGCCGGCCAGCAAGCCGGGGCTTGACGCTGGCACTCATGACCGAACAGAAGCGTATCGCAAGACGCCGATTGGGTGCCAGCCGGTTGGCTGTTTTCGGTCCCGCGGCGCCCGGTAGCGTCGTATCCGACGCGATACTGATGGCAGGCATTTCATCGCCGAATTTCCTGAAATTTTGACCGACCGCGACGCCGGGAGAGTGCCCATGAGTGCCCAGCAGCCGACCATCATCTACACGCTGACCGACGAGGCGCCGTTGCTGGCGACATACGCCTTTCTGCCGGTGATCCGTGCCTTTACCGAGCCGGCGGGCATAAATGTCGAGACCAGCGACATCTCCGTGGCGGCGCGCATCTTGGCCGAGTTCGGTGACTACCTGACCGAAGACCAGCGCGTGCCCGACAACCTGGCCGAACTTGGCGAGCTCACGCAGCTGCCGGACACCAACATCATCAAGCTGCCGAACATCAGCGCCTCGGTGCCCCAGCTTCTGGCCGCCATCAAGGAACTGAAGGCCAAGGGCTACGACTTACCGGACTACCCCGGAGACCCGAAGACCGGCGAGGAGAAGGAGATCAAGGCGCGCTACGGCAAGTGCCTGGGCAGCGCGGTGAACCCGGTGCTGCGCGAAGGCAACTCGGACCGCCGCGCACCGAAGGCGGTCAAGGAGTACGCACGCAAGCACCCGCACAGCATGGCCCCATGGTCGCAGGCCTCCCGCACCCACGTGGCCACGATGAAGCACGGCGACTTCTACCACGGCGAGAAATCGATGACGCTGGACCGTGATCGCACGGTGCGGATGGAGCTGGTCACCAGTCCAGATTCAGGGGGCCAGACCATCGTGCTCAAGCCCGAGGTGAAGCTGGACGACGGCGACGTCATCGACAGCATGTTCATGAGCAAGAGGGCCTTGGTCGAGTTCTACGAAGAGCAGATGCAGGACGCGTACGAGACCGGTGTGATGTTCTCACTGCACGTCAAGGCCACGATGATGAAGGTGTCGCACCCCATCGTCTTCGGCCACGCGGTGAAGGTCTTCTACAAGGACGCGTTCACCAAGCACCAGGAGCTGTTCGACGAGCTCGGTGTCAACGTCAACAACGGACTCTCCGATCTCTACGACAAGATCGAGTCGCTGCCCGCCTCGCAGCACGAAGAGATCATCCGGGACCTGCACGCCTGCCACGAGCACCGTCCCGAACTGGCGATGGTGGATTCGGCCAAGGGAATCTCGAACTTCCATTCCCCCAGTGACGTCATCGTGGACGCCTCGATGCCCGCGATGATCCGCCTCGGCGGCAAGATGTGGGGCGCCGACGGTCGGACCAAGGACACCAAGGCGGTGAACCCGGAGTCCACCTTCTCCCGCATCTACCAGGAGATCATCAACTTCTGTAAGACGCACGGCCAGTTCGACCCGACCACAATGGGCACCGTCCCCAACGTCGGCCTGATGGCGCAGCAGGCCGAGGAGTACGGCAGCCACGACAAGACGTTCGAGATCCCGGAGGACGGCGTCGCCAACATCGTCGACGTCGACACAGGCGAGGTGCTGCTGACGCAGAATGTGGAAGCCGGCGACATCTGGCGCATGCCCGTCGTCAAGGACGCACCGATACGCGATTGGGTGAAGCTGGCCGTCACCCGGGCGCGCGACTCCGGCATGCCGGTGGTGTTCTGGCTGGACGTCTGGCGCCCCCATGAGAACGAGTTGCGGACGAAGGTCAACACGTACCTCGGCGATCACGACACTGAGGGCCTCGATATCTCAATCAGGTCGCAGGAGCGGGCCATGCGGCACACGATCGAGCGCGCGATGCGCGGGCAGGACACCATCGCCGCGACCGGCAACATCCTGCGCGACTACCTCACCGACCTGTTCCCGATCCTTGAGCTGGGCACCAGCGCCAAGATGTTGTCGATCGTGCCACTGATGGCGGGCGGTGGGCTGTACGAAACCGGTGCGGGCGGTTCGGCGCCCAAGCACGTCAGCCAGCTGGTGGAGGAGAATCACCTGCGCTGGGACTCGCTCGGCGAATTCCTTGCCCTCGCGGTCAGCTTGGAGGACCTCGGCAAGAAGACCGGCAACGAGAAGGCAAAGATTCTCGCCAAGACCCTCGATGCCGCGACCGGAAAGCTGTTGGAGAACAACAAGAGCCCGTCGCGCAAGGCCGGTGAACTCGACAACCGGGGCAGCCAGTTCTACCTCGCGATGTACTGGGCGTTGGAACTCGCCGCGCAGACCGAGGACAAGGACCTGGCCGAACACTTCGCGCCACTTGCCAAGGCGTTGGCCGAGAACGAAGACACCATCGTGGCCGAACTCAACGAGGCGCAGGGCACCCCGGCCGACATCGGGGGTTACTACGCGCCGGACGTCGAAAAGACCGCGGCGGTGATGCGGCCGAGCAAGACGTTCAACGCGGCGCTCGCCGACGCGGGAGGCTGAAGAATTGCTACTGGCCAGTAGCAAAAGCTGACCGCTCCCGGGGCCATCTGCCCTTGTAATGTGGCCCGCGAGACACATTCACCAGAATTGTTCACCGGGCTGCCCACAAGGCGGTTGTCATGTGTAGGAGGAATCGGACTCCGATGTCCAAGATCAAAGTCGACGGCACGGTAGTTGAGCTCGATGGTGACGAGATGACTCGCATCATCTGGAAGCTCATCAAGGAAACCTTGATTCACCCGTACCTCGACATCAACTTGGACTATTACGACCTCGGCATCGAACACCGCGACCAGACCGACGATCAGGTGACCATCGACGCCGCGCTGGCTATCAAGCGCCACGGCGTCGGCGTCAAGTGCGCGACCATCACCCCCGACGAGGCCCGCGTCAAGGAGTTCAACCTCAAGAAGATGTGGCTATCGCCCAACGGCACCATCCGAAACATTTTGGGCGGCACTATCTTCCGGGCGCCGATCGTGATCAAGAACGTCCCGCGACTGGTTCCGGGCTGGACCAAGCCGATCATCATCGGCCGGCACGCCTTCGGTGACCAGTACCGCGCCGACAACTTCAAAGTTGACCGGCCCGGCACCTTCACGGTGAGCTTCACCCCGGACGACGGCAGCGAGCCGATCGTGCACGACGTCGTCAGGATCCCCGAGGGCGGCGGCGTGGTGATGGGCATGTACAACTTCAAGAAGTCGATCCAGGACTTCGCGCGCTCGTCGTTCAACTACGGCCTGCAGCAGAACTATCCGGTGTACCTGTCGACGAAGAACACCATCCTCAAGGGCTACGACGGCATGTTCAAGGACGAGTTCGAGCGCATCTTCAACGAGGAGTACAAGGACCAGTTCGACGCCAAGGGGCTCACCTACGAGCACCGGCTGATCGACGACATGGTCGCCTCCTGCCTGAAGTGGGAGGGCGGCTACGTGTGGGCGTGCAAGAACTACGACGGCGACGTCCAGTCGGATACCGTCGCGCAGGGTTATGGCTCGCTGGGCCTGATGACGTCGGTGCTGATGACGCCGGACGGCAAGACCGTCGAGGCCGAGGCCGCGCACGGCACCGTTACCCGCCACTACCGCCAGCACCAGCAGGGCAAGCCGACGTCGACCAACCCGATCGCGTCGATCTTCGCGTGGACTCGGGGGCTGGAGCATCGCGGCAAGCTGGATGACACTCCGGACGTGATCAAGTTCGCGAACACGTTGGAGGAGAGCGTGATCGGCACGGTGGAGGGCGGTCAGATGACCAAGGACCTGGCTCTGCTGATCGGCGACGAGCAGCCGTATCAGACCAGCGAGGAGTTCCTGGACACCATCGCCGGCAACTTCAAGAAGTCCCTCGACGGCTAGCCGGTGGCCTTGTTGGGTGGCGGCGTCGCGTAGCGGTCGACGAAGCCGACGATCAGGTCGGCGACCCCGCGCGGCGCCTCGAACATCGGGATGTGCCCGACGCCGTCGAGATGGGTGATCTGCGTGTCCTTCGGCAGATGCCTGGTGAAGTGGCGGGTGAACCGCGGATGCGGCAGCACTCGGTCCTTCTCGCAGATGACCAGGTGAGTCGGCGCGCTGCCCTCGGCCAGCTCTTGCAGGCCCGGCATCGTCAGCGACTTCAGCAGCAGCCGGTAGTAGGCGGGGCAGTGCGACACGTCGTCGATGATATCGACGAGGTCCGCGTCGCTGAGGCCGGCGGCGGTCGCGCTCACCGGCAGGTACGCCAGCTTGCGCGACAACGGCAGGCGCAGCACACGGGGGCCGAGCGCCAGCGTTAGCAGCCACAGCGGCATGCCCGCCAGGAACTTGCCCACGATCTCGAACTTCGCCGGGGTGTATCGGGTCCAGCCGCCGGCCGGCGCTATGCCGGTCAGCGTTCGGGCCCGGCCGCGGCGCTCAAGCTCGAAGGCCACCCAGCCGCCGAGCGAGTTGCCGACGATGTGCGCGGTGTCCCAGCCCAGCCCATCCATCCGGCGTTCGACGTCGTCGGCCAGCGACCCGGCATCCAGGAAGAACGGCCCGCGCGAACCGCCGTTGTGACCGGGCATGGTCGGTGCGAAGACCTCGTAACGGCCCGTCGCCGGAGCTGCCGGATCGGCGACATCAACTCCGGCAATCAGCGGCGCAACCTCTTTCCACACGTTCTGCGACATCATGAACGGATGCAGCAAAACCATCGGCTCGCCGGAACCCAGGTGAATCGGTGCGCGCTCGGTCATGCTGCCCGACATTAAAGGTGATACCGCCGGTACCGCAAGCGCGTGGGCTACGGTCTGTGCCCGCCGTCGGGGGGAAATTCGACCGGGTAGGACTCGGCGAAATCGGCTGACCTGCTGACTGCTGACCACTTGCGGTCTTCGGCGAGGCGCTCTTGGTCGAGCCGTATCGAGCCCTCCGTCGCATTCACCCCAAGTGGCAGATTGCAGGGGATGTCGCGACGCTTCGCAACCTGGACGAGTATTTCGGCCGCCCGGTCCGGGTCCCCGGCCGCAACGCCGCCGCCCTCCCGACGCCACCCCATTATCTCGGCGTAATCCTCCGGGATGGGCCGGACCGTCATCGACGACCCTGCCCAGTCGGTGCGAAAACCGCTCGGCTCGACGACGATCACCTTGATGCCGAACTGCGCGGTCTCGGTCCGCAGCACGCGGCTGAAGCCGTCGATCGCGAATTTGGCCGCCTGATAGGAGGCGATGCCGGCCGAGCCACCGACGCGGCCGCCCATCGACGAGAACTGCATGATCAGTCCGCCGCCCTGTTCACGCAGCACGGGGATGGCCGCCTTCGAGACGTGGTAGACGCCCCAGAAGTTGGTCTCGAACTGGGCGCGGAAGTCCTCGTCATCCCCGGTCTCGATGGGTGAGACGTTGGCGTAGCCCGCATTGTTGACGATGACGTCGAGCCGGCCGAACCGTTGGTGCGCTTGGTTGATCGCAGCGGCTGCGGCCGCCGCGTCGGTGACGTCCAAGGCCAGCGCTTGAAGGCGATCCGGGTAGGCGGTGGCCAGGTCATCGAGTTGCGCTGGCCTGCGTGCGGTGGCGGCGACTCGATCACCCGCCTCGAGCGCGGCAAGAGTGAGGGCACGCCCGAAGCCGCGGGACGAACCGGTGATGAACCATGTCTGCGTCATGTATCTTAGTAAAACACTGTTGCGTTAATAGTGCAACAGGGTTGCGGTAAGATCGGTGGATGGATACCTCGGATTTTCAGAGGGCCCGCAGTCCAGAGGCCAAGCAACATCGCGAAGACGCCATCCTGGCTGCGGCACGCTCGCTCGGCGCCGAGCGCGGAATCCGGCAGATCACCCTGACCGATATCGCCGACGCGGTCGGCATGCACAAGTCGGCCCTGCTGCGCTACTTCGAGACGCGCGAGCAGATCTTCCTGCGCCTCACCGCCGCGGACTGGCGAGAATGGTCGGCGGCGTTGCGCTCGAAATTGGAGACGGCCGGCGGCTCCCCGACCGCCGAGACGGTGGCGGCCGCCTTCTCCACCACACTGGCCGACCGCGCCATGTTCTGCGACCTGCTCGCCCAGGCGCCGCTTAACCTGGAACGAAACGTGTCCCTGGAAGCCGTCCGCGCTTACAAGCTCGTCGCCCACCACGAAGTCGACGCCATCGTCGAGGTCGTGCGACGGCTCCTGCCCGGCCTCACCGAACGAGACTGCGTCGATGTCCTCGCTACCGCGACCTCATTGTCGGGCGCATTCTGGCAAATGGCCAACCCAGGTCCAGACGTAGCGGCGCTCTACCGCAGCGACCCGCGCTTGGCACACGCAGTCTTCGAGATCGAACCACGGGTGCGCAGGATTCTCACCGCGATGATCAGGGGAACGCTGGGTGAGTGAATGCGCCGGGTTGCGCGGACCGATCACCGCTTCAAGCCGCCGGCATCCGCGGGAACGTCGTAGGCCGCCATCGTCAGCGTGAGGTCGTAGATCACCTGCTGCCGCGAGTCGTCGAATGACGTTGGCAGTCCGGCAATGAGCGCTTCGACCTTGTCAGGTGTGAGGCCGGCCTGTTTGCCAAAGATCTCGTGCCGGTGGTTGGGGTAGGCCGCCTGCCAGTGCCCGTTGACGAGGTTGACCGCGATCTCGCGCTCGACCAGCGCCGAATGCTGGACGAAGATCTTGTACGGACCAAGTGCTTCACCCCGCGACTCGACGACGTCGTCATAGCCTTGTCTCTGCTGTGGCTTCATCTGATCCAGTGGAATCTCGGCATAACGGCCGAACGTCGGCTCTGCGGACATTTTCGGATCTCCCGGGTCAGAAGGGGTAGGCCGGGGGGGTGGGTTGGACGGTGATCCATTGGGTGTCGGTGTAGGCCTCGATGTTGGCGGCGGCGGTGCCGAAACGAGATGAGTTGCCCGAGTTGCGAACCCCGCCGAAGGGCACCTGCGCGTCGTCGCGCAGGGTCTGGTCGTTGATGTGCGCGGTGCCGGTGGGGATGCGCTCGGCCAGGGCGAGTCCGGTGGCGACGTCGGCGGTGAAGATGCCCAGTGCGAGACCGTATTCGGTGTCGCAGGCCAGCTTCACGGCGTCGTCGAGGGTGGAGAAGGGGGTGATGCAGGCGACCGGGCCGAACACCTCCTGGTCGTAGGCGGGGATGCCGGGTCCGGCGTCGGCCAGCACGGTGGGCCGGTAGAACAGCCCCTCATAGGTGCCCCCGGTGAGCAGTTTGGCTCCCGCCGTGACGCTGTCGGTGACCAGCGCGTGGATCCTGTCGCGCTGCTTGGCGTCGATGATCGGACCAAGGGACACATCGGCGGTCGCCGGGTTGCCCACCGTCAGTGTTTCGGCCTTGGCGACCAGCCGGTGCAGGTAGTCGTCGTGGATGGACTCGTGCACCAGATGGCGGCCGATGATCATGCAGCCTTGGCCTTGGTTGAAGAAGCTGCCGTAGGCCAGCGCGTTGATCCCGTTGTCCAGGTCGGCGTCGGGGCACACGATCATCGCGTTGTTGCCGCCCAATTCCAGGTGGGCACGGGTGAAATGGCGTGCGGCGAGCTCACCCACGGAGCGCCCGGCCTGGGTGGAACCGGTGAAGGACACCGCGTTGACGCCGGGATGGGCGACCATCGCCGAACCCAGTTCGCCGCCGCCGGGCAACACGTGCAGCACGCCGGCGGGCAGCCCGGCCTCCTCGAAGACCCTGGCCAGCACCACCCCGCCGGAGACCGAGGTGCGCGGGTCGGGCTTGAGGATCACCGCGTTCCCCAAAGCCAGCGCCGGTGCCACCGAGCGGATCGCCAGTTTGAGCGGCATGTTGAACGGCGCGATGACGGCTACCACCCCAACCGGAGTGCGACGGCTCATGCTCAGCCGGGCGCGGTCGGTGGGCAGCACCTCGCCCAGTGCGTGCGACGGCAGCCCGGAGGACTCCAGGCACTCCTGCACCGCTCCGAACACTTCGTACTGCGCCTTGAGGCGGATGCCGCCCGCCTCGCGCATCAGCCAGTCGTGCACCTCGGCGCTGTGCTGGGTCCACAACTGAGCGGCGCGGCGCATGACCGCGGCGCGTTCGGTGAAGGACACTGCCGCCCAGTCGGCTTGGGCCGCACGGGCCTGGGCCACCGAGCGCTCCAGGTCGCCCAGCGATGCCTGGCCGACGCGGCCGACCTCGATTCCGGTGGCCGGTTCCACCACGGCAATCGTGCCGCCCTCGGGCGCCGTCCACTCCCCAGTGAAGATCTTCCCGCTCCACCGACGCTCATCCAGG
>Ga0073928_10005243_pt1 | contig 18352 bp, 17 predicted proteins | sample PaiPotPPA55metaG_FD_76969 | JGI IMG/M metagenome (GOLD analysis project Ga0073928, IMG submission 76969) | Iron sulfur acid spring bacterial and archeal communities from Banff, Canada, to study Microbial Dark Matter (Phase II) - Paint Pots PPA... ... | reverse complement strand
TCATCACTGCACGGCCTGTGGTTATGGATTCCGGGCTCCGCTCGCACTCGGACGGCGCGAAGCGCCGATCCGAGCGCTCGCGGCCCCGGAATGACGGGCTAGAGTAGTTTCTGACACAGTACGGTTAGGCGCGCGCCTTTGTTGGCACACGCTGCGCAAGCTTGTGTGCGTGCGCGCGCCGTAACCCACCGCAAAATCGCGCTCATCCGCTTCATCTGAGCAGGACCTCCTGCCTGATTCCACCCATCCTTCAAACCTTCGCGCGCTCGCCAGGTCGCAGCACGGTCGGAAGCTTGCGCAGCCGGATGGTGTCTCCCGCCTCTACACCGAGCGCACGGCGCCCGAAGGCATCGAGCGGCACCGATCCCGCTGGCGCGTCCGCAGCCAGCTTGGCCCAGGCTCGCAACGGCGCCGGGTGCTTGCCGAGCAGCTCGACCAGATCACCCGACTGCAAATCCAGCGTGGCCGCGTCATGCGGGTGGATCTTCGCTGCTCGGTGGCGGCCCTTGATCCCTTCGTAGGGAGATGATTCGTCGGCGGTGACGGTGAGTTGCAGCTTCTGCGTCAGAAGCCGTTCTCTGAGCTTCAAGGATTGCTGTCGATCCAGCGTTCCGTCATTGCTGATAATGACGCCATAATCGGATCGTGCCTTCTCTGGCGAAACGTAGCCGTACCGAACGTCTTGCAACACGCTGTCGAGCTCGCGCGCGAGCGGATCGCCGTAGCCTCCTCCTCCAGCCGATTCCATGACAATGACGTCGTTCTGATGAATGATGTGTCCCGTGGCCTTTCCCGGGGTGCGCAATGGCATCTCCTCGCCATCGGATCTGATCGAGACCCGTACCGGCGCCGCGCTCTCCCCGCCCAGCATGCCGAACGGGGGAATGACGGCACGGTCGCTCAACACCGAGTAGACGGCTTCCTGCTCAACGAGCCTCACTCCCCGGCGCAGGCCGAGACCGCCGCGCCGCCGGCCCGCGCCGCCGGAGTCGCAGCGCAGCTCGCTCCATTCAACCAGGAACGGCATGTCGCTCTCGAGCGATTCGACGTTCTGGATCGAGCGGATGTTGCCGAAATCGACATTGACGAAAGCGCTCGATCCATCGGCCGCATCGAATCCGCCGTTACCTCCGGCAGGACATTCGTAATACACATACGATCGCCTTTTCCCGCGATCCCAGCCGCCGATGGAATTCGGGAACGAGGTGCCGCAGAGATCGCCGGAAACCACCTCCGGCGCCACCTGCGCAAGACAGCCAAGGGTGACTGAGACCGCGCGTTTTCTGACCTCGCCATGGGCGCCTGCCGGAGCATCCGGGCCGACGTTCACGATGGAAGCTTGCGGCGCCTTGAGCGCGATCGGCCGCAATGTTCCGGCATTGACTGCTCCGGCAGGGTCCAGTGTCGATTTCAATGCAACAAAGACGCCTGCGCCTGCCACAGCCAGGGACGAGTTCACTACTCCGGGGACTTGCGGGTTGCTTCCGGCAAAGTCGGCAACGACCGCATCGCCGTCAACCGTCAGCGCAAGCCGCATCAATACCGGGTCGAAAACCCCTTGCTCGTAGTACTCGAGATAATCCTCGCAGACGTAAGTGCCGTCCGGCAGCGTGCTGATCCGCTCGCGCATGCGCGTCTCGCATCTGTCAAGATTGGCTGAGACACAATCGAGCACCACGCCCAGACCGTACTTCTGGAACAGCCGCCGCAGTCGCCTCTCCGCGATCCGGCAGGCGCCGATCATGGCCTGCAGATCGCCTCGGCGGTGCTCCGGCAGCCGCATATTGCTCTCGATCAATTTCATTACGCCGGAATTGGGCTCGCCGCGCTCGTAGAGCTTGATCGGCGGTATACGCAGCCCTTCCTGGAAGATGCTGGTGGCGAGGCCGGAGTAGCTGCCCGGGGTCATTCCGCCCACATCCGCCCAATGCGAGCGGACACAAGGCAGCATCACAAGCTGCCCGTCCTCGTGTACCGGGCAGAGCAGCGTCACGTCGTTGAGGTGGGTACCGCCGCGGTATGGATCGTTGACGATGAGAATGTCTCCGGCAGAAATGTTTCCAGCGAAGTCCTCCATTGCGCTGCGGACGGACCAGGGCATCGGCACCACATGCCCCGGATGGTCCTCGGACTGGGCAATCATCTCGGCATTGGAGTTGAAGATCGCGCATGAGAAATCATCAAGCTCATAGATGACGGGAGAGTAGGACGCGCGAATGATCGAAGCGCGCATCTCGCGCACGACAGCGATCAGGCCCTCGCACACGACCTCTAGCGTGATTGGATCGATGTTGCTGCTCATGGGGAGTCACGACTGAGATGCAGCTCGCCGAATCTTCCGATCTCCACGGTCCACTGCTGCGGCACGACGGTGACGCTGCCCATTTCCTCGATGAGAGCCGGGCCGGCGATCCGGGTAGCCTTCGGCAGGCGATCTCGATCATAGATCGGGGTCGGCATGCTCGTGCCGGCAAAATAGACCGAACGCCATTCAACCAGCGCAGCTTGGGCATCCCCCGTGGCAGTCCACTCGGGAAGCCTGGGTTTTTCGATGTCACCGATGGCAGAGACACCCAACCCGACGATCTCTACGCTGTCGCCAAGCCGATATCCGTAGCGCAGCTCGTGCGCCCGGTGAAACAGCTCGTTGAGCTCGCCGCTGTGCTGCGCCGAGGACGGGAGGCGAACCGTCAGGTCCCACGACTGTCCGACATATCGCATCCGGCAAGCACGCTCCACTCTGATCTTTTCCGCAGGAATGCCTTCTGCAATCATGGTCTCCCGAGCGGAAGCTTCGAGTTGCTCAAAATCGGCTCTGGTGCTGCAAAGACCGGCTGTGTCCAGGCTGACCCGCACCGAGCGTAGGTAATCGTGACGAATGTTCGAGATCAGCGCTCCGAAAGCCGAGAAGTTTCCCGGACGCGGCGGCACCACAATCCGCGCGATCTCGAGCTCGTCCGCGATCAATGCGGCATGCATGGGCCCGGCGCCGCCATAGGCGAGGAGCACGAAATCGCGCGGATCATAGCCGCGAGCAATGGAGATCTCCTTGATCGCGCTGACCATGCGGGCGACGGCGACGCGTACGATTCCATCGGCCGCAGCGGCGGTGTCGAGCCCGGGCAAGGCCGCAGCGATGCGTCCGACTGCCCGCTGCGCCAGCTGCTCGCTCAGCGCGATGGTGCCTGCGAGCTTGCCCCTTGAAGACAGACGCTGCAGCACGAGATTGGCGTCGGTGACCGTTGCCTCGATGCCTCCGGTCCCGTAGCAGGCCGGCCCGGGGCTCGCACCGGCGCTGCGCGGCCCGACAATGAGAATGCGCCCGGTGTCCACCCAGGCAATGCTGCCGCCCCCTGCGCCGATGCTGTGGATGTCGATTTGCGGGGTTCGGATCGGATATCCCTCGATGAAATGCTCGGAGCCGACGGGCGGATTGAGGTCGTCGATCAGGCACACGTCGGTGCTGGTTCCCCCCATGTCGTAGGTGATGAGGTTTCGTAGTCCCAGAAGCTCTCCGAAATGGAGCGCAGCAGCGACGCCGCCCGCCGGGCCGGAGAGCACCGTCTGTACGGGAAACCGTGCGGCGCGCCTCGCCGTGACGATGCCGCCGCTCGAGACCATCAGAAATAACTCGCCGCTGTACCCCTTTGCCCGCAGCAGGCTTTCCAATGCCGTGAGGTAGCGTTCCATGATCGGCCCGATGTAGCCGTTGATCGCCGCCGTACTGAACCGCTCATACTCGCGCAGCTCGGGCAGAACCTCCGCGGAATTGCATATGAACCAGCTCGGCAGCCGGGCTCGCAGCAACCGGGTGGCCTCCTCCTCGTGCTGCGGATTGGCATAGCTGTGGAGAAAGCCGACGACCAAGGCGGCGGGCGTTTGCGTCTGCAACTGTTGCGCTGCTGCGCTTACCTGCGCGAGGTCGATCGGGCGCAGAACGGCGCCGCTCGCCAGAATTCGCTCGTCGATCTCGATGATATGCCGCCGGTCGACCAACGCAGGAGGCTTCAGCGTCTTGATGTCGTAGAGGACGGTGCGGTTTGTTCGGGCTACTTCAAGCGTGTCTTTGAATCCGCGCGTGGTGATCAGCCACACCGGCGCTCCTTTCCGCTCGAGTATCGCGTTGGTTCCGATTGTTACTCCATGGACGAACCGATCGACCGCGCCAAGGTCGACATTGCTCCGCTCGATCGCTGCCAGCACGCCCGCGGCCGGGTTCGCGGGCGAGGACGCCGCCTTTGCCCATCTCAACTCATTTTGCCGCTCGTCATAAAAAACGATGTCGGTGAAAGTTCCCCCGACATCGATCCCGATCATGCGCATTTAAGCCGACGGAGATGGGAGCTCCACGAGCTCGATGAGGACATTCCCGGTCGATCTTGGATCCAGGAATGCGATGCGAGAGTTGGCGTGACCCGTCCGTGGCTTTTCGTCGATCAATCCGATGCCCTTCTGCTTGAGCTCGACGAGGGCATCGTCGATGTGCTCGACTTCCAGGCAAATATGATAGAGCCCCTCGCCGCGCGTTGCTATCCATTGTGCCGTCTCGCTTTCCGGGCTGTCGGATTCCAGGAGCTCGAGATAGGTCTGCCCGATGGGGTACATGGCCAACCGCGTCTGGTACTGCGGCAGATGCTCCTCGTATTCCAGGGTGAGCCCCAGTTTTTCCTCCATCACCTCTCGCATCTTGGCCATGCTCTTCACCGCGATGGCGATATGCTCGATACGCTTGACCTTCATGGGCTGACCTCACGACCTGGTTGCGACTTTACCTACGCGGAAACGGCGAGACGGCGAAAGTTTCGGTAGAGCATCCTGGCAGCAGCGCCGAACGCCTCCATACACTTGTTTGTGGCGCGCTGCAGCTGATCTTGCCCGTCGGTGCCCAGCAGGCTTTCGAGCGCGCGACGGTACTCGGGGATCTCGCCCCATTGCGGTACTGTCCGCTCGTCCTGCTCGACGTGGTACTGAATCCCGTAGGCCTTTTCGCCTATCTGCAATGCCTGGATCGCGCATTGTCCGCTTTCAGCCAGCTTCACGGCATGGAGCGGTAGCTCCGCGACTTCGGCGCTGTGCCACTGGAGCACCGGGAATGCCGCCGGCATTCCTTCGAACAACGGTGCCGAGCGGCCGGCATCGGTGAGCTTGACCTCAAGCACACCGATCTCCGGCTTGGGCATGAGCCTTACTTTTCCACCAAGTGCATCTGCCAGCAACTGGTGTCCCAGACAGACGCCGAGAAACGGCGCTTTTCTCTCGTTCACCCATTGCCGGATGGCGGATTTTTCCAGAGCGAGCCAGGGATGCCGATCCTCCTCCCAGACATCCATCGGCCCGCCGAGGACCATCAGGGCGTCGTAGTCCTCGAGCGGCGGGATGGCAGCGCCCTGGTCGAGCTCGACCGCGTCCCATGGGATCGCATCGGCACGCAGGAAATCGCGAAGCACGCCGGGATGCTCGACCGCCGCATGCTGGAAAACCAGAAATCTCATGGGCTCGAATAGGTATTGATGGGGCTGCGCGGCCTGACGCCGGGGTTGCCGAGCCGCAGCGGCTCGCCTTTCTCGAGCTTGACGATCTGCTCGAAACATTCGCGAAAGTACAGCTCGAAATTGTCCCATTCGGCCCAGCCGAGATGGGGCGTGCACAGGACATTCGGCATCGTGAGCAGGGGATGCTCGCCGTTGATAATCGGCTCCTGCTCGTACACATCGACCGCGGCGTAGCCGGGGCGGCCCTTTTTGAGCGCATCGAGCAGGGCGCCCGGCGCCATGAGCTCGGCACGCGCGACGTTGACGAGCAGCGCCGTCGGTTTCATCCGCGCGAGATCCTCAGGGCCGACGATGCCCCTGGTTTCCGGCCGCAGCCGCACGCTGAGCGAAAGGACGTCGGAGCGCTCGAACAGCTCGGCTTTGTCTTTGGCGACCTCATAGCCGGCAGCGGCGGCTTTCTCCAGCGAGCTTTTCCGCCCGAACGCCAGCACCTTCATGCCGAGACCTTTGCCGCCTTCGGCCACCAGCGCACCGATGGCCCCGAGGCCGAAAATGCCCAGGGTCGAGCCGCGCAACCGATACGACAGGGTGCAGGGCCAATCGCCGTGTTTCATGCGCTCGGCCTCGAGCGCGACGTTGCGGCGCGAGGCGACGATCAGCGCCAGGGTGAGCTCCGCCGGCGCAACCGGCGAGTTGCTCACCCCGGTCGACACCGGGATGCCGAGCTCGGTGGCCGCGGCAAGGTCCAGCACGTGGGAGCTGCGCCCGACCAGTGCGATCAGCTTGAGCTTCGGCAACCGCTCAAGCAGCGCGCGGGAAAATGCGACCCGCTCGCGGATCGCTACCACAACGTCCGCGTCGGCCAGTCGCGCGACCAGCGCATCGAGGCCGTGCGTCGGCTCGCGGTAACGCACCACGTCATGATGGCTGATGAGAGAAAACGCGGAAAGCTTATGGACCATGTCCTGATAATCATCAGGAATGACGATTTTCACCGGTCAGGTCTCCTCACTTGTAGGGGCGGGTTTCAAACCCGCCCCTACGGACGGTGTGGATGCATACGGGGGTTCCGTTCCACTTCAGGTTTTTGGTAAGACTGGTCCTTTCCGCAACGCCCCTGGATCGCGAGCAACCACATGACGGTGTTTTCCGTAGGCGAGGCGAGGATCACGCGGATCGAGGAGACGTATCTGCCGGGTTACCGGCCGGGCGATCTCTTCCCCGAATGGAGCGATGCGATCTTCGCCCAGCACAAGCATTGGCTTGTGCCGCACCACTATGATGCCGGCAGCGGATTGGTCAAGCTCAGCGTTCACAGCTGGCTGTTGCAGATCGGCAAGCAAAATATTCTCATCGACGCCTGCTGCGGCAACAACAAGTCAAGGCCTACGCGGCCGTTCTGGAACATGCTCAATACGCCTTATCTCGATCGGCTCGCCGCGGCCGGTGCCCGGGCGGAGGAGATCGATCTCGTCATGTGCACGCATTTGCATCATGACCACGTCGGCTGGAACACGCAGCTTCGCCATGGCCGCTGGGTGCCTACGTTTCCCAATGCGCGCTATGTCTTCTCCAAACCGGATTTCGAATATTACCTCAAGGCTGATGCCGATCCGGAGACCGCGCCGGTCGAGCTCGGCACGTTTCGCGAGTGCGTGCTGCCGGTGGTGGAGGCGGATCGCGCTGACCTCGTTGCCGGACCGCACCGTTTGAACGAGCATATCGAGATCATGCCGGCGCCGGGCCATTCCGCCGGGCACGTCGTCTTCAAGCTCGAGAGCAAGGGGCAATGCGCGATGTTCGTCGGCGACGTCTTCCACCATCTTTTGCAGGTGTACTATCCGCACTGGAACTTTCCGAAGAATTCCGATCCCGTGGCGGCACGGGCAAGCCGCCGGATGGTTCTCGACCGTTGCGCGTCGGCCGCTGCCTTGACACTGCCCTGCCACGTCGGGTCTCCGTTCGCCGGTCATATCGAAGTCGGCAAGAATGGGTTTGCGCCGCGCTTTGTTTCTCCCTCGGTCTGAGGAGGGCGCATGCTACCATGCGCCCGTCTCGAAGGACCGGGGCGGTACCCGATCTCGGGTTCATCCGACGACATTTGATTGTGCCCTCATGCTTCGAGACGCGTCGCAGCGCGACTGCGTTTTTCGAAACGAAGGAACGGTCTGCGCTGCGACGCTCCTCAGCATGAGGTCGCAAAGCTTCGTAGCTGGATCGGGTGGCTCAATGTCTGCATTCCCACAGCTCTCTTGGGTCAAAGCGTTCCGGGATCGCGTCAACGCCGATCCCGAGATGAAGCTCATTGGTCGTTGGTTCAGCACGCCGATCTCGCTGAGCTTCGGAGAGACCCGTTACGTGCTGCACGTCGCCGAGGGACGCATCGGCGAGATCGTGGCAAACCCGCGGATCGATGCGCGGGCGGCATTCGGGTTCCGCGCTCCGGTCGAGGTCTGGCGCAAGTTCCTGAGCGCCGCGCCTCCGCCGCTCTATCATGACTTCTTCGCCATGCTGATGCGGGTCCCCGAGTTCGTGATCGAGGGCGACAGCCTGCTCGCCATGCAGAATGCGCGTGCGTTGCATCGGATGATGAATCTCATGCGCGGCACCGAGGCGAGCGATGGCTGAGCTCGAGCCGATTGTCGGTCGTTATCTGGCTGTCAGCTGCGATGGGCTGGAATACCGCATCTTCGTCGAGGAAGCGGGCGACGGCGTGCCGCTTCTGTGCCTGCACACCGCGGGTGCGGACAGCCGGCAATACCGGCATGTGCTCAACGACACGGAAGTCGCGAGCCGGTTCCGCGTCATCGCCTTCGATTTTCCCTGGCACGGCCGGTCCAACCCGCCGGCCCAGTGGTGGCTGATGCGTTATCGGCTCACGACCAGGGCTTATCTCGGCATCGTGCGCGCGGTCTGGCAGGCGCTCGCGCTCGATCGGCCTGTCGTCATGGGATGCTCGATGGGCGGCGCCATTGTGCTCAAGCTCGCGGCCGAGCATCAGGACGAGCTGCGCGGCGTCATTGGGCTCGAGAGCGCCGCCTACGCGCCGGGCAGGTACAACGAGCTCCTGCATCACCCGGCAATTCACGGCGGCGAGCTGTGCGCCAGCTATACCTACGGGCTTTGCTCCCCATTCAGCCCGGAAGAGAGCCGACGCGAGAACTGGTGGTACTACAGCCAGTCGGGACCCGGCATCTATCAGGGGGACGTGCATTTCTACAGCAACGACTGGGATGCGCGCGAGGATGTGCGCCGCATCGATACGCGCCGGTGTCGAGTATCGTTGCTCACCGGCGAATACGACTATTCCTGCACGCCGGCGATGACGCAGGCGGTAGCGAAGGAAATTCCCGGCGCCCGCTTCACCGTGATGTCGGGCATGGGCCATTTCCCCATGGTCGAGAACTATCAGGAGTTTCGGCGCTATCTCCTTCCCGAGCTCGAGCACATGCTCGCGCCGAAATAACGTGCGGCCGGGTAGTGGTACTGCGTTAGGTCTTGCGCCAGTGCCGCATCGCTAATCCGCCCTACGCACTATGCGCATCTACTTCATCGCCCAGCGGGCGTTGGCGCTGCCCGGTCCCTGCGGGTAGACAGTCACCGGCACGCCCTGCTGCCATTGGAAGATCACCAGCGGCGCATCGACGCGGCGGCCCTTGTCATCGAACTTGATGTGGTTGCCGGCGAAATACTTGGCCGCGCCTTCGCTCGTGTCCATGGCCCGGATGGCCTCCGCGACCTTGTGGCGATCGACGACACCCGCCTTCTCGACGGCTTCCTTGAAGATCCGGACATGCCCATAAGCGCTCAGGCTGTCCTGGGTGAGCCACGGCTCGCCAGTACGTTTCTTGAACTCATCGATGAGCGCCTGCTGCCCTGCGTTGCTCCAGTTGGCCACGGTGATCAAAGTCCCTTCGAGCACGTCGGCGCCGGCGACCTTGAGGATCTCGGGAGCGCCAAAATGCGCGCCGTTGCCCACGATCGGCAGCTTGTTGGGGCCGATGCCCATTTCAGCAAATTTCTGTATGAGCAGGGTATCGTCGGGAATGTTGGTCGAGATCACCCACATGAAGTCGGGCCGCGATGTGCGCACCTTGGAGACGAGCGGCGTCGCGTCAGAGAGCGGCGGAGTGTAGGTCTCGTCGACCACGACGTTGAGCCCGGCCTTCTCGAATCCGCCCGCGCGCATCGGCTTCATGAAGCTCACCGGTGCGGCGGTATTGTCCTGGATGACCCCGGTCGTGGTCGGCTTTTTTCCCGTCACCTTCAGGGCAAGCTCCATGATCGCCGGCAAGGCGAGCTCCGACTGGCGGTCCCCGGTCGCCGAGGTCTGGAACACATAGTGAAAGCCGCGTCCGGTGATGACGTCGGAATAGGACAGCGTCAGCCATGGCAGCTCAGCACGCTCGGTGACCTCGGTCACCGCCAGGGTGAACGAGCTGAGCCAGGCGCCGATGCCGCCGACAACGTTCGGGTTCTGCGCGACCAGCCGCTGCGCCGCGTTCTTGGCTTTCTCCGCGGAATCGCCGGTGTCGGAGACGATGAGCTTCATCTTGGCGCCGCCCAGCGACTTGATGCCGCCTGACTTGTTGATGTCGTCGATCGCCATCTCGGCGCCCATGCGCTCGAGTTGCCCTTGTCGCGCCCAGGGCCCGGAGAGCGGAACCACCAAGGCGACCTCGACCTCCTTGGCCTGCTGCGCCGCAGCCGGAACCGGCACAGCGGCCGCGACAATGACGGCCGCGACGGCCGGCATGAACGACATGGACCATGGGTATCTTTGCGACATCGCTTTCCTCCATCGCTCGAGTTCTTTTTCTAGAGACCGAGATAGACGCTCCTGATCCGGTCATCCGCCAGCAAAGCCTGGTGCGTGCCCTCGATCACCACCCGCCCAGCCTCCAGAACATAACCGAAATCGCAGGATTGTACCGCCTCTGCCACCCTCTGCTCCACCAGCAGGATGGTAAGGCCGTCGCGGTGCAGCTCCTCGATCCGCTCGAAGATCAGGTCGGCGACCATCGGCGCAAGCCCCATCGACGGCTCGTCCAGCATCAGCAGCCGCGGGGACGAGGCAATGCCGCGCCCGATAGCCAGCATCTGCTGCTCGCCCCCGGAGAGCGTGCCGGCGGCCTGGCCGCGGCGCTCGGCGAGCACGGGAAACAGCGAGAAGATGCGTTCGAGATTGCGGCTCCAGTCCGCTCGCCCGGTTTGCGGATAGGCGCCCATCTCGAGATTCTCCATCACCGTCATCGAGCCGAAGACCTGGCGTCCTTCGGGCACATGCGCGATGCCGAAATGCGCGCGCTCGGACGGCGCCCGCGCAAGCAGGTCCATGTCGTCGAAACGGATGCGCCCGGCGTTCGGCTGCACCGTGCCGGAGATGGCCTTGAACAGGGTGGTCTTGCCGGCGCCGTTGGGGCCGACGATGGAGACGAACTGGCCGCTGCGCACGGCCAATGAGATCTCGGAGAGCGCAGTCAGCCCACCATAGGCGACGCTGAGGGATTCAACCGTGAGCACGGATGCCCGCCCATTTCCTGCCGAGATAGGCTTCGATCACGCTCTCGTCCTTGATGATCTCGCCCGGCTCGCCCATCGCCAGGACCCGGCCATGATCCAGCACGATGAAGCGCTCGGCGAGCCGCACCATGGCGCGCATCGTGTGCTCGATGATCACCACGGTGGTGCCTTGGGCGGCGAGCGAGCGGATCACCGCGAGCAGGCCCTCGATCTCCTGAGCGGCGAGGCCGGCAAGGGGCTCGTCCATCAGCAGAAGACGCGGGCGCCCGGCCAGCGCCCGAGCGAGCTCCATCAGCCGCAGCTCCTTGTTGGTGAGCTCCGACGCGCCCACGCTGGAGCGTCCGATCAGCCCCACCTGGGCCAGTGCCTTGCTCGCAGCCGCGAACGCGTCCGCGTCGCTTGTCGTCGTCGCGTAGGCGCCGACCACCACGTTGTTGAGCACCGACATGCGGGCAAACGCGCGCACGACCTGGAAGGTACGGCCCACCCCGAGGCGGCAGATCCGGTTCGGTTTGAGGCCGGTGAGGTCGTGGCCGGCGAACGCGACCGTGCCGTCGTCGGGCTGCAGGAACCCGTTGAGGACGTTGAACAGCGTCGTCTTCCCCGCGCCGTTCGGCCCGATGATGCCGAGGATCTCGCCTTCGCCAACCTCGAACGTTGCGTCCGTCACCGCGCGCAGCCCACCGAACGATTTGCAAATTCGGTTCACCGTCAGGATCGGCGCGCGCTGCCGCTGCGCGGGCGGGGCCGGCGTCTCCGCGACCAGACGCGGCGTCATCAGCGCGACCGGCGCTGCGCTCGCCGGGTGCGCCGGGCGCCCGCGACGGAAGTGGTCGCGTACGCGCCAGAAAATGCCTTCCGGCGCGAGCAGCACCACCAGGATGATGGCCATGCCGAACACCACGCCCTGGATCCCCGGGATCACATCCCCGAGCTGCGCCTGCAGCGTCTCGCTCAACGGAATGAGGATCGCGGCGCCTATCGGCGCTCCCCACATCGTGCCGACGCCGCCGAACAGCGCCACGATCAGCGCCTGCGCCGAGGTGAGCATCCCGAACACGCTCTCCGGCGTCACCACCAGAAGGACAACCGCGTAGAGTCCCCCTGCGGCAGCAGCAATCGCTCCGCTGAGCATGATCGCCCGCATTTTCCAGGCAAGCGTGTCGATGCCGGCGGCTTCCGCTGCCGGCTCGTTCTGCTTGATGGCGACAAGCGACATGCCGAAGCGCGACCGCTCGATCGCGAGCGATATCAGCAGCGAGACGGCAAGGAGCGCAACGGCAAGAGCAATGTACACCCGATAATCGGAGAATTGCATGTAGAAGGCCGGCGCCTCGCGTTTCATCGGCAGCGGGACTTCCTGGTATCCGAGCCACTCGAAGACATAGAGAAGCGCCATGGGATAGGCGAGCATCGAGAGCGCGAAATAGTGGCCGCGCAGGCGAAAGGTGGGATATCCGATGACGATTCCCGCGATCGCCCCGACGACCATGCCCAGCGGAATGCCCAGCCACGGCGTGATGTTGTAGTCCACCAGCGCGATCGTAACCGTATAGGCGCCGAGACCGAAGAATGCCGCATGCCCGAACGAGACGAGGCCGGTATAGCCGCTGAGCAGGTTCCAGGAGAGGCCCATGACCGCCCAGATCGGCACCAGAGTGAGCATGAGCTGATAGTAGGAATTGCTCACGATCATGCCGACGGCAATCCATAAGGTCGCGACGATCGCGATGATCAGGAGAGGGACTCGGAGCTTTCCTTGCGCGCGCATGTTCAGATGCGCTCCGTGGCGCGGCCGAACAGGCCCTGCGGACGGATCATCACGATCAGCAGGAACACCACGAAGATGGCGGCGTTCTGCAGCTGCGTCGGCAGCACCAGAGTGGAGAGCTGTTGCACGAGCCCGATCGTCATCCCGCCCCAGAATGCGCCGAGGATGCTGCCCATGCCGCCGAGCACCACGCCCGCATACATGATGATGACGAAGTCGAGACCGATATAGGGCTGGAACGGATTGTAGGTCGCCACCAGGCCGCCGGCGATGGCGGTGATGCCGATGCCGATGCCGAATGCGATGCGGTACGCGCGATCGACATCGATGCCCATGTAGAGCGCGGCCGCGGCGTTGTCGGCTGCCGCGCGCAAGGTCTTGCCGAGGCGCGAGCGGGTGATGAACCAATAGAGCGCGACCGCGACAATGACCGACACGATGCCGGCAATCGCCCGCGCCTTGTTGAGGAACAGCGCGGCATTCGCATCATAGAGCAGCGGGATCTCCCAGGCCCGCGATGAGAGCGGCGTGCGCACCGACTGCGGCATGGAGCCGAACAGGATGAGGCCGCCGTTTTGCAGCACGAGCGCCACGCCGAGCGTGAGAATGAGCTGCGCGTAATGGCCTTCGCCCTCGGTGCCGGCGACGCTGATCCCGGTCACGCGCGAGATGAGGAATCGGTGCAGCCCGTAACCCACGACAAACAGCGCCGGGCCCGCGAGCAATGCGCCGGTATAGGGTCCAACGGACGGCCCCAGGAACCAGAGCAGGTTGAACCCCGCCACCAGATAGAAGGTGAAGTACATGCCGAGCATCAGGAATTCGCCCTGGGCGAAATTGATGACCCGCATCACGCCGAAGATGATGCCCAGCCCGACGCACATCAGGCCGTAGATCGCGCCCACCAGGATGCCGGCCATGAGCGCCTGGAGAAAAATCTCCGCGAAATTGCCGAGCGACGTCACTGGCGTGGGCTCCCGTCCGCTTCAGCGGTGACTATGCGGCGGCGGCGACCCTCACGGCAAGCTTGCTTATGAGGTCATCGTCATTGCATGTCGCCCGGTCGCGGAGCGGAGCCTCCATACCTCCCCCTGCAAGGGGGAGGTCGACAGCATTTGCCCCGGCCTTGTGCCGGGGCAATGCTGTCGGGTGGGGGTCCGGCGCTCGGCGCCCGCATTTGGCTTTCATCGCGGTCACGAGTTGACCCCCACCCGGCGCTTCGCGCCGACCTCCCCCTTTCAGGGCGAGGTATTGCGGAGCTAGCTGCACCGGTGAGCACATATACGATCACCTTGGCTTGCGAGTGAGCTTGGGCTCGTCACAGAATGCGCTAGGGGAAAAGAAAACCGATGGCCCGAGCGCAATGCGTCGCAGTCGTGGGCGTGGGGCACACGCGCTACGGCAAGCTGCCGCAATACGATGCCTATGAGCTCGGCTTCTGGGCGCTGAAGGAAGCGCTCGCCGACTGCGGGCTTGGTTTCGAGGATATCGACGGCCTCATCGTCAACCGCATTCCCGACTATCAGCGCTTCTGCGAGATCGCCGGACTGAGTCCCGCCTATGTGAACATCACCCCCGGTCAGGGCCGCTTCTCCGGTATCTGCATCGAGACGGCGGCGGCGCTGATCCAGGGCGGCCTCGCCACTACTATTGCTCTCGTCTACGGCAACAACGGCCGCTCCGGCGGCGATCGCTATGGGGGCGCGGGAGATACCTACGGCAGCGGCGGCGGCGGCCAATGGTTTGCCTACGGCATGACCTCGCCCGGCGCCTTCCATGCGCTCATGGCGCGGCGCCACATGGAGCTTTACGGCACGACTGCGGATCAGCTCGGCACCGTGGCGAAGACCTTTCGCGAACACGCCGCGCTCAATCCCGCTGCGGTCATGCGCAATCCCTTCACCCTCACCGACTATCACGCGTCGCGCTTTATCTGCGAGCCGCTGCATCTCCTCGATTATTGCCTGATCAACGACGGCGGGGTCGCCCTGATCCTCACCTCGGGCGAGCGGGCACGCGACCTCGCGCAACCGCCCGTGCATGTGCGCGGCTACGGCATGGCAACGGCGCTCGCGGGGTCGAGCTTTCCGCCCGATGATTTCTGGCGCGCGCCCATGCGCGCGGCGGCAGCAAAGAGTTTCGACATGGCGCAAGTCGATCGCGGCGACATCTCGGCGCTGATGATCTACGATAATTTCACGCCGACCGTGCTCTTCTCGCTCGAAGGTTTCGGCTATTGCGGCGAAGGAGAAAGCGGAGCCTTCGTGTCGGAAGGCCACCTTGCGCTCGGCGCGCGTTATGCGGCCAACACGTCGGGCGGCCATTTGTCCGAATCCTACATGCAGGGCTGGGCACTCAATCTCGAGGCGGTGCTGCAGGTTCGCGGCGCCTGCGGCGGACGTCAGGTCCAGGACTGTGCCTTCGCCCATTACATGGCGGCGGCGCCGGTCGTGACTTCTATTATATACGGCAGGGATGCATCGTGAGGCCCTTGCCGAACGTCGATGGACCGGATCAGCCGTTCTGGCGGGGGCTGCGAGCGCGCGAGGTGCGCGTCCAGCGCTGCGGCAATTGCGGCGCATGCCGCTTTCCCGCGACGCGATTCTGCGCCCGCTGCCGCTCGGATATGTCCGAGTGGCATGCGGTTGCAGGAACCGGCATCATCGAGACATGGTGCGTCTTTCACCGCGCCTATTTCGAGGACCTGCCTGTGCCCTACACGGTCATCCAGGTGCGGCTCGACTGCGGGGTGCGGCTGTTCTCCAATCCGATCGGGATCGAGCCGGGCGCGTTGCGGATCGGGCTTCCCGTTGAGGCCGTGTTCGCGGACGTGACGCCCGAGGTAACCCTGTTGCAGTTCAAGCCGGCATAGTGTCAGTCGTAGCTCGGCGGAAGGCGCAGCTATGAAAGCGATCGTCGTGCACGCTCCCGGCGGCACGGATGTCCTTAGGCTCGAGCGGATTGCGGATCCGACGCCCGGGCCCAAGGACGTGGTCATCAGGATCGATGCCTGCGGCGTGTGCTTTCACGACATCGTCACCCGCAACGGCACGCTCAAATTCGGGGTGCACATGCCGTGCATTCTCGGGCACGAGATTTCCGGGACCGTGATCGAGGTTGGCCGTGACGTGCGCGGCTTTCGCAAGGACGATCGCGTGGCGACGGTCCAGCGCTATCACATCTGCGGTGCCTGCCGTTTCTGCCGCACCGGGCGAGAGCCGCTGTGCCCGGACCGCAGGTTCAGCGGCGACTGGGGCATGGTCGGGGGCTATGCGCAATACGTCGCGATCGAGGACGACAATGTCGCGCTCGTGCCCGAAGGCGTCGCGTTGCAGGACGCCTCGATCGTGGCCTGCGCCATCGGCACCATTCTCAACGCCGTCCGCGAGGTCGGCCGGCTTTCGGCTGGGGAAAGCGTGCTGGTGACGGGCGCGGGCGGCGGGCTTGGCATGCACGCGGTGCAGCTCGCGCGTCTCGCCGGAGCTTATGTCGTTGCGCAGACCACCTCACCGGAGAAGGCGGATCAGATCCGCGCGCTCGGCGCCCACGAGGTGATCGTGCATGGCCGCGGCGAAGATTTCTCCGCCGCAGTGAAGAAAGCGACAGGCGGCCAAGGGGTCGATGTTGCAATCGACAATGTCGGCAGCCAGCTGTTCGAGCCGATCCGCCGCAGCCTGGGCACCGGCGGGCGCTGGATCATGATCGGTCAGCTGACCGGCCAGTTCGTCCCCTTCAATCCGGCGCAGTTGTTTCTCAAGAGCATATCCATGCTGAGCGCAACCAGCACCACGCGCAAGCAGCTCGAAGAGTGTCTCGCGCTGGTCGCGCGCGGCGCGATCAGGCCGATGATTTCGCTCGCGCTGCCGCTCGAGGAGGCCGCCGAGGCGCATGCATTGGTCGAGGCAGGCAAGGCCGCCGGCCGCATCGTTCTCCGCCCGAACGGGTGACACCACGCGTTTGCATTCGTAGCCGCGCCATCAAGCCTCAGCCGGAATAAAGCGGCTCCGGGAGGCCCTTCACGGCGACATCCACCGCCAGCAGGCCGCCGGCCAGGGGCTCGGCGGCGAGCTTCTCCGGCGAGAGGCGAAAGCGCGCGGTCGTAATATAAAGAGTGGCAAGATCGGCGCCGCCGAAGGCGCAAGCCGTTGGCCGGCTCACCGGCAATTGCACCGTGCGGCTGATGCGTCCGTCCGGCGCGTAGCGCACCACGCAGCTCCCATCGAACACCGCGTTCCAAATGAAGCCTTCGGCGTCGACCGAGGAGCCGTCGGGCACGCCGGGCCGATCGTCCATGGTCGCGAGCACGCGGCGTGCTCCGATCGTCCCGGCCACGAGGTCGAAGTCGTAAACGAAAATGCTCTTCACATGACTGTCGGCGAGATACATCCTGCTGTCGTCCGCGCTCCAGCACACGCCGTTGGCGATCCAGATCCCATCGTCCAAGGCGTCGAGATGCCCGCGCTCGAGTCGATAAAGGACGCCGCTCGCGCGCTCCATCGTTCGGCTCATGGAGCCGACCCAGAACCGCCCGCGCCGGTCGCAGCGCCCGTCATTCAAAATGTTGACCGCCCCCCCGGCCTCGGGATCGACGATGCGATCGAGTCTTCCGCTTGCGGGATCGTAGTGAGCGAGGCCGCCGCGCCCCGCAATCAACAATCCGCCGCCGGCTTGCGGCGCAAACGAGCCGAGCTTTTCCGGTGGCGTCCAGCTTTCGAGCTTCCCGGTCGCGGGGTCGAGGCGATGAATGGCCGGCTTGAAGGCATCGATCCAGTAGAGTGCCTGCTCGACCGGATGCCAGCGCGGGACCTCGCCGAGAACGTCATCCGTGTGCGCGACACATGCGATTTCGGCCATTACCGTTGCTCGGTCGGTGCCATGCTCAAGCGTGGCATTTTGTGCCGTGGCGCGGAAGCGGCTTGTTCCCCTTCCAGGGTGACGGTTCTCGCCCTACGATACCGCTCGGGCGAGGGATGGATCATCCTGATGAGGAGAGAAGGACATGCCCAAGAGCGTCAAGCAGATGCTGGAAGCTGCGAACGCGGCAGTGCCGCGGATCACGCCGGCGCAGGCGCGCGATATGATTGCCAAGGGCGGCACGCTGGTGGTCGACGTGCGCGACGCTCCGGAAGTGGAAAAAAGCGGCAAGGTCGCCGGGGCCGTGAACGTCTCGCGCGGCATGCTGGAATTCCGTGCCGATCCCGAGTCGCCCTATCACGATAAGAGCTTCGCAAAGGACAAAGCCGTCATCGTCTATTGCGCTTCCGGTGGGCGCTCGGCCTTGGCCGGCCAGATGCTGAAGGAGATGGGCTACAGCCAGGTGTTCAACCTCGGTGCCTTCAAGGATTGGGCCGAAGGCGGCGGCGCAGTCGACAAGCCGTCTCCCGCTTCGTAGGGGCGAGTTCGGGCATCCACTTTCGCCGCGGTGGCAAGAGGGCGACGCAGAGCGTCGCCCCTTGTATGGGGACGGTCAAGAGGGAACGCGGTCGGGCGGCACGCGACCCGGCCCATCCGCGCGGCCGGTGTGAGAGATAGATCACGGCGGGCGCATGAGGAGCACCTCCCCTGA
>Ga0073928_10005242_pt1 | contig 18354 bp, 14 predicted proteins | sample PaiPotPPA55metaG_FD_76969 | JGI IMG/M metagenome (GOLD analysis project Ga0073928, IMG submission 76969) | Iron sulfur acid spring bacterial and archeal communities from Banff, Canada, to study Microbial Dark Matter (Phase II) - Paint Pots PPA... ... | reverse complement strand
GGCCAGACTATTCTTGTGAATAGCGTCGGCGTATCCAATTGGAACGGACTAACGACTACCTTCAAACACAACATTAATCACTGGGGGGGCGGTGTCGTTCTTTTGGGCTACACCTACAGTCATGGGCTCGATGAGATCTCCAACGGCGGGATTCTTCCGTTCAATCTTACCCAAAGCAACGAGTCTCCCCAGATCCCGTTGGACTATCGCAACAACTACGGTTCGTCTGACTATGACCTCCGTCATTCGTTAGTCGGAAACTACGTCTGGCAGCTTCCCATTCGACAGGCGCTGAGAGGCCATGGCTGGGCTCCTCTGGTGGAAGGATGGCAGGTCTCCGGTGGCCTGTTTGCACGAACGGGTCTGCCATTCAGCATCACGGATAGTCTTGAAGGAGGCGTCTTGAGTTCTAACAATTACTTCGGACCAGTCTATCCGAATCCCACCGGACCAGTCTTCACGGGGGTCGGTTGTAGAGAAGCGGCTGGAGCCGGGACGCCTTGCTTAAACATAAACTCGTTTCAGGCGCCTGGCACGGAGACCACGTTTGGTAGAGACGGCTTGAGAAACGCTTACCGGCAATCTGGATTCTTTAGCACGGACTTCTCAGTGATTAAGAATACCAAGATTCCGCATTGGGAGCGCGGATCGCTTGGGCTTGGCGTGCAGATGTTTAATGCTTTCAACCATCCGAATTTCAATTCGCCGATTAGCAACATCGCGGATGGAAGATTCGGTACCGTGCAAAGCATGGTTTCGCCGATCACGAGCATTCTCGCCAACTTTCTGGGCGGAGACGCTTCACCGCGGATGATCCAGATCAAGGCGCAGTTCACCTTCTAACCCCGACCGCTCCTGCGGGCGGCTGTCGTCCGGGGACGTCCCTGTCGTCAATGGGACGTCCCTGTTATTTTGTAGCGAGCACTTATGGCCACTTCAAAACGTGAAATCTGGCCGGGAGGTGAAGCTTGATCAAAAATTCTTGGGCCTTAGGGTTAAGGCTCGTTCTTATGCTCTTTACTTTGTATACGGCTTTCGTTTCGAAGACGGCAGCGCAAGCAACTGCTGTGGAATCCGGACGCAAACCCGTGGTCGTAGAATTGTTCACCTCAGAGGGCTGTTCCACTTGTCCGCCCGCCGATGCCTTATTACAAAAGTTGGAAGAGCAACAACCAGTAGCTGGCGCGGAGATTGTGGCGCTGGAAGAGCATGTGGATTATTGGGATCACGATGGCTGGAGCGATCCATACGATTCGCCCGCCTGGACACAGAGACAAATGCTTTATAAGGAACTTTTCAGAACCAACGAGGTATATACGCCGCAGATGGTTGTGGATGGCCAGACTCAGTTCGTAGGTAGCGATGAGCGGAAAGCTTTACTCGCGATTGATCAGGCTGCCAGGCGCGCGCAACCCGGTGTAACGCTGACTCCCGGAGAGATGGATGCGAAGGGATCTCAGCGTTTCAGCGTATCGGTAGAAAAGCTCATTGGAAACACGCCTGGCGATGTCGTTTTGGTCTGGTTAGCAGTTACAGAGAGTGGCCTGCAATCCTCCGTGACTAGAGGAGAGAATGCCGGACGCGTTCTGCATCACAGCGCTACACTCCGCTCTTTGCATAAGATCGGCGTGGCGAGTACGGGCGCAGGACCAGTTTCCTTTACGGGAACTCCAGAGGTGAAAATCGAGTCACGCTGGAATCGTGAAAAGTTGCGCGCAATTGTTTTTATACAGGAAAAAAAGAGCGGCAAGATTCTCGGCGGGGCCTCGGCCAAAATACCGTAGGCGCGTAAGTCAACACGACGTCCGCCACAAAGAACTAAGAGTGGGAACTGAAGAGAGAGCTGCGTGCCCGCACTGATGAATACATGGGGCAAAGCGATTGTCGATTTTTACTTCTCTGCTTGGTGGCAACTCTATGTGGCCGCATCTGCTGGCGGCTTTAGTTCCGCTTTGATCGTGGCTGTTCGGAACCGCGACTTCCTCCCGCTAGGATGGTACGCGTCTCTGATTCGCTTCTTGCTCTACTTCGCAGCGATTAGCGTGCTAACCACGGTTGGACTTACGCTTGCGCACTATTATCAGTCACCCTGGGTCACCGTCTGTTTTGTCTGTGATCATCTGGTGGGATTTTTTGTTGACGGTGCAGTGATGGCTGCTCTAGTGACATCACTTGGCATCGTCAAAGCTACCTTTCTGAACAAGGACTCCTGGTCCAGCATCTTTCTGCATCCGCAAACCGTCTTGGCAGCGCGATTCTCGGTGGCCGGCCTTTATGTGGCCGCCGGGCTGCTCAAATTTCTAGCGCACGAAACCCTTAATTTCTTTCATGATTCCGGCTACAGCACTGCGTTCTTCTTCTTCATAGCTACCTGGGAGTTGCTTTGGGGGCTTGCCGTCCTATGGCACCCTGCGGCCATTCTCGGGCTCATCGCCTTGAGTATTGACATGTTTGGAGCGATTTATACCCACTACCACAATTATTTCACCAGGGGATTCCCCGGTCCATTGGGCAACTCATTAGACGCATTTCGAATGTTGTTCCTCATAGCGTACATCGCATTTGCGCTTACTCGGGCAGAGACACATTCCGTACAGACGAGTACTTCGGTTGGAACATTCCGATCGTAAATTTGCCGCGATGTTGGAGGCTTGCATTATCGGAAAAATGAAAAACGGAAAGCGCAATAAGAAGTTTGATGTTGGGCGGCATCTCTTTTTCCCTAGCGGACTACAAACCCGGAGAATCTACGGTCGAAGCGAGCTATGCGCTTCGTCGCGAACCTGCAAGATGTGCTCCTGAGACCAGAGATGCCGAGTGCGTGCATTGGCTCGACGACTCGCATTCGCCCCCCGGGTAATACTGGTTGTGAGAGGTTCGATCGGTGTAAATCGCAGACGAAAACCGCTAAACGTCTTCGTCGTCAACCGGTCATAAGCATATTACCCTAGAGTGCATGAGCCACTGGTTGCGAACAGGCCCGTCTATCGCGCCGCATATCACCACGTGCTGGGTACCGAATTCGGCGAGGATCGGGAGACCTTCTGCGCCGGGAGTGACGAAAAACTTCGGCTCTGCTTGACCTCAGACTGGCGGTGAATGTGTGCGGCGTGACGAGCTAGCGATAGATCTGCACCTCACTGCCGATTGCGTAAATCATGGGAGTACCGTCCGCCGCGCATACGCGAATCTTGTTGGCCTTTGGCGCGAGGGTTGAGGGTGCCCAGCTTCTGCCACCGTCGCGCGTCTCAAAGCCGCCGACGGCCGTGCCGACCCAGCCTTTATCGGGAGAGACAAAACCGATCCCCAATTCCTCGGCGTCCTTGTTCGCGACAAGCGGAAGTTCGGACCAATGTTCGCCGCCATCAACCGTCTTGACGATGCGCTGCTGCGCGTTCGCTGGGTCGTCGTTCTGCACTGTCGCATAACCCACTTGGCTGTTTGCGAATGAGGCCTTCCAGATGATTTCGTTCAGCCGACTCGATCGATAGACCTGGTGCCAGGTTCGGCCCCCGTCATTAGTTTTCAGGATCAGTGCGTTCGATTGAGCGAGGTCGGCGCTGGTTGCCGCGAAGACAAAGCCGGCGTTCGGATCGAAGAACTTTACGTCGAGAATCATGCCCGCACGCTCGGACAGGTCGATCAGAGTCCAGGTTTGGCCGCCATCTTCGGACCGGAGAAGTTTGGCGGGACCATTCGCCCGGCCGGCCGCATGGATATAGTAGCGCTCAGAGAAATCGCCCTCATGGATCGAGCGCGACTTGAGGACGTCTATCGAGCAAACGCCCGGTATGGCGGCGCCGATCTTGGCTGCTTCCCAGGTCGCGCCGCCGTCCTTCGTCTCATAGAGCGGCGTTGCATCGGTAAGGTTCGCAAGACCTGCACCGAGATTGCCCAGAAAGCCGTGCCTGGTGTCGATGAATCCCAAAGAGCGAATAAACGTGCCCGGATTCGACCAAACTAGCTGCCAACTTTGCCCTCCGTCTTGGGTGCGATAGAGCTTGCCCTTGCCCGTGCCGTAAAAACCTGTGCGGGCGTCGACGAACACGATGTCGTCGCGCTTCTTTGGGTAGGCTTCGGTCGCCAGCGTTCGCCACTGCAGCGTTGCCAACGGCACACTCGGGGCTCGGCTGGTGAGACCTAAGGCCAGGATTGATGTGAAGAGCGTGATAATAAGCTTCACATTTTTCGACTTCTTCGTATTCAACTTGGGCAATCTCGAACGGAAGGAGCGGAACGCACCGGTCTCCCTGAACAACCGCGGTTTGTCCAAGCTGTCAGACACCGAGATTCTTAACCTCGACCGGTCGAAGACTTGACAAAAAAAAGTACACGGGTATGCCAGTGCCAATCAATCCTATGCCAATGAGCGCATCCATAGGTTGCTTGATGACGGTGTTAACGACTAATACCACGGCTCCAGCACAAAATAGCAGGGGGACCCACGGGTATCCCGGAATGCAGAAGGGACGCTCCATTTGCGGTTGCGTGTGCCTTAGCACCAAGACGGCGGCAACCGCCAGCCCGTAGAAAATCCAAGCGGTGAAGATGACATCTGTGAACAGTTGCTGATAGCTTCCGGAAGCCGACAACACAGCCGCCCACACGCCTTGGACAATCAGAGCCAACGTCGGCGTGCGGTACCGATCGCTTATGCGGCCGAAGGCCGGAGGAAATACGCCATCGTGCGCCATGGCGTAATAGACGCGGGGGCCGGTTAGTATTAAGCCATTCATTGAACCTAATATCGAAATCAAGATCAAAAGAGAAATAAGCAATCTGGCGGTCGGACCGAGAAGCTTTCCCACTCCCAGGGCTGCTACTGCGTTGCTGCCTTGAATCTCGGCGGGAGACATCACATGGTAGTAGCCTAGGTTGGCGGCCAAGTAGGTCAGCATGACGATCGCGGTGCCGTAGAGCAGACCCCGCGGTAAGTCCAGTTTCGCCTTCTTCATCTCTCCGGCGACAAACGATACGACGTGCCAGCCCTCATAGGCCCACAGCACGGCAACCAGTGCGACACCAAATTTCGCGAGAGAAAAAGAACCGCCACCGTTGGTTGCCGACGTTTGGAAAAGGCGAATCGGAAGCGAGCCTTTGACGCCGAGCAGAACAATCATTCCAGCCAGCCCGCTGATCTTAGCCATGGCGATAAGATTTTGCACCCACTTGCCGCCACGAATTCCGAGGCAACTGACCGTTGTGAGCGTCAGGATGAACGCCGCGCTTAAAGCCTTCTGCTCAATCGCGTTCAAGGGCAAGATTTGCCTTAGGTAGACTCCAAGCGCCACGCCCAGCGCCGCAATGCTGCCGGAATGGATCATGAAAAGCAGCCCCCACGCATACAGAAATGCGGGCAACGGACCGTAGGCGTGCCGCAGGTAAGTGCAAAGACCACCGGCCCCAGGGTAGATTGAACCGAGTTCAGCCATCGATAAGGCGCCAAATACTGTCAGGATTCCGCCAACCACCCACACGAGCAGGACAGCCCAAAGGGAATTCAGTTGGGCGGCAACGAAACTTGGAAGGAGGAATATTCCAGAGCCAATAACAGTACCAACCACAACAGCAATGACGTCGAATACATTCAATTCCTTTCGCAGCGTGGGTGGCGAAAGAGAAGCGTCCTCCGCCGCGCTACTTCCGTTCAACGGATGACTACCATCGGTGAACGATTCTCCTGAAACATCGGAACCTCCAAGGGTAAGATCAGTAGGTTCTTCGAGCATCTCATCCCGAATATTCGATCGGCCGGCTGCGGCATCATCGCGCGCCTTCTGATCGTTTTTTGGAGTCGCCATTTGGGTCTTCGATCTGTTCGGTTCCTCTATCACTCCAGGAAACTAACTCGACGAGTGAATGCCACTTCCGGGTGCGCCAAGAACGAACGGTGGCCGCGGTTGGCCGAGCGGTTATTCTCGCTACGGCAAATCTCTGTTCTTGGTCGCACCAGAGAAAAAGATCGCACCAATCTCGGGGCAGGTCTTGAACGAATGTGACGCATCTTGCGTATGCCGTTTTTGGGAGGTGCAACGATTTTTGCAAAGACGCGTTTATGGAGGAACAAACTTTCAGAGACGCTTCAGGAATCGAGAAGAGGTAAGCAGAACGATCGTTCTGCGACCGAACGATTGGCGCCTCGATCCACGAGACGTCGAAAGCTATGGCGCTCTGAAGAGGCTGTTACATTTCGGAGTTAAAGGGCACCGCCTTCGTCACCGTAACGGCGCTCTTCCCGAATGCGAAGGATCAGAGAAATGATCTCCGGTGGAATGCGATAGCGGATATGCTGCGGTCTTCGTGGCTGATCCCGAAGACCGGCTAAGCCATCCTTTTCACAGCGCTTCTTCCAGATGTAGTAGAGCTCCCTGGACACCCCGAAAAAGCGGCAAGTCTGACTGACATTGCCGCTCACGCGCTGCGCATGCTGCAAGCATGCGCAACCTGGCCTTCACCCTTCTCGCCTGGTTCAGCCCGCGTATCGCGAAGAAAATGTATACAACTAGCATCCTGCTGTCTGAACGTCTGCGGTCACGAGTCACGCGAGACTTGAAGGGACATCGAAGGTTCCCTCAACGACTTGGACAAACGTTCTTTCTTCCCGGAGAATGAGGCGTTTGCTTTGAGCCATCGCAAAGTTCTCGACAGCTTCCTTGTCCAATTTCAAGCGCGCCCGGTACTGTTCATATGCGGCAAGACTCTCGAACGAGATCAGGCCCCATGCGAGATCGTTCGTACCCTCGTGCGGAATAAAATATCCGACAAGGTGACCGCCGCAGCGAGGGATGATGCGCCCCCAATTCTCGGCATACTTCTTGAATTCATCTTTTTGGAAAGGATCAATCTGATAGCGGATGAAACACGTTACGGTCATCGCCGTCCTCTCTTTGTTCCGCCTTGTCGCTGAACAACCTTGCCCCGTAGGGAGGGCAACCATAGTAACGATAAGCCTGAGTGCCTCGCGCCGGGTTACGCCATCACGCCAGGACCCTGTGCGCTGCATCGCTGCTAATATACTCGCCCGGTACCATCAATACTTCGTTCGTGATAGAAGTATGGATGTGAACACTTGTGCTAGTCTCAGGCGATGAGCAGGCGGTGAGTCCGAGATGGTATCGAACGGATGCTGTCGGCTGGAACACTGACACCTCGACTTCGCCTCTCCTAAGTGAAGGTGTGATGAACCATCCCCATCTCGCCATTTCAAAGATTGCAGCCGCAATCGGAGTGCCGGCGCGAACTCGCATTCTCTACTCCTTGATGGACGGGCATGCGCGGACGAGCACCGAACTTGCCGTGGTAGCCGGAGTGAGCCCCTCAACTGGGAGCGTCCACCTCAATCAATTGAAGACTGCACATCTGGTGAATGTGTTGCCCCGCGGTAAATATCGCTACTATTTCCTGGAGGGACCTGACGTAGCCCAGGCGCTGGAAGGCCTAGCTGTTCTTGTTGGCGTCACAGGCAAATTTGTACCGGGCACTCCAAGTCATTTGCGCGATGCTCGAGCCTGTTACGACCACCTGGCAGGCAGGCTAGGTGTGCTCCTTCACAATCAGTTCAAGGCGCTGGGGTGGCTACTGGAAGCGAAAAACAACGGCAAAGCCATGTACGACCTGACCCCCAAGGGGAAAGAGGTGTTCGAGGCCCTTGGAATTGACTTGGCTGCAACTCGGGCGCTCAGGCGCCGATTCGCGTACGCGTGTCTTGACTGGAGCGAGAGACAGCCTCATCTAGGCGGAGCCTTGGGCGCTGCCCTTTTGAAGACTGCCCTGAAGCGCAGGTGGGTGATCCAAGAAGTCGATGGCAGAGCTCTGACCATCACAAGACTTGGACATGGTGAACTGAAAAGGAGATTTGGCGTGTGCATGTATTTGTGAGCGCAGTTCCACCTTAAGGTCAGCGTCGCCAGGTCAAATTCATTCAAGACAGCCGATGGAGTGTGATCCATCCTTGTCTGGTAGGCCTTGCTGGGCTGCTTGAGTTCAGAGTCTTTCGACACCGTGAAAACAATAACCACTGTTCTTTGTGGAGTAGTCGTCAGTTTCGCTCTCGTATTCGCTATTGCACGCCAAAACGAGAGCTCTCGTAAGATTAGTCTTCCTACCAGCAAAACACTTCGTATTCCAGTCCCCGGCTTCATCGCGCGCACCAACAGCTATCCCGCGACCATTGCGCTGGGTCCCGATGGTCGTTACGCAGCGGTGCTCAACCAAGGATACGGCACAGAACAAAGCGGGGTGCGACAGTCGATCGCGATTCTCGACCTCAGCAACAATCAGTTGCTCGATTTTCCTGACGATCGCCTGCGTGGCGACGAAAAATCGACTCGGCAAAGTTACTTTATCGGACTCAGGTTTTCGACCGATGGCAAACATCTCTACGCATCCATGGGATCGGCTGCGGAGAACGGCATCGCGGTCTACAAATTCGCAGATGGAGAAGTTGTGCCAGAGCGTTTCATCGTGATCCCCGCGCAGCGGATGGCGCGAAAAAAAACAATCACTCTTGACATTGGCAACAATCCGACGGGAACTGCTCCGGCCTATCCCGCCGGCCTCGCTGTTTTGAATTCGGACAAAGGAGACCGGTTACTGGTTGCGAATAATCTCTCTGACAATGTCATTCTGCTTGACGTTGTCTCTGGCCGAATTCTGAAGTCTTTCGATGTGAGTACCAGCAAATACATCCCTGCGGCGTATCCCTATACCGTCATCGCCAACCGGGCCGGAACCAGAGCGTGGGTAAGCTTATGGAATGACTCGTCAGTGGCCGAATTGGATCTCAAGAAAGGAAAAGTTAAACGCCGGATTGAACTCTGGCACCCGGCTGATCCAGTTGCTCCCGGTTCTCATCCGACGGCCATGCTGCTGAATCGAAGCGAAGACACCCTCTACGTCGCCATGGCTAACGCGGGCACTGCCAAGGCCGATGGTGTGACCGCGGTCAATTTGAAGCGCGGTGTGCCGCAACGATGCTACCGTACATCCCTCGACAGCAAGGACGAGCCCGGAGCAGCGTCAATCGCAATCGTTCTTTCTGCCGATGAGAAGCATCTTTACGCCGCCGTTGCGTCACTCAATGCCGTCGCAGTATTCGAAACCAAACCTATCGATCAGACGCCAGATCTGAGTGTCGTGGAATCGCCGGTCGGTTTCATCCCTACCGAGTGGTATCCGAGTGCCCTCGCTTTTGCAGGAAATGATTTACTCATCGCCAGCGCCAAAGGTGAAAGCAGCGGCCCGAACAATATGAAAGCTGTGGCGCAGACCGGACTGCATCCTAACCCTCATCCCTATATCGCCACATTGATCGGCGGATCGATCCAGCGGCTGAGCGTTGACGAGATCGACACCAAGTTGGCCGACTATACGCGGCAGGTAGAAGAGAACAATCTTGTCCACGCCGCTCCTGAGAAGATTGAGTTTGCCGGCGGCCAGAATTCCATCCGCCATATCATATACATCCTCAAAGAAAATCGGACTTACGATCAGATCCTCGGCGACCTGGGCGCGGGCGACGGTGACCCCTCGCTGACCATGTACGGCGCCGAGATTACGCCTAACGAGCACAAACTGGCCCTGCAGTTCGGAGTGCTTGATAACTTTTATGACAGCGGCGACGTCTCTGCCAATGGCCACCTTTGGTCCGATGCTTCTGCAACGTCGGACTACATTGAAAAGATTTGGCCAATCGTCTATCGCGGCAGCGAGCGTCCACAGAATCAAGGAAACACTCTCGATCAGGGTCTGCCCCTGATGGACGATCCGGGAACCGGTTTTCTCTGGGACAATCTCGCCAAACACAATTTCACCTACCGCATCTATGGAGAAATGGTGGACGCCGCTTGGTGCAAAGACGAAAAAGTCGCCTCGCCAAAAGAAGGCGGGCCATCGCCGATTTCTGCGGTTTGTCCTTCTGCTGACATCAAGCCAGGAGAAGCGTTGCCGGCGAGCGCCAGCAACCCCAACGGCGGTCCGAGCCCATGGCCCTGGGCAATTCCAAGGTTAAAAAGTGTCCGTCCGACAAAAGAAGCACAACGAGGTCACATCGATCCGCTGTATGCAGATTTTGCAATCGATTATCCTGATCAGCTTCGCGCCGACGAATTTCTTCGCGAGTTCGACGAGTTTGTAAAAGCTCGTGGGAGCGCAAAAGAACTGCCGCAGTTCATTCAACTGTGGCTCCCAAACGATCACACGGGTGGAACACGCGTAGGTAGGCCCGCCCCGCGCGCCTCGGTCGCTGACAACGACCTCGCAGTCGGGCGCGTTGTTGATGCGGTGTCGCATAGCCCGTACTGGGATGATACGGCCATCTTCGTTGTGGAAGACGACGCGCAAGACGGAGCCGACCATGTCGATGCACACCGCTCGACCGCATTGGTGATCAGCAAGTATTCGCCACGTTCGGAGAGGCCCTTTATTGACCATCACTTTTACACCACGACGGGCATGATCCATACGATGGAAGAACTGTTGGGGCTTCCTCCAATGAACCTGTTCGACGCTCGTGCGCCACTGATGGCGCCTCTATTCGCCGGGCCGGGAACGCAGCCGCCCTATCAGGCGGACGACAAGAATCTGCGCAGCGGGCTTCTCTTCGAGATGAACGACACGAAAGCTCCGGGTACCAAGGAATCGGCCAAGATGGATTTCTCTCGTCCTGATGCCGTCAACGCACAAGAGCTGAATGCGATTCTCTGGCAAGACGCCAAAGGCCGGAAGACGATGCCAAGGCGGAACTGATCTATTGTTCCGGCGGATTTGAGCACGAACGTTTGGTCCACTCGTCGGTCTATACCTGGCCCTGGGAAAGGAGTGGTTCATCATCGCCTCGTAGCGGCTCTTCGCTTTGTTCTAATGGCTCTCGTCTTTATTGCTGCATACTCTCGCGCACAGACCAACGAACGCCTCGGCAGTATGATATTCCCAACCTCGCGTGCGGCCGATTTACAGAAGCCATTCGAGCGTGCAGTATCATTTCTGCATTCATTTGTTTATGAGGAAGCTCAAGCTCAGCTTGAAAATATTTACTACCCCCTGTGGTTCCAACCTAACGCCGCCACGATTCAACACCGGCGGGATATCATTCAACGAGCTCAAGAGTTGGGGGCAAAGACCGCGCGCGAACGAATCTATATTGACGCCTTGGCGACGTTCTGCAAAGGGTACGACACAGACTACCAGGTTCGAACAGACGCTTGTGCTCATGCCATGCAAGTTCTCGCCGCTCGTTATCCCGTAAAGGACTACCCTATGCGGCCAGAAGAGTTCTGGCGCCAAACACCGGGCGGGGCGCCCGTAATACGGTGAATCCATCTCGTCATGTGAGCCTGGTCGGCAAAACCTGTTTCCGCTGCGATCCTGCAGAGGCACTCGGACCCTCTTGTAATTCGAAGCCATGCAAAACGCGCTCGCAGCTCGGCACGTAGAATCGACGGTGAGGTACCATACGCCGTAGCGAATCCTCGAGACACCGTTTCCCGTGCCAGACCGTTCACTTCCGCCCATACACCAATTTCCGTCGAAGCGTTCTTGGCCAAATCAGCCAGCAACAGATCTGGCCAATCATTCCTTTGCCCGGGAGAAGGCAAGCCCTTTTTTCGGAGAACGCATTCCAGTAGATGCGTCGCTTCAACGACATCGTGTTCCGCGGTTCGAGCGATTTCGTCCACGTCGTCCAAATGATGGAGCCCACCAATGCCGCTAGCATCCGGCCAATCCAGCCTAATCAGCTTGACTCCTGCGGACACCATCTGATTCCCATGGCAATCTAGAGCAGGGTGGATGAGCACATCGCCCGCTGTGGCGCGTATCCGCCCGTTGTATCCCGATTCCTCGAAGGTGCCAGCCAACACAACTGTTGCATAGGCGCGTAGATGCCGGTGCCGCGGCAAGCTGAAGTTGCAGGGCAACGTCTCTATTCCAGGCGTGATGTGGCGAAAGCGCGAATTGTCGATTCTTGGCGACACGTTCAATCGTTAGACGACCCACAGACGGGCAAGGATAGCCCGCTTTCGACCGCTTCGGTCAAGTCAAATGAGTTCAAGACAGCGGTGGCAGCGTGGTTTTATTCTTGCTATTCGAAGCATTAACACACCGCCGCCGTCTTGAGAGAGAAACAATGACGACAATTACCAGACGGTCGTTCATTCAAATGGCAACTGCTTTGGGTGCGACTGTAGCTTGGGGGCAGCGATCAGCAAATCGATCCAACATTTCATGGCACGACCGCCGCGACTTCTATCCTGAGGGAGTTGCTTCCGGGGATCCTGAAAGTGACAGCGTTCTCTTATGGACTCGCCGTCCGCCAAAAGATAGCAGTATCGTGGACAAGCTTCATGTGGAGGTAGCCGAGGATGAGTCTTTCTCCCGGGTTGTAGCTACGGCAGAAGCGCCAATTTCGGAAGCCTCCGATTGGACCTGCCGGGTGTTGGCTGCCGGATTGAAGCCTGCGAAGGTGTACTGGTATCGGTTTTCCGACGTGCACGGCAACGGAAGCCGTGTCGGACGTACTATCACCGCGCCGGCGCACGATGACACCAGGGATGTACGGTTTGCATTCGTCTGCTGTCAGAATGCCAACCAGGGTGCGCAGAACGCGTACCGGAGAATGATTTTCGAGGACGAGCGCGCCGCGGAAGCGGATCGTCTGGGATTCGTGCTCCACTTGGGCGACTTTATCTACGAAATCGTCTGGTACCCTGAAGACCGACCGCAAGGCGTGTACGACCGCCGGCTGCGCGATATCGTTCGCTACGAACACGGCGAAAAGATTGGCGATTTTCATATTCCTACCGACGTCGGGGACTACCGCGCCATCTACCGCAACTATCTGCACGATCCCGATCTGCAGGACGCCCGCGCACGCTGGCCGTTCGTGTGCATGTGGGACAACCATGAGTTCAGCTGGATTGGCTGGCAAAGCCTGCAGCAGTTTGGAGGACTGAATCGTCCGGCGCAGACGCGAAAAGTGGCGGCGAATCAAGCATTCTTCGAATATCAACCGGCGCGATTACAAAAACCGAGCGGCCTATCGCTCGATCAGTTCGATCCGCCGAGAGTCGTCGATGCGCCAATTCAGCACTTTGACGGGAACGGTCTCGGCCAGGAACGCAACAATCTGACTGCGATTCACAGCCTCAAGGGATACCGGACGCTGCGGTGGGGGCGCAACATGGAACTGATCATCACCGATCAGCGCAGCTATCGGTCCGAGGAACCCACCTACCGAGCCGAAGCACAGGCTTTTATGAGCGATGACTTTCCCGGATTCATTCCACAGGAGGTCCTTGACATACTCGATGCCGGAAGCGCCTATAACAATGGCCATCCCCCAGGAACGATCAAATATGGACACACTGAAATTGCGAATTTTCGCAATGATCAACCGCCAACCACGATTCTCGGCGTAGAGCAGAAAGCATGGTTCCTCGATCGTCTGCAGAAATCAAAAGCCACGTGGAAAATCTGGGGCGATACCGTTGCCACGCTCGACATGCGCGCCGACCCGCAGAACTTGCCGCCCGCTTTGGCCGCCGCCTGGAAAGGTGCAGGATATGCAGGATTTGACGCAAGGACCGGGGCTGGCGATCACAGCACTGCATATGTTGAGCGCGGTGAAATTTACGACTTCGTTCGCGATCATAGAATTACGGGTTTCGTGACGGTCGCGGGCGACCGCCACAGTTTTTGGGCTGGACTCGCCGCGAAGGGTCTTCCACCCAAACCTTTCGAACCGGTTGGGATTGCTTTTGTAACAGGTTCGATCTCCGCGCCAGGAATCATCGAGGCGTTCGAGCACGGCTTTCCCAAAGAGCACCCATTACGATCCCTCTTCATCGGCCAGGGACCGGGAGACGCGCGACCTCAGCCAACCATGAATCTCTTGCTGAAATACGGTGTCCGGTCATCCCTGGAATATGTAAAGAGCGGGGATCTGCAGAAGGCGCGCGCTTTATCCAACCCTGATCTGTCGCCGCATCTTTCCTTTGTGGACATGGGTGGCCACGGATATGCAGTCGTCCACGTTGTTAGCGATAGGCTCGAAACGGAGTTTGTTTGTATCCCCCGCCCCATCGAGCGCAGTGAGAGGTCCGACGGAGGCCCTCTCCGGTATCGCACGAGACATCGAGCCGCTCTGTGGCGCAAAGGGGAGAGGCCGAAGCTGGAATTGCAGATTCTTGAGGGCGACCCGCGGTTCTCGCTCTGAAATAGCGGTCTAAAGCCACGCCGCCGGCGGACGCATCAGTCCCCAAGTGGGGCATGCGCGTTTGAAGATGCCGCGATCGTTTCCTGGAGTACCGAAGCGGAGCAACTTGGACGGATGAAACAACAAACCAATGTCGCGTCTGTGAAATCTACATGTGCCGTTCGTCCCGCTCAGCCGTGCGATTGCGAAGCGATGGCGGACCTAGCGGGACAACTTGGCTACGAATGTACAGGGGAAGAAGTTCGAAAGCGGCTTAGGGATATGCAGGATTCGAACCAGTACGCCGTTTTTGTTGCTGAGCTTCCCCAGCGCCAAATCGCGGGCTGGATCGGAGCTTATCTGTTCCGAGGTATCGAAACCGGCAGTTGCGTGGAGATTAACGGCTTGGTTGTCGACGAGGGTATCCGCTCTCGCGGGATCGGAAAGATATTACTCGGTGCTGCCGAAGACTGGGCGCGGAGCATTGGCCTCGACGTCATTTCGGTACATTCGAACGTTACACGGGACCGTGCGCATCGATTTTACACAAAGAACGGATATGCGCTCGTGAAGACCCAGAAGGAATTCCATAAGAGTCTCTGACCGAGCTTTGAGATCTCTTGGCTGCAATTGCAGCGATGCAGGGCAAGGATAATCCTGTTCTGCCTTGCGGTATCGGGATTGATACTTAGTGTCTTGGATAATTCCAGAGTGGCTATATCTTATCAGGTCAAAGTGGGTATTGTGACACACCAGTCGTTCGGCTAGTTTCTCGCATGAGCACGGCCGACCCTTTAGTCTACGCCTGGTAGCAAAAAGGAATTAGAAGGGGAAGTCATGAATTCGCTTAAATACTTTTGGCCTTACCTATTTGTGTGCGTCTTGTTTGTCGTACTGCAGCCTCTTCCAGGAGCGGCACAGCAAAACCTGGACGCATCCAAAACAAGCACTGAATGGGGCGGTCAACACGATTTTGGGTTTGGGGTTGCCGCTTGGAAAACTCATTTAAGGCATCTTCAACATCCGCTAACCGGATCCAGTACCTGGATTGAATATGAAGGTACGTCTGTCGTCCGAAAAATTTGGAACGGGCGGGCCAATATGGCCGAGCTTGAGGTGGATGGTCCAACAGGTCACGTCGAAGGGCTTAGTCTTCGTCTGTATAATCCTCCATCCCACCAGTGGAGCCTCGATTTTGCCAGCAGCGGCACCCTGAGCGTGCCCACCATCGGCGAGTTCAAAAATGGACGCGGCGAGTTTTACGATCGGGAAGAATCTTATGGCAGAATGACTCTGGTTCGAAGTGTCTGGTCCGACATCCCTCCGAATTTCTGCCATTTTGAACAGGCCTTCTCGCGTGATGGCGTAAAATCTTGGGAAGTAAATTGGATCGCGCAAGACACCCGCATAAAAGACGAATCTGACGGAACTGCCGGGCCTCCGAGCACTCAGAACATCTCGCCGCCATCTTCCGTCGTCGGCCAGTTGTTGGACGAGGCTTGGTGGACCGGTCCGTTGCGGGTGCGGTCCGCCGCCTTACATCGCGGGCATTTCCTGATCGAGTCCCATCACGAACAAATCGTGGAAGCATGAATCTCACAAAGCGCACTGAACTCCACCGCGCACCCAGCAGGGGCTCGCGTGATTGGAAAACGATCAACCCAATCTTGGACGAGGGCTTTCTGGCGCATGTCGGATTTTGTCTCGCCGGCCAGCCGTTTGTTATCCCCACCTTGTACGGCCGGGACGGAGTAAAACTCTTTTTGCATGGGTCAGCTGCGAGCCGCATGTTCGGCGAACTTGCAACCAGCCTGCCGGCTTGCGTAACGGTCACTTTAGTCGATGGCCTGGTCTTAGCCCGCTCTGCGTTCGATCATTCCATGAATTACCGCTCCGTAGTTGCGTTTGGATCTGCCCGGGAGATCGCCGATCCGGTCCTGAAGGTCGAGTCCTTGCGAGTCATATCCGAGCATCTGATCCCGGGCCGCTGGGCAGATGTTCGTGTGCCCAGCGAACAAGAGTTGAAGGCGACGACAGTGCTCGAATTCGCGATGGAAGAGGCTTCTTCAAAAGTGCGAACCGGACCGCCTGTTGACGATGAAAATGATTACTCTTACCGATTTGGGCGGGCGTATTGCCGCTCGAAATCCGATCTCGTCCCTTGATCCCGGACGAAAAACTGATCCAAGGTGTCAGTGTCCCGGATTATGTCCGGCGTTACAACGCTCGGCTCAATCGCGGAACTGTTCATTCAATCGAATCAACAGCGGACGCATGAACTCCGTTTCCGTCATGGTCGCGCGATCTTGGCCGGAAATAGCTCGAGCGTCGTCATCGCAAAGACTGGGAATCTCGCGTAGGATAGGGCCGAGCCGCGTGTTTTTGCATTTTTCACCTAGCTTATTCCAAATAGTACCTGGGTCGCACTGAACCGACCGCGAGATTACGAACGACCGTGACCGTCGCATTCTAGTAGTTGTGCAAACCGCGCCGCCACGGTTTGGCACACAAAACCTGCAACTCGTCACAAAGTTCATTCGCCCTGCGGATAAGACGTAACAGCTGAGGACAATCTGGGGTAGCCTACTTCAATCACCGGCTTTATGCGCAGGCTTTAATCACGAGACTTCGTTCGAGTAAGGCGGCTGCGGGAAGACAAAGAGCGCGATATACGAGTTGTGCGCTCTGGGGTAACCAATCGAAAGAGGTTCCGACAGGAGGATAGAATGAAACGTTGCGGGTTGTACATTACGGTTCCTATTGCTATGGTCACTTTCTTCTTGACCACATCGCTTTCAGGGCAACGTAAAGACGCGGCGGGGTCGGACACGCCCGCAGTGACGGGCACGATCGAAGGTCTCGTTCGCGACATCTCGTGTCCGATTCAAGTCAAGGAAGCGACAGCGACAAACTTCAACCTCAAGTGTGCTCTGGACTGCGCCAAGCAAGGCTCGCCGTTGATTATCCTCACCAAGGACGGTGTCATCTACACGCCGATTTCCGATGGTATGCCCGACAAGGACCAGCGACAGCGACTCATGCCTTTTGTCGGAAAATACGTCAAGGCGACGGGAAAGGTTTTCGAAAGAGCAGGAACGCACGCCATCGCTATCGACCAGATCAAAGAAATGAAGGACGTTCATCTAATTACGGATGCAAAGTAAATACGCCGCCGAGAATACAGTGTGCTTGAACGGGTGAATCTCCTGCTTACTTGCAACTAACGGATGTTGCGGAATCGATGCGATCAAGCCGTCGTTTTGCTTACAGCGTGCTGCACTCACTGGTCTGGGCTGGATTCGCTGGGGGCTTGAAGCATCGCACTCGAACTCGCCCAGCCAGTCAAGAAAGTGTGTCCGAACTGTAGAACACGAACGGGCACCCTCTTAGATCTTTCATTTAGAGAATTTCGCCCAGGCGCCGGACGCCTTCCCGAATTTCATTTTCCTTCATGCGAGAATATCCAAGCATGAATCCTGTTCGCGGGAGCCGTGTTAAGAAGTATTGAAATACACCGTAGATTCCAACCCCACGTGATGCCGCGCTCGAGATTACCTCCTCTTCGGAGACGTGTTCCCTGGGCCAGAGCACTACATGAGCACCCGCGCCAGCGCCAGTTACCTCCACACGATTGCCCAAAAACGTTTGAATGGAGTCCAGTAACGCAGCGCGTCGCGCTGTATTTCTCCGGCGAACTCGACGCAAGTGCCGCTCGTAGGCGCCGGTGGTTATAAACTCAGCAAGAGTTTGCTGCTCTAGGGTCGCTGAGTGCTGGTCGTTAAGCCACTTGGCCGCCGTGAACGCCGTGGTCAGCGACCTCGGCACAATCAAGTAGCCTACCCGCAGCGAGGGAAACACCGTGCGAGAGAAGGTACCCACATAAATGATCCGACCTTCGCCGTCCAATCCTTGCAAAGACTCCAGCGGCTGTCCATCGTAGCGAAACTCGCCATCGTAATCGTCCTCCACGATCACGGCATTCTTGCGCTTGGCCCATGCAAGTAAAGCTAACCGCCGCGCCAGCGGAAGGATCGCGCCAGTCGGAAACTGGTGTGACGGCGTCACAAAACATATTCGGGCATCCTCCGGAAGCTTAGCTGGATTCAAGCCTTCGCGGTCGACTGGCACCGGCAGCAGGCGAGCACCGGCTGCTATAAGAATTT